>Ga0265294_10010761_pt1 | contig 10360 bp, 15 predicted proteins | sample MunlanPumphouse3_FD_192504 | JGI IMG/M metagenome (GOLD analysis project Ga0265294, IMG submission 192504) | Groundwater microbial communities from a municipal landfill in Southern Ontario, Canada - Pumphouse #3 | ecosystem: Environmental > Aquatic > Deep subsurface > Groundwater | place...
CAAATCAGGTAGCATTTTTTGTAATGCAAATCTCGATATTGATTTACTATCAGTTTCGTAAGTCCGAATTTTGTTTTCCAAACCCCAATTGTAGATGAACCTACATGCACCGAAATGCTGAAAGAACAGTTTTTCCTGTTCTTTGTTAGGATATATTCGGTATTTGTAGGCTCTCAACATACCCATTTAATTATATTTTAACTACACATATACTTTTTGTTAATATGAATTATAAACGACGTAATCATAGCAAATTCCTTCTTATGTATCATGTTATATTTGTATGTAAATATCGACGAAATGCACTAATAGGATATGAAAATGACCTGAAACAAATTTTGCATAATATTGCATCCAAATCTGATTTTGATATTCTCGAAATGGAATGTGACAAAGACCACATTCATTTACTCATTGAAAGTTATCCGAAAATCAGTATTCTATCAATAGTTAGACGGTTGAAACAAGAATCTACATTCAATATGTGGAAACATCATGGAGATTATTTGAAATTATATTATTGGAAAGAACACACATTGTGGAGTGATGGATATTTCTGTTGCACCATTGGAAATGTCAGTAAAACAACCATTACAAAATATATACGAGATCAAGGATGATATCGCTTACATCCCCTTGGCTAAAGACCAAGGGGATTTACGCTAAATTTTTAAATGCCGTATTTCCTGTCCTGTCTGTTCACTTCTTAAGAAATTCCTTATACAGCATCCCCAGGGATGCTTCCTCGTAGAGACTCTTCAGGAATTCCTTGTCAAAGAGCTCATCAATCATGTCCATAAAGAACTGGACGGGCAGAGGTTTGAGTGCCGCCGGGTCCATCGCAATCCGGAAGGACCGGTAGGATGCCTGATTCTCCGTGTCATAAATGTCGCGCCAGAGAACGGGCAGCTTGTCGAAGTTTGTGCGGTGATTTGCCTTGAGCCAGTTGACAAACGCGGGGAACTGGTCACGGCCATCCTTCTTTCTCTCATCCACGCGCCACCTCATGTACTCCATATTCATGATGTTTCGCATCGACTGGATGTTATACCCCTGAATGCAGAGCGTAAAGTCAAGATGGGCCACTGCATCCTTGAGATGGAACCAGAAAACCGGCTCAAACTCGCTTGGTGATTCCAGAATCAGGGATTTGTTATAGAGTTTCTGAAGAACAGGGATGTATTCGTTTGTCTCAAGCATACATTCAGATGGTGCAACGCGGGAAATAAGGATTTGGAAAGGACCAACCGCAGACGATCACTGATGACAGATCAGCTACAGAAGATCACCGGTGATGAACCGTTCGGGAGAGAATCATTGACAATACGGCACCCGTGCCTCCACCGCCGCCCTAAACGCATCCTCAAGCTCTTTTCCCCTCAGTCCCCGAATATCAATATGGTTATCGTGACGCATCAGACAGGGCTTTAAAAATCCGTCTGAGGTCACCCGCAACCGATTACAGAAGGCACAGAACTCGGTATTGTGCAGGGGCCGTACAATCTCAATCTCCGCCCCTTCGAGACAGTACTTCTTGCGGTGGTGCATCCGCCGGGTAATAACCGTCTTTGCGGTGCGCTGCAACTCCTCCTCAAGTCCCGTCAGGTCCATATGGTAGGGACAGTTCCTAAACTCATCCATCAGCTCGATAAACTGCAGGATCAGATGATCATGGTTTGGATGATTTGACACAAAATGAATAAAATCGGGAATCTCATCGTCATTGATACCCTTGAGTAACACCACATTCAGCTTCACCGGCGTAAGGCCCGCTTCAATCGCTGCATCAATCCCCGCAAGCACATCGGAGAGCATATCTTTTCCGGTGATCTCCTTGTAGCGTTCGGGCTTCAGGGAATCCAGACTAATATTCACACGGGAGAGCCCGGCATCCTTTAAATCCTGCGCGATATCCTCAAGCACCGTGCCGTTCGTGGTCATCGATGCCTCCATGCCCTCGGGTACCATTGAGACAATCTCAACCAGATCATCGCGCATAAGAGGCTCCCCGCCGGTGAACTTGATACTGCGCATCTCAAAGAGGTTAGCAACACGCATGATCTCACCGATATCCTCGGCGGACATCAGGCATTTGGGTGCCACCTCACCTTCGGCATGGCAGTATATGCAGTTCAGATTGCATTTTGGTGTCAGCGCAATACGCAGGTTTGTCACCTGTCGTCCAAAGGTATCCTTCAGAATCATACTATTTCTCGTGACTGTCCACTATTCTTCGGATAATCCTACTACCGCTCTCTGCATCGTCATCCCTCTCAATCTTCTTGCCTAAAACTTTAACTTTCAGGTTCTTTTCCCCTGCATCCGCATCCTCTGAACGCTGAGCCCCCATAAACTTCTTTCCGATGATATAGACCTCTGTACTTCCTTTGCGTGCCGCCTTGGAACGATACACCTTGACCCCATGGAAATTCTTGCGCATCTTATCGAGAATCACATCAAACATATCGCCCTGAAAGGACTTCACCACAAAATTGCCGCCGGGCTTCAAAAAGGTAATCGCAAAGTCACAGGCCTCTTCAGAAAGCCCAATCGCACGTGCCTGATCATAACTCTTCGTTCCCGAAAACTTCGGCGCTGCATCACAGACGATCACATTTACCACATCAACCATTGACCGAATCTTATCGTGCATAACCTCTGTCGTGAAGTCGCCTACAAGCGTCACCGCGCCCTCAACTGAGGGCACCGGGTTTAAGTCAATCCCTATTATCTTTCCATCGGTAAGCTCGCGCAGCACCTGCAGCCAACTCCCCGGAGCGCATCCGAGGTCAATCACATTATCATCGGCGCGGATCACCTCGAAGCGTTTTTGTATATCAAGCAGTTTGTAGGCCGCACGGGACCGGTACCCCTCTGAACGCGCCTGCCGGTAAAACCCATCTCGTCCCCATTGTGAACCCATAATGTAAAATCCTTTGTGTAATGTTTTTGTTTGTATGACGATATTATCAGCGTGATGTTTTTATCACGCCAAAACCTACATAGTAATTAAAATTATACTGGTATACCTTATAATAGACTTTGTAAAGGGGTAATAATGTTAAAAGCAATCATTGATACAGACACCTTCCGGGAGACAATAGATGTCATTGCCGCTCTCGTAACCGAGTGCCGGATTCACATCGGAGCAGACGGACTGAAGACGCGTGCAGTAGATACTGCCAATGTCGCCATGATCTCACTCGACCTCAGTGAAAAGGCATTTTCGTCTTTTACTGCGACAGAGACAGAGCTTGGGATAGACATCACCAAGATGAAAAATATCATCGGCATGATGGGAAAAGGGGACCAATTAACTCTTGAACTCCCTGAGGGCGGGCAGAAACTCGAGATGGTATTCTCCGGGTATCAGTACTCGGTCACCCTTCTCGATGTCAATACCATCAGAAAAGACCCCCAGCCACCAACGATTGAACTGCCGGCAAAGATTCGCATCTCAGGTGCTTCCATAAACGACGGCATCAAAGCAGCATCCGTTGTCTCCGACAAGATTGCGCTTGGGGTAGACACCGCCGCGGGCATCTTTTACATGGAAGCAGACGGGGACTCGGACCACATTCGTCTTGAGCGCGGCAAAGATGAACTCATATCACTCGAACCTGCCGACGTGCGCTCACTCTTCTCGTTAGACTACCTCCGTGACATGGGCAAGGTAATGGCGCGTGCCAATGAGGTGGAAGTGCAGATCGGAAACGACCACCCGGTCAGGGTGTCCTTTGACTTCGCAGATGGTAACGGACACGTTGACTTCCTCCTTGCCCCGAGGATTGAGGCAGAGTGAATGCGAAGGCTCGAACCACGAGACCTTGCAAAATACCCATTTTTACCCGGAGCAAAGACCTATGTCCGTAACTCCGGCATATCGATCGACTCCTTAATTCGTTCCGAGTCCGGGAAAGGGGAGAGTCTGGTGCAGTTAGCAACCAAACGCGTAGAAGAATCCCTGCGTCCGTCTGCATTCGATGAAACGAACACCGAGATCCTGAATCCGGATGACGACATCTATGCATACGCCATTGCGCGCATGATCGTCTCCTGTATGGATGACACGCAGATGCCCGACAAACTCGCGCGCTATGAGGCCGATCGTTCTGCGTGGTTTCTCAAAGCAGAAGACCCGGAGGTGGTCGCATATATCGCGGAGTCAGTTAACCTCGACATCGCCGCGCCTGACATGAGTGTCAAACAGTATGTGGACCTCGCAAACCGCATGCGTGACGACCGCTGGCGTCTCGTGAACCGTGACGTCAATAACGGCCAGGTGCAGTGCACGCCGGATGACTACGCCGTTCTTCTCCGCGAGAAGATTCGTCAGGCAATACGCCTGCAACTGCCTCTCTCTGTCCCCGGCCCGATTGCCATGCGTCTCAGAACGCATGCTGAGATTGTATCACGCGCCTGGCAACAGCAGATCCTCGAGCAGTATGGCGATGTGGATGAAGGATGCTTTCCGCCCTGTATCCGGGCCATCATCGCGGCGGTCACCGATGGCACCAATATCCCGCATACAGCGCGGTTTACTCTCACCGCGTTCATGCACACCATCGGTCTTGACGAGACAGCGATTGTCGAGGTATTTGCGCGGGCACCGGACTTTGATATCTCACGTACGACCTATCAGGTAGAACACATATCGGGGTCAGGCGGGACAGAATACACGCCGCCGGGGTGTGCCACACTCAAAACGTATGGTCTCTGTGTCAATCCTGACAAGTACTGTAAAAACACGATGCATCCGCTAAGCTATTACAAATATTGTAAAAAAATATCGGGAAAAAAGGCTTAGATTGTTTTCTGTCCGATGTAAAAGCCGCCAGCGCTCATACAGGCAATAAAGAGAAGAATTGCGGTGATATATGCATACGGTGCCGGAAGCACAGAGGGCAAAACAATAACAGCAACAATCAGCACAATGATGCTTGCAATGACTGTCGTTGCGTCAAGGACGAGTCGGTTCATTGCATGATATTTCCCTTTATGAGGTAAAGGGTTATCCATTCCCTGCAAGCCTTATCCCTTCAGTACCTAAGTATTATTTCATGCAGACCCGGGACGAGGTAAAGACTGCCCTGCAAAAGGCAGCAATCGTGATCGCGGCAGGGGCAGACCCAAAGCTTGTCCCTGACGGGGGCATCCGCATGGGTTACGCGCTATCCGGGGCCCGGTCAGCGGATGAGGTGTGCAGCATCGTGCAAAACCCGCCACTTATCGGGTTTGGGAACGACCCGATAATCGCGCGGGTCATTCTCACCATCATCCGCCATGACCGTTCTCTTCGCGCTGTTGCAGGGGTGCGATGCACACGAAAGATTCTCGAATGTATCACTTTCGACCACGCGCTGGACGCCTGTCTATACGCCCCTGCCCCCCCCGGCTCCGGTACGATGGACTGGAGTGTGGAGTCCTGCTGCAGAGACGGCGTGCCGGATGTCATCTATGGGCAGAGAATAGATGAAAATACGGTCATCCTCTGGATTATTGGCGAAACTCCAACGGATGTGGCACGTAATATTATTATGCTCTCGGGTTCCACTACTAATACTAGTTTATAGGAAGTATCTGAATGGGAATCAAACCATCTTACATAAAATCATTGGGTCAGGAATTGATCGTAAAGCACGGCAACCGGTTTAGCGGCGACTTTGACGAAAACAAACTTGTTCTCGCTGATGTATCGATCATAGGCAGCAAGCGTGTAAGAAACCGAGTGGCAGGCTACGTCACGAGAAAGGTTAATAGAAGAAAAGAAATATAATCCTTTTATGTTTAAGGGCGTTTTTCCTGCACTTATCACTCCGTTCGAGGAAACTTCTGATGCGGGCCTGAATCTCACGGGTCTTCGCGCAAATATTGAGTATCTGATAGAGAACGGTGTGCACGGGGTCGTGCCCTGTGGTTCAACCGGTGAGTCAGCAACCCTGACCTTTGAAGAGCATGAGACTGTCATCGGTGCGACCATTGATGCGGTCAATGGCAGGGTGCCGGTGGTTGCCGGAACGGGTTCAAATAATACTGCCGAAGCCCTGCGATTTACCAAATCTGCATACGATCAGGGTGCAGATGGTGTCCTTGTTTTATCTCCGTATTACAATAAACCGAACCGATCGGGTCTTATTAAGCATTATACCAAACTTGCCGACGTCGGCGTCCCGGTCATTATTTACAATGTGCCCTCACGCACCGGCCAGAATCTGGCCCCCGATTTAATTGCAGAACTCGCCGCCCACCCGAACATTGTCGGTGTCAAAGAGGCGAGTGGCAACATTACCCAGATATCGCAGATCATTGAAGCCACGCGGGACGAGGACTTTTCGGTGTTATCCGGGGATGATGCCATGATGCTCCCGGTACTCGCACTCGGGGGGGTCGGGGCAATTGCCGTCACCGCAAACATCGAACCGGCGCGGATGGTTGCCATCTATGAACGGTTCTGTGCGAACGACTATGCGGGCGCACGCGATATGCACTACGCACTCGCCCCGCTGATGCGTGCCATGTTTATCGACACGAATCCCATCCCTGTCAAGCAGGCGGCTGCTATGCGGGGTATGGCCGCAGGACCCCTGCGTTTGCCATTAGATTGTTTGACCGATGCTGCAGAAGCACAGCTGAGGGAGGTGTTATCCCATTATGATTAACGTAGCTATATGCGGAGCGCTCGGGCGCATGGGCACCACCATTGCCCATTTGGTGAGTGAGGCAGACGATATGACGTTTGTCGGCGGTGTGGACGTGAAAGCAGGTACCCTCTTAGGGGCGCCGGTGGTTGAGTCCGCTGACATCCGCACGTTCCTGCGGGACGTGAAGCCTGACGTTCTTATTGACTTCACGATTGCCCATGCAGCCGTTGAAAATATCCGCGCCGGCGCTGAGGCCGGGGTGGCTTTGGTCGTCGGCACCACGGGTTTTTCCGGGGAACAGCGCACAATCATTGATGCTGCCATCGAAGGCAGTGTCCCTGCTATCATCTCGAGTAACTACAGTGTCGGCATGAATATCTTCTGGAAACTCGTCCGTGAGGCAGCACAGCGCCTTGGGGACTATGACACTGAAGTCATCGAAGCCCATCACCGCTACAAAAAAGATGCGCCATCCGGCACAGCGCGGACTCTCCTTGAGATCATCACAGAAGAGACCGGAAAGACCGAATATGTCTATGGCCGAGAGGGAATGACCGAGCGAAAGGATGAGATTGGTGTCCATGTCATTCGCGGCGGGGATATTGTCGGAGACCATACTGTGCTTTTTACGGCAAACAACGAGACTATTGAACTTTCCCATCGGGCCTATGATCGTGCGGTCTTCGCGCATGGGGTCATTCGGGCGGTACGGTTTGTGTCGGGAAAACCACCCGGTCTCTACACAATGACGGATGTCCTCGGTCTCTAGGACCGGGTGTCCAATCGAACTCTTTTTATTGCTTTTCTGATAATGTGCATAGAGAGGATTTGCCATGGTAGCAATAGTAGATAAGAAAAAATGTACCGGCTGTGAAACATGTGTGGATGTCTGTCCCGCAGCAGCGATTGTGATGGAAGATGATATTGCCGTAGTTGACCCGGATCTTTGCATTGACTGTGAATCCTGTGTGGATGAATGTCCTGCTGAAGCCATCCACATCGGATAAACCAAACTTTTTATACTTCATTCAGCTATAATATAAAATATCTATGATAAATGTAGGTGTGCTCGGAGCGACAGGTGCCGTTGGCCAAAGATTTGTACAGCTTCTCTCTGATCATCCATGGTTCAACCTTACCACTCTTACTGCATCCGATCGCAGTGCAGGAAAGCGGTATGCGGATGTTGTTAACTGGCGTCTTGATGTCCCATTCCCGGAAGAGATTGCAGACCTCATCGTAAAACCGACCACGGCTGCAGCAGTGTCAGATCTGGATCTGGTATTCTCTGCGCTTCCTGCGGATATTGCCACAACGCTTGAGACCGATATTGCCGCGGCAGGGGTAGGTGTCTGTAGTAATGCATCATCTCACCGGATGGATGCTGATGTGCCTCTTGTCGTCCCTGAGGTCAATCCCGACCATCTGGGTCTGATTGACGTGCAGCGTGACAAAGGGCGTGATGGCTTTATTGTAGCAAACCCCAACTGCTCAACCATCGTGTTCTGCCTCTCTCTTGCGCCGCTCATACCGTTCGGGTTTTCAAACCTCACGGTGGCAACCATGCAGGCGATATCCGGTGCGGGATTTCAGGGAATTGCCGCGATGGAAATTTATGACAACGTCGTCCCCTACATTGGCTCCGAGGAAGAGAAGATGGAGCGTGAGCCTCTGAAGATTCTGGGATCATTGGATGGCTCAATCATTCAGAATGCACAATTCAGCGTGTCTGCGAGCTGTCACCGCGTGCCGGTGATCGACGGGCACACCATGGCGGTCTGGGCCGATACCCGGGCGCCAGTGGCCGATGTCATTAAAGCATATCAAACATATAAACCACCCATCTCGGGACTGCCCCACCTCCCTCATGAGTCCATTCATTACGCTGACCAGCCGAACCGGCCCCAACCACGGCTGGATCGGATGCGCGGAGAGGGCATGACGGTCTCGGTGGGAAGGATTCGTGAAGGCCTGCGGTATGTGGCAATGGGACACAATACGATCAGGGGTGCTGCCGGTGCCTCGGTGCTGAATGCTGAGCTGATTGTCTCAAAAAAATACATCTGAGGTGACCTACAAGTGATTAACGATAATACCGTATTCGTCGGAAACAAACCCGTGATGAACTATGTTCTGGCAGTGATTACGCAGTTTAACAATGGTGCAGAGGAGGTCTCGATAAAGGCGCGGGGAAAAGCGATATCACGGGCGGTTGACACTGCAGAGATTGCCCTGAACCGCTTTCTCAGTGATGTCGAAAAAAAAGAGATCATTACATCCACCGAAGTCATTGACACGGACAGCGGTCAGACCAATGTCTCCAGTATAGAGATTTTGCTCGCACAGCACCGATAAACTCCTCACTTCTTTTTTTACCGCCACCAGAAAGGCTATTACCCTCCCTGACAGACCTTTCAGGTATGAAACTGTTGCCGGGCATGCTCTTTACCCTGATGCTTATTGCAATGGCGATACCTGCAGGAGCAGCAGTGCCGAATCAGTATAGTTACATCACGGTAACCGACTGCATCATACAATTACACGACGATGACGCGGTGATCGATCTCAATTATTCCATTGACCCGGGTATTGAGCTTCTCGTGCACTTTCTGGGGAAGTCTGACCTGAAGCGAAAGCTCGGTACAATCACGGGGTATCCCAAGGCACGCTACCAGATGATTGGTATGGATCACGCAACAATACACGTCAGCGGTGCCTCTCAGAACTATGGAAGTGGTTCCTACTGGTTCCCCGACCATACGTTCGGGATTGAGATACCTGAGATAACCGTTATCTCTCCTCAGGCGGATCGATACTACAATATGACTCAGACGGTTCCGGGTATGGGCTATTTTGGCACAAAGAATAAAGCATAATCCTTTTTTTAGGAACCGTTCGGGATACCTGATATTCCCGCCTACGCGGTTGAATCAGTAATACCATTTCCAGATTCAGCCAGAGATTTCAGTGCGGCTATTTTTTCAAGCGATTCGCCAGACAACACCCGATAGCAGAGGGTATTTGTGGGGATAACGTCTGCCGCATCCACCGGCACAGATTATTTTCCCGGTGGCAGGGGTATGTTTTGTTTATGCTGTTTGTCTGTTGCAAAAACTGTTCCGTCCATACCGTTTGTATCGTCATTGATCTTCGCATGCGATCCCTTGGTGTGAAGCCCTTTCCCTCAGAGGCCGTTAAAACAGATCGGTTTGTCTCTCTTCTGCACGGCACGTGCTGTCTCTGCCTCTGCGAAAGAGTGCGATCTGACACGGCGGTACCTGCGCCACCCGGCCATGAACTTCCAAAGATCGTTCTCATAACCGGGCAGAATAAAAAAGGGAACAAAACAAATTAATTTTTGGTGGGACGTTTCCGGTCTTTGTCTTTGGTCTTTGGTTCCTTGATCTCTGGTGCATACCTTTTGAACTTCAGCAGCGCTTTCTGGGCGTAGACACCGATAAATCCCAATACCAGGCCGCCGATCGTAGTAAACAGCATGATGCGTATCCCTTCCACTCCTTCAATCGGGAAATCTACGGAGGTGGAGAGCGAGATAATATAGACCGAAGCCCCATAGGCGATGAGCCCAAGGCCTGCTACAAAGAATGGCAGCGTGACTGCACGAGGCAGCATCTTCGGTTCATTCTGCAGCAGATCAATGATCTTGCCAAGAATGGCAATCAGGATGGCTGCGACGAGGTAGCTCACTGCTCCGTAGA
>Ga0265294_10010762_pt1 | contig 10359 bp, 9 predicted proteins | sample MunlanPumphouse3_FD_192504 | JGI IMG/M metagenome (GOLD analysis project Ga0265294, IMG submission 192504) | Groundwater microbial communities from a municipal landfill in Southern Ontario, Canada - Pumphouse #3 | ecosystem: Environmental > Aquatic > Deep subsurface > Groundwater | place...
ATATGCAGTAAGTTGGATTATGGAAATATTATTTAATCAAAGATGGTGGGATTATAGTTCTGATATATTAAATATAAATGGAAGAGTAAGTGTGCGCAATAGTCTATTACTTACGACAGGGGCAATGATATTTTTATATTGTGTGCAACCTCTTTTAAATAAATTACTTTTAAAGATAAAAAGTAATATACTAAATATATTAGCTCTTATAATAATTATTGTAATGTCTACAGATTTAATATTAACAATTTTAAAATATATATATTAAATATTAAAAATAGGGGACAGTGTTATTAGTCACAAAATTAATTAAAATGCAATAATACTTGATAATAGTGTAATAAAATGTTATAATATTTCTGTAAATCTGATTTACGAATGTGCAAGATTAGTATCTTGTAGGAAAAGCTAAAATGTCAATAATGCTAACGGTATTAATGGTAGCAGCAATGATTTGCGTTGTATTGTATTTGAGATATTGTTATTCTGAGGGTATGTCAATATTTTTTGTAATTCCTCTTACTTTTTTAGTTGTAATGTTAATTTTAATGGTATCAATGCTTCTTGTTTTCGGAGCATCAATGATACCAATTGGGGCTATTACAACTGAAGATAGTCTTGAATCAACAATTGAGCTAGTTGCTTTAAATGATAAGACAACACTGGAAGGTGCTATGTACGGAGGTATATTTATAACTCGTGGTTATATTGATACAATTCCAACATATGCTTATTATTATAAAGCAGAGAATGGATCTATTAAGTTTGGTCAAATTCCAGCGGATAGCACTAGTATTTATTATATACTAGATGATAGTTTGCATCGAATCGAAACTTATCATCGCACTGAAAGTGGAAATACCTTATATCATTTTCCAACTAAATATACACAAATAGTAGATGTATATTACAAGTTATATATACCTAAAGATGCTATTTCGCCAGACATAAGGTTGGACTTGGATTCATAACAAAAACAAAGAATTAATTTTCTTTGTTTTTGTTTACATAAATATTGATTTTTTATAATTCATATGTTATAATATTTTGTACATGTCGACCGTAGATAGATTTTTAAGCGTTTTTGAAAATGATAAGCTTATCCCTGAAGAATTACAGGAGAGCATAAAGAAAAAAGTTGCACTATTTAACAGAAACAATTGTCTTGCAGTCATCAGAGAATCAACAATTAGAATGGTAAAGTTACCATGTGATTACATGGCTTTATGTGCAGAGATTCAAAAAGATAATCATTACTCGGGAGTATGCAAAGATTTCGAATACACATTCTGTATTAAGAAAATGAGTATTCTCAACAATTACAAGATTATTTTAATTATTTTTATGAAATAGAATAGATTTTTCTATTCTATTTCTTTTTTGGAAAAATTGTGTTATAATTTTTTTAAATAAAATAAAAGTTGTGGTCATTATGAAACAAATTGAGTCATATCGAGATTCATTATGCAATGTTATGCATTTTGAAAAAGGTGTAGCTTACACACTTCTTATGTTTATGAATTTATATACAGAGGAAGAAAAAGCATCTTTAGGCTTTAATAAGATAGTTACTGATTTAAGTGTTATTGATCTTACATTAGAATTGCTTATTAAAGATATAAAAGATAAAATTGATGAACTTGAATTATTATTTTATGATGAAATTAATTTAATAAATTCGATTTCAGAATTAACTGATTATAAAGATATTAAGCCGATTCAAGATTTATTTATTTTGAATGAACAAGATCAGAAAAAGCTTATCGAGTATATTGAATACTATTTATGAAGAACATTTTTGTTCTTCTATTTTTTCTATTATTTATTTTTAATTTTAAAATATATACATACTTATGACGGAGAGGAAAAAATATTACATTTACAGTAAAATTTATTATTTTTACAATATAAAAATAGGAAACTGTTGACTAAATGAGAGTTTTATGATATTATAAATATGTACTTGGGAAAGTACGTATACCATAAAATAGGATACTAGGCTAGTATAATAAGGCTTAGTGCCGTGAAGTTCTGACCATTACGCAAGTAATGGTCATCTTCTTTATATAAACAAATAACTGGTTAAAATTGACAAATGTTGTGATTTTTGTTAAAATATAAATAATGATTAATTGTTTTTAAGGAGGTACTAATGAGATATAGAATAGGGTTAGATATAGGTATTAAATCTATTGGTTGGGCTGTTATTGAAGATAATGATGATGGTGAACCAATTGATATCATTGACCTAGGAGTAAGAATTTTTGATGCAGCAGAAGTAGCAAAAACAGGTGCTTCATTAGCTGAAACAAGAAGAATTAAAAGAAGTACTAGAAGAAGGAATAGAAGAAAAATATTTAGAATTAATAGAGTTAAGCAATTGTTATTAGATAATAATATAATTATTAATGAAGAACTTGATGATTTATACAATAATCATGAAAATATATATAAATTAAGAGTTGATGCATTAGATAATAAAATATCAAATATTCAATTATCTAAATTATTAATTAATTTTGTAAAAAAACGTGGCTATTTTTCTAATTCTAAATCTGAAGAATTAATTAGTACAGAATCAGATAAAAGTGCAGTTAAAACATGTTTAAATGATAATTCCACATTAGTAGAAAAGTATAGAACAGTAGGCGAAATGTACTATAAAGATGAAAAATTTAAATATAAAGATGCTAATAATGAAATAATATTATATCATAATGAACCAATATTAAAAACAAGAAATACAACTGAAAACTATATAACTACTGTTGAACGTAAATATTTAGTTAAGGAAATAGAATTAATATTAAATAAACAAAAAGAGTTTAATCCTTTAGTAACAGATAAATTTATTGAAGAATATCTGTATATTTTTTTATCGCAAAGAAATTTTGATGAAGGACCTGGTTTACCAAGTAAATATGGTGGCAATTTAATAGAATCAATGCTAGGTAATTGTACTTTTTTACTAAACGAAAAAAGGGCGCCCAAAGCAACATATACTTTTGAAATGTTTAAATTGCTTCAAGATTTAAATAACATTAAGATAGAAAAGCTAAATATTAATATAACTAATTCTGGTAATATATATCATAAGGTCAATAATGATATTAGAATTTTAACGATTGATGAAAAGAAAAAAATTATAAAACATTTTACTAAATCCGAAAATATAACATTTAAAGCATTAAGAAAGCTTTTAAATATTTCATATGATTACATTTTTAACATGGTTAAATATAATTTCAAAATAGAAAATATCAATAATAAAGATAAAGAATTGATTAAACAAATAGATGAACAAGAATCTAAACTTAAAATACAAGAAATGCAAAGTTTTCATAAAATGAGAATAGCTTTAAATAAATATAAAAAAGATTATATTATTGACTTGTTAGAAATGGATAAAGGTATAACTATCAATAAAATAGCTACTGTATTAACATTATATAAAGGTGATGAAAAAAGAATTAATGAGCTTAAAATTTTAAATCTAAATAATGAAATTATAAATTGCTTATTACCATTATACTTTAATAAAGTAAGTCATTTATCGATAACTGCAATGAATGAATTAATACCGTTATTAGAACAAGGATTAACATATGATAAAGCAGCTACACAAATTTTTGGTGATTATAGAGGATTAATTAATACAAAGAAAAAACGCAAAATAGTATTTAATGAATTAGAAAAGATTTATAATCCTGTTGTAAATAGGAGTGTTTCACAAACCATAAAAGTAGTAAATGCTATTACTAATAAATATGGTAATCCAGAGCTTATAAATATAGAATTAGCGCGTGAGATAGGTAAAAATAGAAAAGATAGAGAAGCCTTAGATAAAGATATGAAAAAAAATTCTGAGGCTAATGAAAATGCAGTTAAAGAAATAAAAAGTGCATATAATAAAGAAAATATTACTGGTATAGATATAGTAAAATATAAATTATGGAAAGAACAAAATGAAATTTGTATGTATTCTGGTGAACATATAGATATAACAGATTTATTTACTAAAGCTGTTGATGTTGACCATATAATACCTTACAGTAAATGCTTTGATGATAGCTATAATAATAAAGTATTAGTTAAAGCAAATGAAAACAGAATGAAAAGTAATAGAACTCCTTTAGAATATTTAAATGGATCTAATAGAAATATTGATGAATATATTGTTAGAGTTCAAAATACGTATAAGAATAATTATAAAAAAAGAAATAAGTTATTAAAAGAATCTATTACAAGTGAAGATTACGATAAGTGGAAAAACAGAAATTTAAAAGATACACAATATATAGCAAGATTTATATTAGATACTTTTATCGATAAATTACAAATAGCACCTAATAATAATATAAGCGAAAACAAAAGAGTTATGGCTGTTAAAGGTGGTATTACTGCTGAGGTAAGAAAATTACTTCAATTAAATAAAATTAGAGATAATGATAAACATCATGCTATGGATGCTGCAGTAATTGCTATAACTACTGAAAATATGACACATCAAATTACACGATATTTTCAAAATAGAGAAACAAATGCAAATGATAGAACAAAAACAAAAGAGGAAATAAAGCAAAAATTTTTAATACCTAATTATCCAGAATTTAAAGATGAACTAGTTGCTAGATTGCAAAACACTGATGAAGAAGTTAAAAATGCTATAACGTTATTAAACAAAACGTCTTATAAACTTAAAACAATGCCTAAAGCTATTTTTGTATCAAGAATGCCTAAACATAAAGTAAAAGGTAGTGCACATAAAGAAACTATAATGGGTATGGGAAATAATAATAAACTAATTAAGAAAGTTTCATTAGCAGAATTGAAATTAGAAAATTGGGATAAACAAAATCAAAATTCAAATGGTAAAGGTGAAGTGGAAATTGCTAATTACTATAACAAGCAAGATGATACTTTACTATATAATGCTTTAAAAAATAGACTTATGCAATATAATAATGATGCGAAAGAAGCTTTTAAAGAACCATTTTATAAACCGAGAAAAGATGGTACTCCAGGTCCGTTGGTAAAAAAAGTAAAATTAGAAGAAAAAAGCTCAAGTAATTTATATTTAAATAAAATAAAAGGTATTGCCTGCAATGGCGATATGGTAAGAATTGATATCTTTTATGTTGAAGATGAAGGATATTATTTAGTGCCTATATATGTTGCCGATATAATAAAAAAAGAATTACCTAATAAAGCTTGTGTAGCTTATAAAGATAGTAGTGAATGGAAAGAAATGAATGATAAAAACTTTATTTTTTCATTATATCCAAATGATTTGGTGTACATGAAACATAAAAAAGGAATTAAATTAAATAATATATTTGATAAAGCTAAAGAAAGTATTATTGTAAATGAATTTTTAGGATATTATAATAGTGCTAATATTACAACAGCTGCAATTAAAATTGAAAACCAAGATAAAACCTTTAACCAAGATAGTATAGGCATTAAAACTTTATTAGAAATGAAAAAATATCAAGTAGATGTTTTGGGAAATATTTCAGAAGTAAAATTACCTGAAAAACGAATGAAATTTGAAATTAAAAAATAAGGAGGATTTTAGTATATTATAATAGTATCTTTTATTAAAGCTGTTTTATATAATATATATTAAATAATAAAGGAATGGCATATATAAATTTATTTATTGAAAACGAATGTAGTTTAAAAGTTAAAAATAATCAATTAATAATAAATAATATGGATAATAGTTACCCATTAGAAGATATAAATAGTATTATAATTGATAATATTTATACTAATTTATCTACTTATTTGATTAACAAAATATGTGAAAATAATATTATGTTATACTGTTGTAATGAAAAACATTTACCAACTGTGCAAATTTTAACAGTCAATTCTTATGTAAGAAAATTTAAAAAATTAAAGGAACAAATTGCAATAGCAAAGCCATTACAAAAACGTTTATGGCAACAAATTATTATACAAAAAATAATTAATCAAGCTAGATGTTTAGAATTATTAGGCTTTTCTGAAATAGAGTATAATACATTGATAGATATGAGTAATAGAGTACAATCAGGAGATATTACTAATATAGAAGCAAATGCTGCTCAATACTATTTTAAAACACTTTATGGAAAAACTTTTACAAGATCTGATGAAAATATTATAAATAGTTCTTTAAATTATGGTTATGCAATTATACGTGGAATGATATCTCGTAGCTTAATTGCACATGGACTTGAACCTTCAATTGGTTTATTTCATCATAATGAATTAAACAATTTTAATTTATGTGATGACTTAATAGAACCATTTAGACCTTTTGTAGATTTATATATAACTAAATCTATACCTCGTGATTCATATATTTTAGATAAAGAAGTTAAAACAATTATTTTAAATATAGTTAATCAAATAATAATTATAGATAACAAAAAATATAATATGCAAATGGCTATTGAATATATGGTCATGAGCTTATCTAAAAGTATTACAGAAAGGGAAATATATATTCAATTACCTGGTATTCAAAAATTACAAGAATATAAATTTTTATAGGGAAGAGGTATGAAATTTATGAGAATAATTGTAATGTTTGATTTACCAGTAAAAACGAAATCTGATGTTAAAAAGGCTAATACTTTTAGAAGATTTTTATTAAATGATGGATATTATATGGTTCAATATTCTATTTATGTTAGAGTATGTAATGGTTTAGATTCAGTAAATATTCATAAAAGCAGATTAAAGCTTGCCATACCTGCTGAAGGCTCAATACGAATATTAACAGTTACTGAAAAACAATATGCTAATATAGATGTATATTTAGGTAAAAAAGAAAAGAAATGTATTAAAGATAATAATGCAAATTATGAATTAATTTCATTTTTCTAAAAAGGATCAAAATATTTTAAAATATTTATTTATTTTACTAAAAAATAAAAACAAAAACCTTAGTATTTATTAATATACTAAGGTTTTTGCATGCTTTATTATACCATAAAATAAAACACTAGGAAAGTATAACTTAATGTCTTCTGATACATCACTTCTTTTTATTATACCATAAAATAAAACACTAGGAAAGTATAACTAGTCAGCACTACAACCAAACATATTATTAATTATACCATAAAATAAAACACTAGGAAAGTATAACTTGTTTATTACTTGTGCTACATTATAGTCTATTATACCATAAAATAAAACACTAGGAAAGTATAACGTATCGAACGTCCTTTGTTACACTAGTTAAATTATACCATAAAATAAAACACTAGGAAAGTATAACTGAAGGAAGTCTACACAAAATTCTTTACGGATTATACCATAAAATAAAACACTAGGAAAGTATAACATTACTTCTGCTATTGTATCTCCCCATATAATTATACCATAAAATAAAACACTAGGAAAGTATAACTGCAATTCCCATTACACTACCTATTAAAGCATTATACCATAAAATAAAACACTAGGAAAGTATAACTCCAGTAACTGATATGGAAACAGATGTAGAATTATACCATAAAATAAAACACTAGGAAAGTATAACTAACTGTGGTATAGGTACATTTATAATTATATTATACCATAAAATAAAACACTAGGAAAGTATAACTCATCTATTAGCTCTTTTAAACTTTCTACTATTATACCATAAAATAAAACACTAGGAAAGTATAACATTATTGATATAAAGAATGTAGGTGTATAGATTATACCATAAAATAAAACACTAGGAAAGTATAACCCTTTATAATAATAAACCACTTACAAATAAATTATACCATAAAATAAAACACTAGGAAAGTATAACTACAAAACCACTACAACAACAATATGATGCATTATACCATAAAATAAAACACTAGGAAAGTATAACTAATAGATATTGACAGCGAATATATAGCGCATTATACCATAAAATAAAACACTAGGAAAGTATAACTTAGGAGTGGATTGTTTAACTCATTATTTATTATACCATAAAATAAAACACTAGGAAAGTATCGCTTTTTATCTATTTTTCTTTAAAAATAAATCACGTATATAATAATATTGACAAATAAACGTTTTAAGTATAATATATAAAATGAAATGGAGGTAGTTATGTTAGATTGTATAATAATAGGAAAAGGTCCAGCAGGACTTAGTGCTGGTATATATACTTCAATGGCTAATGTAAAAACATTAGTTATAGGGAAGGATAGTCCACTTCAAAAATCTGAAAAAATACAAAATTATTTTGGATTTGAAGAAGTTATTAGTGGTCAACAATTAATACAAAGAGGAATTAATCAAGCTAAAACTACTGGTTGTGAAATATTAAATGATATGGTTATAGCCATAGATATTTTAGATAATAGTTTTAATATTTTAACAGCAGAAAATGGTTTTTTTGATACAAAATCAATATTATTAGCTACTGGAAATAATAGAAATACTGTTTATATAAATAATTTAGAAAAATTTGAAGGCAAGGGAATAAGTTATTGTACTACTTGTGATGGATTTTTCTTTAAAAATAAAAAAGTTGGAATAATAGGTAATACAGATTATACAATACATGAATCTAATGAATTACTTAATTTTACTAAAAATATTACAATATTAACTAACGGTAATGAATTTAAAAGTCATAGTGAAAGTAATAATGCTATTAAAAACAACAAAATAGTGTCTTTTGAAGGAGAAAACAATTTAGAGTACATCATATATGATAATGGGGAAAAAGAGCAATTTGATGGCATATTTATAGCTCAAGATTATCCTACAGCTTCAGATTTTATTAAAAAACTTGGTTTAAATTCAAAAAATGGTTTATTAACAATAAACGATCAATTTATGACTAATATTAAAGGAATATTTGCAGCAGGGGATATAGTAAATGATTTTAAGCAAATATCTACTGCAGTAGGTTCTGGAGCTAATTCTGCAAAATATATAATTAAATATTGCAAAGAATAAAAAAGTATAGTATAATACAAATATGAGGTGAAATTATGTTAAAACAAATAACAATGAAAATGATGTTAATAGGAACAATATTATTAGCACTATTTACAATAGCTTTATCAACAATAAATAATTCAGATTATTTACGTTTAGTCAATAATATTAACTATAATGTTGAACAACAAAAATTAACAGAAAAGTAAAAAAAATACTAAAAGAATAATTATTTAACATTATTCTTTTTATGTATAATATAAAATTTAATAGATTGAAACATAAATAAATAGGGAATAATTATCTTATCATTAAATTACTAATCAGATAATTTTTTTTTATGTTAACGATAAAAATGAAGAAAAGGTATTTATACAAACACGTTTTCTTCATTTTTATTTAATAAGCCATAGAATTCAGCCGTGGTATCCCTAACAGTGATCATTCTATTAATGGCTTTATTATAAAGTTTAGAACTAAATTTTAGTGCTAAAAGATGTTGCTCGTAACAATCAGGGCATATAGATACAAAGTGTTGTAAATTAACCCTATCAGAATAGCTTCTCTTTTCTACAGGTAGGATAATGATGTCATCTATGCTGTGAATTTCACCACAATAACAGCAATGTGACCCATACGTTTCGACATAGTTTTGTTTTAACTTAATGAAATCTTTTTTCCAAATCCCAATTTGATACATTAAGCGATTATATGATTTAGAACCATAAGTTTTTTTGTTAATTACATGTACATGACATGAATTACATACCAAAGCAATGTTGTCTTTTGTTGTAGGTCCTCCTAATCTTTTTTCGATAATGTGATGAGCTGTAATTTCTGAAGTAGAAACTTGTCGACCACAAAGCCAACAATAATTTCCATATTCTTTTAGCAATTCCTGTTTTATCTCTCTTAATGCATAGTCTTTTGAGCGTGGCATTAATAAAAACCTCGAGTATTAAAATAATAAACGAATTTTAAAATTAATTATCCTACTGGTATATTATATCATTAAACAAATAAAAGGGAAGAGAATATTAAAAAAAAAATATTTTTAAACATATTGTAACATAATAGTAATATTATAATATATAAACCATATAAAAAAATTTTATAGCATTAAATATATTTATAAATATTAATTAATTAAATATGTACAAAATTTAATAGGGGTATTGACAAATTGAAAAGAAATGATATACTTTACTCAATGCAAGCGATTGCACAAAATAATAATTTTGCGCAAATAAGGTGGGTGCAAAAAAGCATTAATATAGATATATACTATTATATAATGCATTTTAACTATTTTGATAATATTACTTTATCTACATATATATATGAATTTAATTAATTGCATATCTACTATACTTTTTTTACATATATAATGCTATATACATTTTGTTTTGTAATTATCTTATT
>Ga0265294_10010763_pt1 | contig 10359 bp, 3 predicted proteins | sample MunlanPumphouse3_FD_192504 | JGI IMG/M metagenome (GOLD analysis project Ga0265294, IMG submission 192504) | Groundwater microbial communities from a municipal landfill in Southern Ontario, Canada - Pumphouse #3 | ecosystem: Environmental > Aquatic > Deep subsurface > Groundwater | place...
TGGAGGGACTGCAGAACGCATCAGCGGGGCCACCAATCTTGAAACTGGTATGATCCGCCATCGGAACATCAAACTTCAGAATAGCCTTGTCGATTAGTTCGGGAAATGCGGATATCAGCTTATCTTTCATCAGTTAAAAAACCTCGTTACTTCATCTAGTAATTGAACATCGCTACTCACATCAAGATGTTTTCCGGGGAGGATTTCCTTGAAGAAAGTCCCGTAATATTTCTTGGAGACCCGGCTATCCAGAATCAAGACCAGCCCCCGGTCTGATTTGGAGCGAATCAGCCGCCCAAAACCCTGGCGTATCCGTAGCAATGCATTTGGCAACATGTAGTGCATGAAGGAATCCTTCTGTTCGCGCTCCAGCTTGTCTATGTATGCCTCCACCAATGGTTCTGAGGGAACTTGGAAAGGAATCTTGTAGATGATCAGAAGCTGGAGGGATTCTCCCTGCACATCCACACCCTCCCAAAAGGATGAAGTGCCCAGAAGCACGGCATTTTTTGCCCGTTTAAACTCCTCAAGAATACTGCTCCGGCTCCCCCCTTTGCCCTGAGCAAATAGCCGCCGGTCTGAGTGATACAAGTCATCAGCCACAAAATCAAAGGCTGCGTCCAGATCACGGTATGCCGTAAACAGCGCCATCGTGCCCACATCTACTGTGTTGAAAATCTGTTTCAAACACGTCAGAGCCTGACTTTGGAAAAACTTATCCTTGGGCTCGGGCAGAAAACTAGTGATCAGCAAACGGGATTGTGTATCATAGTCAAAAGGGGATTCCACAATGGTTTGCACTACAGTTTTATCATCCACCAGGTTTAGCCCTGATTGATTCAAGAAATACTTGAATGAACCCCGGAGAGCAAGCGTTGCAGAGGTGAAAACAATGCTGGGGATTTCCTTGTAGAGCATTTTGCAAAGATAGGTATTCACTTCCACAGGAGCATAATTGATAATACTTGCCGGAACGTTTCGATCAATACGGGAGCTGTTTTCGATCCAAAGAGCATATTCATCAAGATCAGGATTGATGATGGTGAGGATCACCCCTTCCATCTCACTGAAGCGCATGGCAAAGGATTCCAGATTTTCCGAAAGCGCATCATAGCCAGGGATTTGTGCAGCGTCAAAGGAGCTGAGAATATTGTGCAGAGCGGCAATGGCCTTGGCAATTTCTTTGAACTCCAGGCTGAATGTTTTAAGCAATTTGAAGATGTCCGCAACTTCGGCAATATCCTTGATCCGCAGTTTATTGTAGCTATCAGCCGCACTGCATCTTGCCGCAGCCAGATTGAAGATGTCCATCAACAAGGGACGGGAAGCATCGATCAATTGCTCAAGTCGCTCTGCCTGAGCTTTGCATTGATGCTTCTTTTCCTCGCTCAACACAGATTTATCCAGAGTCTTCACAAGCTGTTGCAGATAACCGCTTCGATGCTTCTTTGAACTGGAGGATATCTGATTGAACAACACAGCCACATCGGTGTAGGAAATCGCTGAGCCCAGATGCTTTGAGGCCGAACCCATCAGATTGTGCGCTTCATCTATCACCAGGTAATCATATTCACCCAATGTGCTGTTTTCCATACGAAGATCAGAGAGCAACAAAGCATGATTGGCTACAACCACTGAGGCACTCTCGATCTCTTTACGCAGGTTCATCACGTGACATTTCCGATAATGCATGCATTTCCGGTTTCCACAAAGATAGCGATCCGAGCAGACTTTGCGCCAGGTGATACTATAGCGGGTTCGGTCAAATGACGAGTTTTCGGATACATCTCCGGTCTGAGTATGCATCTTCCAGATGTATAGATTGAGCAGAGCCTGGGCATCCCATGCACTCTGCTCCCTTTGAGTTATCATTTCTTCCCAGCGTCGTTCGCAGATATAGTTTTCCCTGCCTTTTACCAATACAGCCTTGAAGGCCACGGGCAGAATCTTCTTTAGCTGAGGTAAATCTTTGAAAAAAAGCTGTTCCTGAAGATTCTTGGTGTTTGTGGAAACCACCACTTTGGCTTTGTTGCGATGAGCAAACTCCAATGATGGCACCAGATAAGCAAAGGATTTTCCAACCCCTGTTCCGGCTTCCACAACCAGATGCTCATTTTTGCGAAAGGCATCATCAACTGCCCTGGCCATCTGCATCTGCCCATATCGATATTCAAAGTTCTGAAACTCGCGGGAAAACAAACCATCTTCACTGAATACGGATTCAATGGCGGGATTCTTGGCCGCAGGAAGAGTGTTGTCGATCACATTATAGTAGGGACTGCGGACTTTTGAGACCGGAGGTGCGGAAATAGCTGTAGCTTTTTGGTGATCCAAAACCCGCTCCATGAAATCATTACTTTCCACTTGTGCCATCCGGCAGAGGGAGAGGATTCGGGAATTGGTTACCATACTATAGTTGTCGCAGATATGGTCTGCCAGGCTCAGCAATAGCTTTCCTGTAGCTATAGCATCCGCATCTGCCCGATGTGCATTATCCAGAGGGATATCGAAATGACGTACCAGAGTACCAAGCTTGTGGTCACTCACAAATGGTAAATAGATCCTGGCCAGTTCCACTGTATCCCATCTCACGTTCAATAAAGGGAAATCCCCAATCAGAACCATATTGTGGTTGATGAATCCCAGATCAAAACCTACGTTGTGACCCACGATTGGGCTTTTGCCAACAAAGTTTTTTAGTTTCAGCAACACTTCCTTGATATCAGGAGCTCCCTGCAGCTGCTCGAGAGAGATATGAGTCAGGAATTGGATGAACTTTGGCACCTTCCCCTTGGGACGTACGAAACTATCAAAGACCTCTACAATTTCGCCATTCCTGATCTTTACTGCGGCTATCTCAATTATTTCGTCTTTATGCTCCGAAAGCCCTGTAGTTTCAATATCCAGGGCTACAAAATCGAGTTCTTGGGAAAACTTCATTCCTCTTCGCGGTAGAGGTTATAGCGTTGCAGTTTTTTGATCAGTCCCTGTCTGGATAGCCCCAATTCCCGGGCAGCCTGAGTTTGATTCCAGGCATATCGTTCCATACAGGAAGTAATCATCTTGCGTTCCAGCTCCTCCACAGCCTCCTTCAGGTTTTTTTTGCTGCTCAACAGGTCTATCGTGCGGCTGTGTTCCATATGACGATGCACTTCTTCCGAGAAATCAGCCGGAGTGATGAATGTGCTGTCCTCCACCAGGGTAACTGCCCGCTCAATCTCATTCTCCAGTTGCCGGACGTTACCGGGGAATTCATAGTTTTCCAGAGTCTTCATTGCATCAGCGCTAAAGCCAAGTACGTTTTTGCCCATTCTCTTGTTATATTTATCCAGAAAGTGAATTGCCAAAAGCGGTACATCTCCAGGCCGGTTGCGCAATGGAGGCACCTGAATCCGAATCACGTTCAAGCGGTAATATAGGTCAAGCCTGAAATCCCCTTTGTTCACTTTCTCTAACAAGGGAACGTTCGTTGCACATACCACCCGGACATTCACTTTCTCGGTCTTGGTGGCGCCTACCCGCTTAACCTCACCCTCCTGTAAAAATCGCAAGAGCTTGGCTTGTGTCGATTGACTGATGTCTGAGATTTCATCCAGGAAAAATGTGCCCCCGTCAGCAATCTCAAACAAGCCCTTTTTGTCATATGCAGCCCCCGTGAAACTGCCCTTTACATGTCCAAATAGTTCACTTTCAAGCAGTGTCTCTGGCAAAGCTCCACAATATTGAGCCACGAAAGCTTTGTTGGAGCGGTTGCTGCTATAATGCAGTGCTCTGGCGATCAACTCCTTGCCCGTTCCGCTTCCCCCTTCCAGCAACACCGTGGTGGGAGTATCCTTGACCTTCTCAATAATCTCAAAGATCTTCACCATTTCAGGGCTCTTGCCAATGATATTCGCATAAAGATTTCCCTCATGCAGTTGCTCACGGATTGTGGCATGAGTCTTTTCCAGATTGGCACTTCGGATGTTTTCGATGATCACAATGATCTGATTTGACAGTGCATTCAGCAGATTTATAATGCGCTCACTGAAATAGTGGGAACCGCTCTTGCAAAAAAGCACCACTACACCAAGCGTGTTCTTTCTGATTGAAAGCGGCATTAGCAGGATGTTGTTGAATAGCGGAGCGAAATGGGGTTGTTTGAAGTTTTCAAGCTGATTGGAAGCCAATACCTTGACACATAGGTTCATGATGGCGTCATAATCATTATCTTCCACGGAGAAGTTTTTGAACAGCTTATATTCCCAGGCATCTGGCAAAGGGCCATTGTTGTGTAAACATAATATCCCGCCATCAGCTTCCGATATCTCGATCAGGCTGCTTAGCGATTGCTCGATAATCAAATCCAGATCGGTGATAGTATTCAGCTTTTGGGTGATCTCATAGAATTGATTCAGCAGGTTCTCTTCAAACTTCACTTCCTGCAGTTGCGAAGAGAACTCCCGTGATATCCTCTGCATCAGGATGTCATTTTGTTCCAATAACTTGATTGAACCATATTGCTGAATTATTTTCTTGTTGTTTTTGAGAATCTGCAGAGCTTGTTCCCATTCCTTCATATCCAGCAACACCCCGGCCAGTTCGTAATTTGCCAGGGATAGTTCATAATGGTTGCCAGAAGCCACAAAGAGCTTGATTGCCTCATCCAGGTGACTCTTGGCATTCTCTGTATTCTTGCGTTCCAGCAAGGCTCGCAGATAATGAGCCCAACCAATCCCAAAGTCGTTTTGCTGCTCGGTTGCAAGCTTCAACGCTTCATTGATGTAATAATCAGCACTTTCTGCGTTGCGGGTAAGAATAAAGTAATAGGCCTGATTCTGACAGCCTTCAATGATCTTATCCCTTGCACCCAGGGCCTTGAAAAAGTCAAAACTCTCCATTAAATAGCGATAGGCTTCTTTGAACTTGTGTAACTTGGTTAATACCGATCCCAGGTTTCCATGCAACTCAGCCTTGATATATTCATCACTAACGGTTGGCAATAGCTCCAAACCCTTGAAATATAGATCATAAGCAAGATTCAATTCACCGCTTTTCTCATATACTTCTCCCAAGTTGTTGTAGGAGCGGAGTAAACCCTCCGAAAATGCGTTTTCTTCGGAGCGTTTGATCGCCTTTTCATAATACTGGATTGAGCCCTTCCAATCGCCTTTCTTGAATGCCAAAGCCCCCAAGTTGTTCAAAGAAGCAATGGTATTGCGGAAAAAGCCAAACTCAATAGCAGTCTCCAGGGATTTTTGCAGGGCATCTTCAGCCCTGGCATACTCGCCATGATCCATCATCGTAACACCGATGTTGTTATAGATATTGGTGATATTATAGGGTTCAGAAAGCAGCTTTTGTATCTTAAGGGCTTCTTCGAGGTAATACAGTGATCTTGAGGGATCTCCTTTGTCATCCATCAGCCCACCCAAATTGTTGAAACACACCGAAATCCCGTTCAGGTTGAAATACTCCTTCTCCAAAGCAAGGCTTTTCAGAAAGTAGGATTCGCTGCGTTCCCAATCCCCCTGGAACATATACAAAACTCCAAGATTGTTGTAGATCGCAGCCAGTCCGGAGTGATCATTGGCCAGACCGTACATGGTTTCGGATTCTTTGAAAGCTTCTTCGGATTGATCCCACTCATTGATGTAGTAGTGGATTTTACCCCGGATCTTTTTTGCTTCGGCCTGAACCAGATAGCGCTTCTGCTGATCTTCCACTGCACTCATCGCATGCAGAGTGGTGTCCAGAGTCTCAAATGCTGCGTTGAAATCCTCGCTTTCAGCTTGAATATCGGATTTGAGCAGCAGGATTCTTGCCTTCCAATATGCATCGATCGTAGCGGGAGAATATTTCTTGATGATCTCAAGGGCAAAGCTGCTGGAATTCACTGCAAAGAGGTTGTTTGAGAGATGATACACAATTTCTTCTGCAGGCAGGTTGTTTTCGGTGCAGATGTGTAGGCATTGCCGATAGAAATCCACGGCTTTGTCTTTTTGGCTCAGGTCAGAGTTACAGGAAGCAATCTGCGCGGTATATTGAAGCTGCTCCGGAGGATTATTACTGATTGAGAGCAGGTATTCATAGATCTTCAGCCGGCTACTGGCATCACTGATGCTTTTAAATAGGTTGAGCATTGCATCAAAGATGTCCTTTTGATAACTCTTCCCCAGAATATGCAATTGCAATTGAACCTGAGTCAGGAGCTTTTGTTTCTTCAGATACGCCAAAAGCTTCGCCATCAGTGCCTGAACATCATCTTCCTCATTATGATGCAACCAGGTCTGAAATGCCAGTTTCTTCTGAATCACGCAGCGATCTTCAACTACAGCCAGCAGTCCTTTTTCCTGCAATTCCTGAAGATCTGCCTTGCAGCTCTTCTTGCCCAGAGCACTACAGATGGAGTCACAATCCAGACCATCCAACACATACATCGCAATCAGCAATTCAATCTGCTTCTTGCTCAGTTCCTCCAAAGTCTGAATATAGATATCATGGGGGTCATAGGTCTTTTCCAAATAGGGACTTAGGTCAAATTCACCCTTGGGCAGGCTCTCTCTCATTCCAGAGAATATCTTCTCCAATATCATGAGGTTACCGCCAGAGATGTTATGCAATATCTCACCTTCTGAAATATAACTTAATCTGGCAGAAGGGAATACCTGACCTAATAGCTTCTGCATATCCTCCACACCCAGGCTGGGCAATTTCTCCACAATGGAAAAGGGGAAAAGATGCTGCTGCGAAAATGCCAGAACCTGTAAACCACAATCTGAGGCATATTGCACCAGGTATTGCAAAAAGTCACGACTGTATTGATCAAGCACATCACAATCATCAATTACCAGCACCAAAGAATGCAATAGGTCTTTCTGTAGCAGTTGCTCGGTCAGGAAGTAGAAGAAGTCATACTTCCTGCCAGTATGATATTTGCCGTAGTGCTCTTCAAAAAAGGCATCCTGCTGCTTTTCATCAAGCCCACTCAGAATCTGCAACAACTCTGTGAAATGATTATAGTACAAAGGGTGAGGCGAAAAGTAATGGATGGAAGAATAACTACTCCTGAGAGCTTCGATGATCGGGGCAATCAGATATGACTTCCCTGATCCGGATTTGCCAGTGATCTCCACCAAGTGACTACGCTTCTTGTCTTTCAACAAGTCCAGTACACGCGTGATGTCAAAGCGCTCGGACACGAATTCGTGCATCTTCTGATACAACTTCTCAGGCATGCGTCCCCTCTCCTGAAGCTTTAGTTTACAGCGCTACTGTAAAAAGAATTGACATACTGTCAAGCAAAAAAACAGCCAAGGCGTTATCCCTCCCCTTTTATCTCGCTAAGAACCGATATGAAGTCCTTACCCCCGTAAGAAGTGACACCTGATATGTCAAATCGTGACACCCGTTTGACAAAACCCCAGAAGAACCCTCGGTTTGTGACACCAATATGTCAAATCATGACAGCAAATTGGCAGGTTGTGACACCGATTTGCCCATTAGTTGCCGTCACGATGTGGTTACCTTGCGCTTACTTTTGTGACCACATTGTAACGGCATTGTGACCACATCTAATGGGCAAGGAATGACATCTTTCCAAAAGCAGTACAAAGAATCTCTTAACCAGATAGTGGCTTATATCTCTTTGTCATACTGGTCACTGTCTGACACTTTGAGTCGTTAATCAATCTGTCCATGTCTGGCTGTTCTAATGCTTGGGCATACATATTCAGAACTGCCATCGCCCGCAAGGTATTCCAGCGTCTGGGTTTCCCAATCTTTTCCATGTGGAAAAAGACCTTTCCCGTGTGTCTGTCTTGCAGGTTCCAGTATCCGTCTTTTGTGCGTTTTTGCCAGATCTTCTGGATTGCAGGTTGCATTCTATCATCATATTGATGCTTTCTCTGGATAAAGTGATACAGCACTCTCAGGATATCAAATCGTCAGCGGCGTGGATAAACCCAGCTAAGGCCATGGAGTTCAAACTGCCAACCCCATCTATAACTATATCAACAAGTTATCGGCGGTATGGACTTCATCGCCGGAATAAAACCAGTACATGCGATTGAAATCCATTTGGACAATTTAATACTTGCTGCATTGGAGATTAGGAATGGCCAAATGTACTCCAATGGCATCAATCGGATCAGATTTGGATGACCCAATTCCCCATGTTATTGTGTCCTCTGAAAGGACACATTGGATTCCTGTGGAAGATGTTCAACAGATCTCATGAATCACGCTCAGAATCATCTGTTTTAATCTTGACACAAAAGGCTAATAGCAGTTCTGTATACTATTGTTGATCGGTGGGGTTCTTTGCCAATCTAGTAGCAAAAGGAGTGTTATATGAGAAGCTTGTTGTTTGTTTTATTTATCTTTAGCCTGAGTACATCCCTTCATGCCGAAACACTTGTCGATAGCAGTATCACAGCCTCGGTCACCTGGAATCTGGAGGGTTCCCCCTATATAGTTGACGGAACCATTCAGGTTTCGGGAACAAGCCAGCCAGTAGTTACAGTCGAGCCCGGAGTTCAGGTTCGCTTCAATTCCGCTGCATCATTGGTTCTGGGTTCAGCAAGTAATAGCGCTCAAAAAGGCGGTCTAATCGTAAATGGAACAGCTGATTCCCCGGTCTTGTTCACTGCCAATACGGACACACCTAGTGCCGGCTATTGGAATTGCATCAAGCTAAATACCCATGCCAAACCTGACAGTGTGATATTGAATCATGCAATTCTGGAGTATGGCGGTTCCGGTGGAAATGGTCTGTTCGATGTGAAAGCAGTTGATCCCACACTTAGCAATTGCTGCTTTCGATATTCAGCCAATTATGGCATTTACCACAATGCCAGCAACGTAAATGCCAGTATTACTGACTGTGAATTCGACAACAATGCCGGTTATCCGATTTATACAAATGTAAGTGGAGCGCATCTGATAACGGGGAATAATGTGTTTAGCAACAACGGCAATCAGCGCATTCTACTCCGCTCTGTGAATCTGAGTATAGGCTGTACCTGGCAAAATCACGGCATTCCCTATGAACTGGAGGGTGATCTGGTAGTATATAACGGAGCTAATCCCCTGTTGCTATCGCCAGGCACCATTATGCTATTTAGAGAAGGGAAGGCTGTATTGATTGGCAGCAACACCAATTCTACCTTCAAAGGCTCACTGGTGGCAGAAGAAACCACATTCACAGCTCTGGACAATCAGCTTCTCTGGCGAGGGATTGATTTTCAGAATTATAGCCAAACGTCCACACTGGAATCTTGCGAGATAAGCTTTGTGGGCAGCAGTGCTCCTGGAGCAGTAACTTTAAGAGGAAGCAACCTGATCAGCATCAACAATTGTGAGTTTCATGATATTGACAATTATGCCATTTGCGGATTCAGTGGCAAGCTTTTCCTGCTTACTAATTGCAATATCCACAACTGCAGCAAGACGGTTTCTGCATACTTCCAGGATATTCATAAGCTTGGTCAGGGCAATATCTATCAAACAAATGGCGATAACCGCATTCACTGTCTGGCTGGCACTTTATCCGAGAGTGCAATATGGACAAGGCAATACACGTCAATCCTGATGCTGGGATCATCTGGGATTAGTGGAGTAGCACCTTATCCCGAACTTCAGATCCCATACGGAACTGTCCTGGAGTTCGCAGCGGGAACCAATCTCAGCATTGGCTCAGCCTCGTCCAGTTCATACAAAGGTAGTCTGAAAGCCACTGGAGTCACCTTTAAAGGTCAGGAAGCCCTGTCAGGTTATTGGACGGGCTTGATATTCAATTATCATGGCTTGCCCAGTCTTGTCTCAGCTTGCATAATCCGGGATGCAGGCTATGCCAATGCTGCGGCTCTGCAGTTATCTATAATCAATTCCACCATCACTGGCTGCACAATATATAATAACGCTGCCAAGGGCATCAATTTTGCCAATAATTCATTGGTATTGATTTCGGGGAATGTGATCTTTGGATGCGGATCGTACCCTCTGTCTGTGGATGCTAATGCTGTAAGAGTATTGGGCGAGGGCAACAACTTCACCGGCAATGCCATCGACCAGGTTGAAGTGCGGCACGAGACCATCCAGAATAGCGGAGTTTGGCGAAATCCCGGTGTGCCCTATTATCTAACTGGCTCCATGCCAATTTATGGAACCCAGTTTCCCCATCTAAAGATTCTCCCTGGAGCCGTTATCCTTCTGCCCAATGGAGCACTTCTATCAGTTGGCTATGCAAGCACCGCATCCTATAAAGGATCACTGGAGGCAGAGGGCGTTCTTTTCACCCGAGCCGAGGAGTCCGCAGAGCCCTGTGGCTTGATTTTCAACCGATACTGCAATATTGGCAGATCAGTTTTGACCAATTGC
>Ga0265294_10010764_pt1 | contig 10359 bp, 7 predicted proteins | sample MunlanPumphouse3_FD_192504 | JGI IMG/M metagenome (GOLD analysis project Ga0265294, IMG submission 192504) | Groundwater microbial communities from a municipal landfill in Southern Ontario, Canada - Pumphouse #3 | ecosystem: Environmental > Aquatic > Deep subsurface > Groundwater | place...
AAGATGCCGTAAACAGCGCCCGTCACGATAGAGGGAACGGTAACAAGACCGTCAAGCCCGTCCGCGAAATTCACCGCGTTCGAGATAGAAAGCATGGTCAGTATAACAAAGGCCATATAGAACCCGTTCAGATCGACAGAGAAATTACCTTTCAAATACGGGATCGTGAGTTTGGTGGCAACGCCTGAAGGAAATGGAGACAGTTCCGGATTTATCAGTATCCATCCCAAAGCGGCCGCGAAGATGCCCTGTAATACGATCTTTGTTAATTGAGACATACCTTTATCGCTGTTCTTGTGCCTGACCTTGTCAAGATCGTCCTTCATGCCTATAAGGCCGTACCAGATTATCGCCGCAAGAGGTATCTGGGCATAAAGTGATGAAAGATTGCTCCAAAATAATATCGAGACAACCAGAGAAAGAATAAGTATCAAACCGCCCATCACAGGCGTCCCGTTCTTGTCGCTGACCGCTACTTCTCCGTAGTCCCTTACGATATCTCTGATGCCCTTTTTATAAAGCCATTTGATTATTCCGTTCCCGAAAACAAGGGATATGACAAGAGCTGTTATCATCGCCCCTATCGACCTGAAAGAGATCGAATCGAAAAGCCTGAAAAATGACAGGAAAGGATAGTCTCTTGACAAAAATGAAAGGTAATGGAACATGGCTCACTCCTATAGATTCCGGTACTTTTTGAATAATAAGGAAAACGGGGGGTTATTTCAACAACAATCTTTTCAGATCCGCGAAATTGCGCGGGATCTCAGGCTGAACGGGAAGCGAGTTAAGGAATGCCGCGCCCCACCGGGTGTTGACTGTCCTGCTGTCTAAGATCATTATTATTCCGTGATCCTCCCTGTGCCTGATAAGCCTGCCTATCCCCTGTTTGAACTTCAGTATTGTCTCCGGCACGGAATAACCCATGAACGAGTCGATCCCGTTCTTCTCGAGCTCCTCAGTCCTCGCCTGCACGACAGGCTCGGTGGGCACGGCGAACGGCAGCTTGGTCATAACAAGGGTGTGCAGTGCGTCCCCCGGCACATCAATGCCCTCCCAGAAGCTGTCCGTACCCAGCAGGAACGAGTTCCTGACCGACCGGAACTGCTTTATCAGGTTCGTGCGGCTCGTCTCTTTGTTCTGTACCGAAATGACCCTTTCTTTTTTGATAAAGCTGTTCTGAATGTTTTTGAAGACACTGTTCATCTGATAATAACTGGTAAAAAGAACAAGCGTGCCGTTGTCGTGATCATCGCACAACAGTTTAAGCACCTGAACCACATCGCTCTCGAAAACTACGGGATTTTTAGGCGATGAAATGTATGACGGAGCGATGATCTGAAGCTGGTTCTGAAGGTCGAAAGGCGTACCCAGCATAAGAGTTTCCATTCGGTCTTCATCATAATCGGACAGGCCGAGTTTTTTCAGCATGTATTTGAATCTGTTCTCTATCGTAAGCGTGGCGCTGGTAAAGATCATCGTCTTCATGTTATCGTAAAGGTCGTTCTTCAGGATCGACGAGACATCGAGAGGCGCGGCATAGAGGCTTAAGACCTCCCTGTTCTCCGACCCTGCGATATCGTACCAGAAAACATAATTCTCTCTGTTGGAATTTAAGAAAAAGGTAAAAGACTCATAAACTCCCTCAGCCTGCTCGATCACAGATTTTATCTCGCCCGAAAGGTCGTCGAACTCGTGATTCTTTTCAGCCTCGATATTGAAAATAATGTCCAGCCTTTTTAAAATACTGATCAGCTCCTCGTAAAGGAATCTGAGAACGGTGTTCTCTTTTTCGAATGCGAATACCTCTCCTATATCTCTGTACCTGTTCCTTATATTTGTGAACTGACCTGATGCGCCGTTCGAATTTTCAGTAATAAGCTTGTCTGTCGCGAGATCGAAGGTCTTTTTAGCCTGTTCAAGCACATTCGAACCTTTTTCATTAAGCTGTCCGTTCAGGTCGCTTATCGTACTTTTATCTGTTTTGAACCAGTCAGACCCTTTATCGATCCTGACATAGATACCCTGCCTGTTATTATAGTTAATCCGCTGAACGAGATTCTTTACATGAAAATAATTGTATTCGAATCCGAGATATTTTGTGGCCGAACTTTCAACATTATGAGCTTCGTCGATTATAAGTCTGTCGTACCCGCCCAGTACGGCATTTTCCGAGGCCATGTCGGAAAAAAGGAGCGAGTGATTTATTATGACCAGATCCGACTTGAACGCGCTCTTCCTTATATTCTGCAGATAACATTCGTTGTATTTCGGGCATTTCTTGCCTGAGCAGAAACCCTTGTCTGAAGCCAGCCTCTGCCACAGAAATCTCGCAAAGCCTATTTTAAAACCGTTGTTTTCCTCGATATCGCCGGTCGAAGTTCTTTCCGCCCAATATATAAGCGGAAGAAATTTTTCGTAGTCATCATTTGAAAGGTATTCATCAGGCCTGCTCAAAAATCTCTCATATCTGGCTTTACAAAGGTAATTATTCCTCCCTTTCAGCAGTACTGCCTTAAATGTCGAATTGAACATTTCGTGAAGGACAGGGAGGTCTTTGAAAAATATCTGTTCCTGAAGATTTTTAGTGTTCGTGGAGACTATTACCCTTTCTTTGTTCAGCAGCGTAAAAATGATCGAAGGTATAAGATACGCAAAAGACTTCCCGACACCTGTCCCCGCTTCGCTGACGAGGATTTTGTCGTACCTGAACGCATCCGAACACTTGTCGGCCATTATGTGCTGCTCTTCCCTGTATTCGAAATTCTTTATCTGCCTGCTTATCTCCCCGCCGGGCTTGAATATTTTATCGTTAATGTCCTCTTTTGAGATTTTTTCCAGTTCTTCTGCTGAAGGCTCGGATAGCGCATGAAGTATGTTGGAGATCGAATAAGACCGTTCTTTTGTTTTGATCTTTCTTCCGAACGCAGTCTTTAGAAAATAATTTGCGGCCGAATTGAAAAATTCTTTAACATATTTAAGGTCCGACTTTCCTGAAACTTCCGTTAGCTTTCTTATTACATCTTCCGAACTTTCCAAAACCCTTTCTATGATCTGCAAAAAAAGATACCCCGTTGCAGCGCTGTCGTTATAAGCCCTGTGCATATTTTCCGAGCTGAACCCGAAATACTCCGTCAAAGTTGAAAGTCTGTGATTACTCACTTCGACCGGAAAGAATATCTGGCTCAGGAGCAGAGTGTCATAAAACCTGCTCGAACCCAAAAGTAATATCCTGTCGTGATCCTCAATTGCGGCTTTAAGAAATCCCAGATCGAAATCAATGTTATGACCCACAAGCGGCAGATCGGATACGAACTCGATAAATTCAGGCAGTATCTCATCTATATCGGGCTTACCTTTAATATCTTCGTTCTTTATGCCTGTAATTATAGATATTTCTTCGCTAATTTTTCTGCCCGGATCTATAAGATGAGAGAATTGAGAGAAAATCTCACCGTCTTTATATTTGATTGCGGCGATCTCGATCACCTTATCGTTCTGAGGATCAGTTCCCGTAGTCTCCACATCGAAAACCACAAATTGGCTGAGTTTGAGTGCTTTTAACTTTTCTTTCATAGCAATTTATATAAAACAAAAAGAGGAACAAGCGTCCTCTTCCTGTCATATAATTTTAAACCTGTCATTATTTCTGTACATACCTTACATCAAGATTTTTTACCGCCAGAACCTCGTCCAGCCTTCTTACCGGCGTTGTCGTCGGGGCGTTCTTAAGAATATCCGGATCAGTTTTGGCCTCTTCGGCGATCTGTTTCATGACCGAGATAAATCTGTCGAGAGTATCCTTACTTTCGGTCTCAGTAGGCTCTATCATCATTGCTTCATGTACCAGTAGTGGGAAGTATATTGTGGGTGCGTGAATTCCGAAGTCGAGAAGTCTTTTGGCAATATCTAAGGTTTTTATGCCGAACTTACCCAGATTCTCGCCTGAAAAGACTACTTCATGCATGCAGTTCTGCTTGTAAGGAAGATCGAACGTATCCTCAAGCATCTTTTTCACATAGTTCGCGTTTATTATAGCGTTCTCGGAAACATTGTGAAGTCCGTCGGAACCTAAGATCTTCATGTAAACATAAGCCCTGACGATGACTAGAAAATTGCCGTAGAACGAATGAACTTTTCCTATGCTTTCAGGCTTATCGTAGTCGAGATAATATTTCCCGTCCTTTTCGGCTACATCAGGCACAGGGAGAAATTTTTCAAGTTCTTCCACAACTCCGATCGGTCCTGACCCCGGACCTCCGCCGCCGTGCGGCGTCGAGAATGTCTTGTGCAGGTTATAGTGCATAACATCAAATCCCAGATCGGCCGGCCTTACGATACCGAGCAGAGCATTGAAATTAGCGCCGTCCATGTAGAGAAGTCCGCCTTTAGAATGCACGATCTCCGCGATCTTTTTTACATTCTGCTCGAACAGTCCGATCGTATTAGGGTTCGTTATCATGAACGCGGCAGTATCTTCATCAAATTTCGCTTCAAGATCGTCAATATCGACCAGTCCTTTAGAATTTGATTTCAGTTCGACTACATCGTATCCGGCCATGACTATCGAAGCAGGATTAGTTCCGTGAGCAGTATCGGGAATGATTATCTTCTTTCTCGGGTTCCCTTTCGATTCATGATAAGCTCTTATCACTTTAAGGCCTGTCCACTCGCCATGCGCACCGGCTACAGGCTGCAGCGATACTTTACTGAACCCTGAGATCTTGCACAGCATATCTGCGAGGTCGTGATATATCTTAAGAACACCCTGTATGGTTTCCTCAGGCTGATAAGGATGTATCTGAGTAAAACCGTCAAGAGCCGCCATATACTCGTTTATTTTGGGATTGTATTTCATGGTACAGCTTCCCAGCGGGTAAAATCCTTTATCCACATGATGGTTCAGGGTTGACATATTCACATAATGTCTTACTATCTCAGGCTCGCTGACCTCCGCCAGTCCGATCTTTTCCTTTCTGAGATATTTTTCGTCAAGATCGATCTTTGAACAGTCCTCCCAACACGGCATAGTAAAAGATCTTTTCCCTTCCCGGGAAATTTCAAAAATCAGTTTCTCAGCCATATATAACTCCGTTTTTTTATTATTAATAAGGCAGTTGGAAAATAAATAAGTTATAAGTAAAAAACAATCTTAATTTTATAATTTTTAACGCTAATAATCAGGTGATTGCTCAGGTTTGTCTATTCCATATTTTAATTTAAGACTGTCCGTGTATATTTTCAACTCGGTATCTTCACTGAATTTGGCTGAAGTTATTTTTTCAAACACATTTTCGAACTCTATCCCCTCTCCCGTCTTACTGATGTCAAGCCTTCCTATGTATTCAGCGTTGCTGCCGTGGCTGAGATAAAGTCTGTCGCCAAATCTGATCATTTCATTTTTTGTATTTGTGTTCGAGATCATTATATCAATAGCTTTAACTCTGTTGAATATATTTTTTTCCAGCGAACTCTCGAGGTTAGATACAACTATAAAAATATCGGCTTCTTTTTTAACAGACTCTGCGAGGTCATTTATTTCTTCAACCGACATTTCTGAAATTTCCGAGCCTGAAACATACTTTGAGTATGACGGGTCGGTTACAGATGTCACAACTACATTTAAGCCCTTGTTGCCGAGAATTTTATAAGCGGGTACATCGTTGATATTGACTGATGCGGTCAGGTTCCTGTCTAGTTTTCCGTAAAATCCGGTTTCGTTCCTACCTGCGGCAATATAGTCATATCCGAGATCATCAATAATATCGATAATTATCCTGTTCTGCCTGTCTCCGTAATTATATGAAAAAATATTCCCGGTACAAATATATCGGCTGTTTGCTAATTGGCTTATACTGTCTCTGAAAAATGTAAAATGGTTAAGTATATTTCCTTCCGGTTCCTTTGGACAATTACAGCCTTCAATTATGCCATTATAATTCCCGGTATAGAATAAAGTCACATTTTTAGACGATGAGCATCCTGAGACCAGAATGATAAATGAAAGAAGCAGGATCAACCTGCTTCTTCCGTAATGACAATTATTGCTTATTTTATTAATCGAAAAGCTCATCTTCGTCAAGAACAACCTCTCCGTCGATCATGATGTAAGGCGTTATCTCTATTATGAGATTGGTAGTTTTCTTTGTCTTAACCTGATGCTGGAAGATATAACCGAGGAAAGGGATATCTCCGAGAAGAGGAAGTTTATTCACAGTGAAAGTTTCGTCTTCAAGCAACATACCGCCGATCCTTATAGTCTGTCCGTCACGAACCCTTACTGTTGTATCTGCTTTTCTTGTTTTGACCCATGGTATCTCTGAGTTCGGTCCAACCCATCCGAAAATAGATGAAACTTCTGCTTCAAGTCTGACAGTTATGTCATTCTCTTCATTGATAATAGGTTTAACTTTAAGTTTCACGCCTATCTCTTCTTTCTGAACGGATTGAGTAGTTGTTCCTTGAGATACTGTAGAAATTGTGTAAGGGACAATATCGCCTATGTGTACAAAAGCTTCTTTATTGTTCAAAGTGGCAATCTCAGGTTCTGCCAGTACAAGAGCGTCATTATCTCTGTTGGCGAAATCAAGACTCAGAATATACTCCTGTCCGATAACCCTGTGCCAAACAGTGTTCAGCCCGCTTGTCGTTTCATGAAATGGAGCATTATCCATAAGAGAAACATCATCAGAATAGTTACCACCGAGATTTCTTACGGGAAAAGCTGTGTTATCATATGTAAAACCCCAGCCGTTAGTTTCATCATAGTCCCATGTTCCCCAATCCTGATAAGCTCCTTCTCTCAAAGTGGTCGTGTAGTTGTTGATCTTTTCCCACTCGATCCCATATCGTGCCGAAACATCGTTCCCGATCTCTTTTATTCTTGCTTTGAATAAAACCTGCTGAAGGGGTCTGTCGATCCTGACAAGCACTTTCTCGATCTCTTTTGCTACTTTCGGACTTGCCTGATATATAAGTCTGTTGCCGAGATCATCTACCTGAACCATTTTAGAGATATCTGCCAACATGGCTTTTGCTGTTTTTGCATCGGCATACTGAAGGTCGAAAACTGATGTTGTAAGGCCGATCTCTCTGTCGATCTTTTTCTGTGTTGCAACAAGAATTGAATTATCAATTATCTGATAGCTCAGATCCGTTGCTCTGACCACCAGGTCCAGCGCATCTTTGATAGGAATATCATTTAGTGTCATGGTAAGTTTCTTGCCCATCGTTTCTTCACTTTGTACGAGATTCACCCCCGCTCTTTCAGCCAAAGCATCGAGAACCTGCGAAACAGACAGGTCAATAGCAGTCAGGGAAATCGGAGTCTTGAAGTTGTCCGATGTAGTGTCAAAGAGAAGCTGTGAGCCGAAAACAAGACCCATACAGACCGTCATGATCAAAACCATAATTCTTTTCATTTATACACCCTCCTTAGTAATTTTCGATTCATATTTCCAATTATCGCATTCCATTATCTGCCCGGCCTCGGTATCCTTCTGCCCGGCACATCGCCTCCCTGCTGAGTATCCTGTGTTTCCTGCCCTGAAGTCGCTTCCATAAGATTCCTCGCAAAATAATCACCGTTCGCCCCCGGAAGGAATCTTACAACTCTATTTTTATCTTCGGTGTCAACATAAACGGAGCGTTCCGTTATGGATAGTATCTTTCCCAAATACTCGTCTCCTGTTCTGGTGTTACCGGTTGACTGATTCGTTCCGGAAATGACCTGTTTCTGTACCTTTTTCCCGATAGCTATCTTATCTCCGGCTTTAAATTCCTGTGTTTTACCGTTTATACTGAATCTGGCTTTGCCGTCAAAAAAGAGAGCGAAAGAAACAACATCTCTTGTGTAAAGTTCAAGCTCAGAGGTGTTTATCCATGAATATTTTATCTGCGGGGTATCGTTTTGTTCATTTACAACTTCAACCTTCTTCTTTTCGATGATCTTAAAATTGTATATGTCCTTAGTCAAATAATTTTCAGCTTTAGAAAATTTTGTTATTATGGTGTCTGTTATTAACACACTGTCTTTACTCAGTTTATATGAATCCCCAATATTCTGCGAATCCACCTCCGGCTTAAGAGTCAACAATAAGTAACTCAGAATAAACAAGGATATAATTGAAATCGCTATGACTGCTATTTGTTCTTTTGAATAATTCTTCATTTTAGAAGGAATCCCTCACTTTTATAAGTACTTTACGAATTCAAGCCTTATCTCACAACTGACGGTGGCTTTCATATTGAATTCATCGAATTCGTCTTTATTAGATTCAGCCTGAGACTTGCCTAGTACCGGCCTGTTCCTGTTCAATCTCAAGTATTTAATGTTTATTACATGATCACTCGTTTCAATCCGGCGTATTAAGTCAATAACATTCTCGTATTCTGTCTGGAAATCCAAAAACACTAAAAAAGATGATGTCCCTGATCTGACATCTTTCAGTTCATTCGGGTCCTGGTTGATCTTATTCGCCTCATATTTGATTTGTGATTCCTTAAGCATACCTTCCACAACACCAAGAAGTTCGACGATAACATCCCCATAAGAATTAGTTCCTCTTTTATTTTTTTCATAAAGGGAATCGATTCTGGAAATATTATTTTGAATAAAAACATCTCTGTTATATTTTTCTGTCAGGATCTTATTCTCTGAGGCTATAGAGCTTGTCTCATCGATTGTATCAGCCAGAATAAAATATCTGTAAACTATCCCGATCGTCAACAGAAATAACGGCGTTATTATATAGACCAGATTCTTTTTCATCTCTTTTTCCCTTTTGCCAAATTATATTCTTTTTTAGGGAATTCTAGACTCAGAACGAACATCCAGTAAGTATAGTCTTCAAACTGTTTTTTGATATCAGGACCCTTTGCTAATTTTAAATTGTTTTTTTCACAAAGCCCCATTTTTATCATTTTTTCCTCAACTTGATCTTTGAATGATACCATCCACGACATAAGCTGTGATTTCACATTAGAGCTTCTTGAAATAAAAGTGACTTCAAGATAATCGCCATCATATTGGAAATTGTTTATCAAAACTGTGGAATCCATCGAAGACTCAACGGTGTTAATTACATCTGAAATTTTCGTTCTTTTAGCCATAGAATTATACATGTTTTGAGACAGCTTATAGCTAAAATACTCCCCTGACCTCAAGATATTGATCTTATCATTTATTTGCTGACGATTTTCTTTTGCGATCCTGTTGTCGGTATTAACGCTTAGCCCAAAAAGATACAACAAGCCAAGCAGAAGCACCATTGCCGAAGCGAAGCATAAAAAAAGCATTCTGATGAAACTTTCTCTCTTCCTGGTCTCGATCTTTTCCTGATTTATTTTGCTTAAAAAATTAAATTTATACATGGTTATCCACAACCCTGAATTTATTCATATCTTAATGCGAGTCCGATCGCAACATACGCAACACTTTCTTTTTCTTTTGCATATTCAATGACGCTTGAATCCCCGACAAAAAATCCTGATATATCCAGATTCTCGCAAGGAATATCTGTGTTCTTGTTAATGAATTGCGCGAACTTATTCATCTCAAGAGCTTTTCCTGTTATATAAATCTTGGACGGTATTTTATTCTGATTTTGCTGAGCGTAATACTGGAATGTTTTTTGTATCTCTCTCAGCAGCTTCATCCTGATCTCTTTTTTAACTGAAAAATGCTGATTAAGGTTCTCTGTCGTTTCCTGTTCGAATGCATTAGTAATGTAATCATAGAAATTTCTGTTCTTTAACATTTCCTCGGTTTCAGCAATGGAAATATCCCTGTTCCTCTGAAGCGTCTTTTTAAAAGTATTGTAGGTAAAATCAATATTCCTGATGTAAAGCTCTTCGTTACCGCTTGGAATGATCATAATATGGGAATAATCATTACCGATATCCATTACACATGAAACATTGCCTTTTGGAGGTCTGACTGACTCGTTATAGAGATTCACTATTGCTATTTTATCGACATCCATGATCTGACATTCTATACCGGTTATCGCAAGCATAGCTTGAATAGAAAAAAAAGTACTGCCGTCTGAAACTGCGGCAAGAATATCATGATTCATACCGTCGGAATTTAAAATTATGTATTCATAGCGGCTCATCGCGTCGAAAGGGGATTTTAATATTGAAGGAAGGTCTTTTTCGATGTTTTCTACAGGAGTATTTTGTACATAGACCTGTTTTACAATAACATTAGTGCCGTTAAGAGATGTCACGATAAGCGGATCGTTCTTTGCGACACCTGCTCTGACAAAAGCCTTTTCGACAGCATCTATCTGAAGTTCTTTTATTACCTGTTCGGGGTCTTTCTTGTCCTTAAGTATATTCTCCTCGGTAATTTGAGGC
>Ga0265294_10010765_pt1 | contig 10356 bp, 8 predicted proteins | sample MunlanPumphouse3_FD_192504 | JGI IMG/M metagenome (GOLD analysis project Ga0265294, IMG submission 192504) | Groundwater microbial communities from a municipal landfill in Southern Ontario, Canada - Pumphouse #3 | ecosystem: Environmental > Aquatic > Deep subsurface > Groundwater | place...
TAGATGACGGTATTGACAAAACTTTTGCAGAAGAAGAAGAGGCAGACCAGCACGACCGGCAGGGTGACGGCGCCAAGGAAGATCAGGATGCCAAGCGACCAGGTGAGAGCGACGATGCAGTTTTTTGTCCCGCTGCCCCCCTTCAACCGATAACCCCCGATGCCCTTCGCATACAGGTACGCAACGAGGAACGGTATGACGAGGGCAGGGTTCGGGTAGAGAACGAATGTGCCGACCATGGCGATGAGTGCTGTCAACAGGAGCGCTTTTTTAAACCCGCTTCCCCGTTTCTCATCCTCCTTATTCTCCACGCCGCGGTCGAACGCATAGGCTGCGTATGCGATGAGTGCGGCGGCGGCAAACTCGGTGATCGGTACATGGCTTCCGAGGAACCCATACGCGAATTGCAATTTGAGGGCTCCTGAAAGCGTAACTACAAAAATCGAGATGATAAGATGTTGCGCTTGCATAATGTACACAATCCGGGACAGCAAAATATTCCATTCTGACCGAAATTGTACAGTACCATTGTACAGGCGCAAGGCGACTGTAATTTTTCAAAATACCTGTATTTTTCCCCCGGAACCGTAAGAAAACCATTTATATCGGTTATTTTAAAGTATATCCCGGGGAGACAGGTGCATTACTCCGGGGCAGCGGGTATGAATTGCAACACGGCTGGAAAGCAGAAATCGGAACGAGAGCGGGTAGCCGAGATGCTGCTTAGTCCCGGCAGTTGCGGCGCACAGGGCAAATCCCACGTTACGGCGGCAGCATCTGCCCGGAACCTCCTGGCGCTGCTGGTTGACTGCCAGGAGGATGGAATCGTGCTGATCGGCCCGGATCAGACCATCGCCGGAATTAACAAGGCCATGGAGGGGCTCTTTGGGGTGAGCGGATACGAAACGATCGGCATGAGTGCCGTGGAGTTCATCTCCCTCTGCATCTCCCCAAACCTCCTGGACGGCGGAGATTTGAAAGACGATTTCATCGTATCCTGCTTCTTCTGTGAGAATATTCCAGCCAGACGCTACTGCATATCCCGTACTCCGACTGGAAGGGTCTGGGTAGAGTACTCGAGCACCGTGATCCCCGACGGACCTAACCAGGGGGCGCGCCTGGATACCTACCACGCCAGCCCGGATTCCGGCCGGCTGGAGACGAGTCTTTGGGAATACCAGCAGCGGTACGCCTTCCTGGCAGCCATCTCTTCCGACCCGGTCATATCCCTCGATCCCGGCCTTACGATACTATCGGTGAGCCCCTCGGCAGGGCGCCTCCTCGGGCATAACCCGGACGATCTCACGGGAAAACACCTCTCTTCCATAATGGCCCCTGATTCTATTGCCGAGCTCCAGAAGGCCGGTTTCCGGGATCGCTTCTCCAGAGAAACAGCGGGGCGTTCTGATCCGGTCGAGGGCGCGCGCACGATGGAGGTGAACCTTATCGACGCACGAAATCAGCCGATTGCCGTGATCTTTGGCTTTTCGCATGTAGGGGATGGTGAAGGCAGCCTCATCGGGCTCATCGCGGTTGCGCATCCGAAGACCGACGACGATCTGTGGCGGGAAGCCTGTTCCCGGCTCGACGAAAACATTGAGCACCTCGCATGTCTCGGCGATCGCATCAGGAACCCGCTCACCGTCATCATTGGTCTTGCCGATCTGCAGGACAGCGAGGTCACGCAAAAGATCGCCGAACAGGCACGGATCATCGACGGGATCATCACGGAACTGGACCAGGGGTACGTCGCATCGTTAAACGTCAGGCAATTTCTGAAGAAGCACTATCGCCTGGGAGACGACGCCGGGTTCGGGGTCCCGCCCCCTCCCCGCGCAGGATGCTCACCCCCGAGATCCGGTTCGGCCGATGTCACGTCACGCCGGTCCGGTTCACCTACAGACACCTGACTCTGTTCTACTGTTTGATACACCCGGGCGGCTGTGGAACTGGTCTACGAGAAGGGGCCGGTGGTGAACGGAGGAAAAAGAGGTGAAGCGGCAGGTTGCCATACAGGATAGGCAGCCGGAGGCGGCATCGCCGGAGAGCGGCCCCCATTTTCTCTATGCCCTGATTATTATATTGTCACAAGAATTAAATACTGCCCGGCCTCTATTGGCTCCCTTGCCGTGGAACAGCATGTTCCACAATCCAGGAGATGTGATGCAGATGAGAGGAGCTACCACAGAGATGGGAACACGGAGTATTGTACGGGGAAAGGATCTTGCTGATTATTCGGTCAGGAACCCACGGGGCGAAGACCTCGGGACCATCAAGGACATCGTGATCGATACCGGCGAAGGCTGCATCGCCTACGCCGCTCTTTCGTTTGGGGGGATCATGGGGCTCGGTGACAAGCTCTTCGCCGTCCCCTGGGAGGCTCTTCGGTACAACGCGACCGACGACTCGTTCGTCCTTGACGTGCCCAAAGAGCGGCTTGAGAACGCGCCGGGGTTTGACAAGGACAACTGGCCGACGACCGCCGAGCGTGAGTGGCTCACCGGCATGTACAGCCACTACGGATATGCACCCTACTGGGAACGCCGCCAGGAGCGGTGAGCCCTCCAGAAAAGCAGGCATCAGGTCGGCTTCGGACCCGTGTGCAGAGCCGGGCCCGTGGCCGGAGACGGTTTTTTGGAGCCCTGGCAAGCCCGGCTGCACCCGGCGAACACTATATATGCCAGGGCACGCATGCACGGGACACGGTAATTCCGCGGGGAACGGCAAGACAGCAGGAAGCCGGACGAAGGGGTACACCCACCGGCGCAGAAGTCCTGCCCGTCCCCGCTGATCCGGGGGTATGCCGGTATGCAGAATGTAATACTAAGACGGAAGAAAACCATCCGGGAGATCGATGTGAGGGGTAAGCGGGTTCTCGTCCGCGCCGACTTCAACGTGCCGCTCGACGAGGACGGCGCTATTGCTGATGATACCCGCATCCGGGCCAGCCTGCCGACGATACGCTACCTCTGTGAGCGGGACGCACGGGTCATCCTCTGCTCCCACCTGGACCGGCCCAAAGGCGTAGTCGAAGAGCGGTTACGCCTCGCCCTTGTGGCAAACCGACTCTCCGCGTTGCTTGATCGGCCGGTCGTCGCGCTTCAGGACTGCATCGGGCCTGAGGTGGAGAGCGCGGTAGCCGCAATGAACGGCGGGGATATCATTCTCCTCGAGAACCTCCGGTTCCACCCGGAGGAGAGGGCCGGCGACCCGGCCTTTGCGGAAAACCTTGCCAGCCTCGCCGAGATCTACGTCAACGATGCCTTCGGGGCCTCTCACCGGGCCCATGCATCGGTCGTGGGCGTCCCGGCGCACCTGCCGGCGGTGGCCGGGCTCCTGCTGGAAAAGGAGGTGGACGCCTTTACACGTATCCTTGAGAACCCTGAGAAGCCGTTTGCCGCCGTGATCGGCGGTGCCAAGGTGAGCGACAAACTGGAGGTTCTCGAGAACATCATCCCCCGGGTGGACGCACTCATCATCGGGGGAGGCATGGCGGCAACGTTCCTTGCGAGCCGGGGGTACGGGACCGGCGCATCGCACGTCGAGACCGACCGCCTGGATGCCGTCAGAAAACTTGAGGAAAGGGCGACTGAACTTGGTGTCCGCCTCCTCCTGCCCCGGGACGTCGTCGTCGCGGAGAGGCTTGAGGCGGGTGTCCCGGTCCGGGTCGTATCCGCAACAGAGATCCCGGACGGCTGGGTCATCGCCGATATCGGGCCAGGGACTGCCGACGAGTTCTCCCGGGAACTCGGCGGTGCGCGGACCGTCGTCTGGAACGGCCCGATGGGGGTTTTTGAGATCCCGGAGTTTGCAGAGGGGACCCGCCGCGTCGCCGCGAGCCTCGCCAACCTCCGTGGTACCACGGTCATCGGCGGCGGTTCGACCACGGATGCGGTGCAACGGTTCGGGCTTGCCGACCAGATGACCCATGTTTCGACAGGCGGCGGGGCCGCGCTGACGATGCTTGCGGGAAAGCCGCTTCCGGGCGTCACGTCGCTCGATGATGCTGGGATCCCATGAGGCGCATCGGCATCCTGACGAGCGGCGGCGACGCCCCGGGGATGAACGCCTGCATCAGGGCGGCGGTGCGGACCGCACTCGCAAAAAACCTCACCATCGTCGGGATACGCCGGGGGTATACCGGGCTCATCGCCGGTGACACCGTGCCGCTCGACCGGGCGGCGATCAGAAACACCATCCACCTGGGCGGCACCATCCTCGAGACCTCCCGGAGCCAGGACTTCTACACCCGGGAAGGGAGACTCAAGGCAGCGGCGGCCATCGACCGGATGGGACTCGACGGCATCGTCCTGATCGGGGGTGAGGGGACATTCCACGGCGCAAGCCTGCTTGCGGCCGATGCAGATACGGCGGCGCTCGTGGGGGTGCCGGGGAGCATCGACAACGACGTCTACGGGACCGACTACTGCATCGGGTTCGATACGGCGGCAAATTGCGCAGTCGAGGCTATCGACCGCATCCGCGACACGGCCCGGTCCCATGAACGCCTCTTCTTCATCGAAGTGATGGGGCGGACGGCCGGGTTCCTGGCGCTTGAAAGCGGCATCGCCGGCGGCGCCGAGGAACTGGTCATCCCGGAAGAAGAGATCTCGATCGCCCGGATCAGCGAGCGCATACGGGAGGGATTTGCCATCGGGAAGAAGAGCGCGATCGTGGTGGTGGCGGAGGGGGAGACGCCGGGCATCTCCTTTTCAATCGCCAGGGAGGTCGGGGAGAACCTCCACTTCGACTCACGCGTCGTCGTCCTCGGGCACCTCCAGCGGGGCGGGCCGCCGACGCTGCGCGACCGGGTGCTCGGGAGCCTCTTCGGCGTCGCCGCCGTCGAGGCGCTGCTTGAAGGCCGGAGCGGGTGCATGGTGGGAGAGGTCGGGGGAGACCTCGCGTGTACGCCGCTCGAAGAGACCTGGCAGAAGAAGAAGCCGCTCAACGAGAACTTGCGGCGGATATTTCCGTTCCTCTCGGAGTAGGCGGGAGAGGCTGTGAGGCTGGCCAGGACAGACGGGGGGCATCCCTGACTCACGTCGTGCTCCTTGTGGCCTGGAGGTGTGGTAGGAGCACTGTGGGGAGGCCCCCGGGCAGGTCATCTCCCCGCAAGGCAGAGTGGGCAGGACGTTGAAGCTACCCGGGGGGTGAGGCTATTGCGGATGATGCTCCGGCTTGAAAATGGGTGAGCCGCTTAATACACGGCCCATCCGGCGTCGGTTGCAACGACCGCGCCGTTCACAAAGCGGGCATCATCCGAGGCCAAGAAGAGGGCCATAGGGGTTGATCTCATCGGCCTCCCCTATTGGATCGATGCCCATTCCCATCGCGCAGGTGACCGCACCTTCTTTACTCGCCTGTTGACCTGCGCCGAGATTGAGACTACTTGGTGTCGCAGGCCTTGATCCGGTCGAGACCGGTGATCCGGATGCCGCCGAACTGGCACTTGTTCTTGATGTTCAAGCCGATCAGGAGCGGCGTGATCTTTTCGATAATGCAGGCCCTCTCAAGTTTCCCGCAGTCGATGACTTTAACGCCAGGGATCTTCTCGATCAGCGGGGCCACCAGGTTCTTGGCCTCCTGGTCGTCGCCGGAAATGAGACAGTCGCAGTCGATTGGCTCGCCAAGCTGCATAAACCAGGTCTGGGAGATGTTGTTGAACGCACAGATCACCTTCGCGTCCGGCAGGATCGACTGGGACCGTTCCGCGGCAGACCCCTCGGGGAGGTCGATATACTTCGTCGCGGACCCGCCGATGCAGGACTCCAGGGGTCCGGTCGCGTCCAGCAGGGGCTTTCCGGCTGCGCCTTCCTTGATGGAAAGCAGCGTGTCCTTCTGGGCAGCAAGCGGCACCGTGAGAACCAGTACCTCGGCTGCTTTGGCCGCATCAGGGTTTGCCATGGCCCGAACATTCTTGACGTCGCCGAGAAGTTCCTTGACCTTGTCAACCGCGGCCTGGGCCTTCTCAAGCGTCCTCGAGCCGATGATGACGTCTTCTCCTGCCTCTACAAACCGGGTCGCAATTCCGAGACCCTGGCCGCCAGTTCCACCAATTACTCCAATCGTTGTCATATATCATTCACCTCAATTCATTTACGTTGCTATACTCGCTTTCACCGCTCCTTTTATGAGATGCGGTGCATCTGCCATCGACAACCGTGGTTGTCCCCGGTGTAATTCGCATCATTGCTTGCGAGCTACACGGTGGCGTGTTCAATACACTTTCCCCCCATACTGTCCCGGCGGGACCATAGGTTTGATGCTTATTGATACTTTCACCATCTGTCTCGGAGGACCCCAAAACGATCTGCGCATCATGGGCAGGCCTGGAGCAAAGCACTCGCATGCAGGGTTTTGTCCGGGGGCCATAACCTGAGCCGGAACATGGCAGTCACCCGGTGACCGCACCGGATGATATCCCTGCTCCTGCCTGAGCGGCAGTCGTATACCGTATCTGGGGGATACACCCACTATTCTGGCGGTGCATGAGCAACCAGAGGTGCGGCTAATGGCCACCAGGAGGCAGGATTGCGAGAAACCCGGATTGCTTTGAGCGGGAGGAACGGAGGGGGATACCCCTCCTGGCAGAGGGTTTCAGGGCGACCTCTCTAAGGAGTAACTCTCACTTATCTATTATAAGTGTTCTCCTGCCACGTAATGGACCGGAATGGCCACAAATCAGGTAAAAAAGGTTGAATTAACGGCTTTTATGAGAACCTCCCGTCTTGTGTCGGCATACATTGGATTCGGCACACCGGGCGGATTAGCACCACCCATTACGCAAGGTATCCGACGGTAAAAGTTGCCGTTTCTGCAGGTGATGAAGGTCCGGCCCGCTGACGGCAGGAATATATTACGTGGCCTATGCAGTGAACGGGAATGTTTCACGGCATCAGGCGAACACTCACTTCCACCGGTGGGGATATTGCCTGGAAGCATTAATTGCGTCTGTTCGGGATCTTCCGAAAGGGGAATAAAAGGTGATTATCAGGGCTGCGACAGATGCGCGGCTCCTGGCGACATGGCAGGCGGCATCCCGCACGGCCTGGCGCTGGCCTCCCGAACCCGGTGCCCCCTGCTCCAGTGGTTGATAATTGACCGGCAGAGTCCCCTCGCGAGGAGACTTTCCGGAAAATGTTCAGATTGACTTCTCCCAGCCCTGGCCCATATCGATGAGGGGCCGCACTTCAGTGACCTCGAACGTCACCGAGGCATGGATCATCGCCGCCGCATCCTCACCCGCGGCTCTGGCGACCTGTTTCTTGTAGGTCTCCAGCGTCTCACCGGAGGTTGCATACTCCTTCATCTTCAGGTAGACCCGGAGCCCTTTCCAGTCCATAAACCCCTCTCCCTCCTCCACGATCGTGAAGACAGCGTTCGGGTTCTCCTGCAGGTATGTAAACGTGCGGTTCTCTCCGAGCCCCATGACGACGGTCTTCTCATCGACCATCATCGGTGAGCCGAAGATTGCCGCATCGACCTTTCCTTCCTTGTTTGCGGTGCTCAGGATACCGATTCTCGGTTGTTTGTTGAAGTAATCCATCAATCTGGATGCCATGGTTATTCCTCTGTTTGAACCCAGCCTTATCGCTTCTGCTTATAAGTGTATGGGTGCAGGGAGCCCGCCGGGGACGGGACTGCAGTCCGGAGCACGGCTATCTTCTACCACCTTAAATCGACAGGAACTCGCCGGGGGCAAGGCTGGTGGCGAGCATCACCATGTTGATCTCCCGGTGCCCGGTCCAGGTACCGGTTTCCCTGTTCCTCGTATCCATCCAGAACCGCTCGATCGCGTCTGCGAGCGGCATATACCGCAGGAGGGCATCCGCCCGCTTCGATAGTTCCCGGTTCTCCCGGAGATGCCTCATGAACTCCCCGGCGCCACGGAGCCCGATCGAGAGCCCGAACTCCCGGAAAGCGAGGCGGGACTCCGCAGGGTACCGGAGTGTCCCGCCCCCGGCAAAGCGTGCGAGGCCTGCGAGACCTGCGTCGAGAACGGAAGCCAGCAGGTCTTCGTAAGCAAATCCGCCCCGATTCATCAGTTCCACTATCCGCCCGGAAACCTCCGGATCCTGCAGGATCCTTCCGGCATCGAAGAGAAGGCCGCCGATGCCGAGCGGGTCGTCCGTGGCAAGGCTCCCTTCCTGACAGATGCGGACCATATCAGCGATCTCTGGCATGAGATCGGTCCCTCCTGCTGCCGCCTGAAGCTCGCTATACGTGACAAGCCCGTCGAGCGGGTCGTGCTGACCCATGGCGGGGACGAGAGGACGGGAGAGATCGATGCTCACCTTCCAGTACATCCTCTTGCCGCCAGGGGAGGCGTAGGTGAATGTGGCATGGGCGATCTTTGCAAGCTCCACCGCCCACCGGGTATAGGTCGGGTCTCCGGTGACCCGGCTCACCCGGTTGAGTGCGTGCATCCACTTCGTTAGATAGTGGTAATACTGCCCATCCCGGTCCCACTCCAGCCGCTCATCGAACGGCTCATCGGGTCTTCGTTCGGGAAGCAGTTTGCCGATCCGGAGACCGCCCCGGGTCGGGTGCGCCTCGCCTTCCTCGTCGGGAAGTCCGCTGATCCAGCCCGTGCGAGAGTCGTCGTCACGGTGCCGGCCGAGGGTGTGGTGCACCAGGTCTACGAGGTGGAGGGCAAGGTCGCGGTAGGTCCCGTCACCTGTCCGGCGGAAGAGTTCAAGGTAGTTGCAGACCGCGTAGGCGTCTGTCCAGAGGTAGCGTCGCGGGTGGGCGCTCGGCGGGTCTAGCCCGGTCAGGCCGGCGAACTCCGCCATGAGGTCCCGGACGATTGTGGTATTTGCGTCCCCTGTCATCCCGGGAAACGGGATGCCGCGGTCCTTAAGTGTTGCCCTGGCGGTTACTTACGGTGGAGGGGCACACAGGATAGGTATGGCAGATTTTGCAGGCGGATATATCGGAGTCGGAGCGGCGCTCGGGATGATCGCAGGACTGATGCTCGCCGGGCTGCCCGGCGTGGTTGCGGGCACCGCAGTCGGTGCGGTTATCGGGTGGTATCTCGGGAAAAGGGCGCAAGGGTAGCATCACCAGGCTCGTTCCGGCCGGGAGGCACCGGCGGTGCACCACCCGTCTCTCATGAAAAAAAGGGGTAGGGTATTCACACCTTTGCCAGGATCGATGCCATGAGCGTATAATACGCCGTCCTCATCCTGTCGACGGCAGCCTCATAGGTGTTGAACGCCTCAGAGGAGATCTGTCCGTTCTTCTCGTACGTCGAGAAGAAGGTATCCGCCGGCGACCGGTCTACCGCACATTACTGTTTTCGGTCGGTGGGTGCCGGCTGCTCAGTACGATATCCGGGATGCGGGTAGGGCTCCCGACTTTGAACAGATTAATGCCTGAACAACCGGGAAAATTTCCTTTTTTCTCTCAAGCCGCCTCGGTGCGGTTTGCACTCCCTTTATGTTCAGCCGATTGGACGGAGATGCGAAGCCCGATGGAATTCCTCGACTACGAGAAGGACCGATCTGCCGGTCCTAAAAAAGAGATTTACCGGCCCTCCGGCTCACCGCGCGGGGCCGGGAACCATCCTTCCCCCGGACTCAGGCCGCGGAGGCTTGATCCCGAACTCCGGCAGGATGACGTCGTGCGCGAGATTGATGAACTCCTGCTGTTCCGGGCCCACCTGGTGGATAACGACGCTGTCATAGCCCATATCGACAAATTTGCCCACCTTCTCTATGATCTTCTGCGGATCGGGCCCGCAGAGGACATTCTTTGCAACATCGTCCGGCGTCACCATCTGCTGCATCTGCTCAAAATGCGTCGGGGTGGGGACGATCCAGTTCAGCTCCCCTTTGTTGGCAGCCATGGGGAACCACTCGTATGCCGTGCGCTTCGCCTCCTCCTCGCTCTTACCATAGCAGACCACGGTCTCGATCATGCACGATTTACCCTCGCCGCCCGATGCGCGGAACGTCTCGATGACCTCCTCGGGCTTCTGCTCGAAGTGGATGAGCGCGTCGCCGATCTCGCCGGCAACCTCCGCCGACATCGGGCCTTCCGCCGAGATGCGGATCTGGGGAAGCTCGCTCGGCAGTTCGTAGATCCGTGCGTTGTCGAGGGTATAGTACATGCCGGAGTAGTCCTGCATGCCGCCCTTCCAGAGCAGCCGGATGATGTTCACCGCTTCGCGGAGCATATCGAGCCGCACCGGCTCGGATGTCGGAAAGACCCCGTTGATGATATGCTCGTTTAGACTCTCGCCCGTCCCGAGGCCGAGTTCGAATCTTCCCGGCATCATCGTGGCGGCGGTTGCGGCGGCCTGCGCGATGATCGCCGGATGGTAGCGTATCAGCGGGCAGGTCACGCCGGTGGAGA
>Ga0265294_10010766_pt1 | contig 10356 bp, 7 predicted proteins | sample MunlanPumphouse3_FD_192504 | JGI IMG/M metagenome (GOLD analysis project Ga0265294, IMG submission 192504) | Groundwater microbial communities from a municipal landfill in Southern Ontario, Canada - Pumphouse #3 | ecosystem: Environmental > Aquatic > Deep subsurface > Groundwater | place...
GGCTACGTCGACTACGTGCTCTGGGGGGACGACGGGAAGCCTCTTGGACTCGTCGAAGCCAAGCGCACACGTCGCGACCCGCGGGCGGGGCAGCAACAAGCCAAGCTCTACGCCGATTGCCTGGAGCGTCAGTTTGGCCGGCGGCCGGTCATTTTCTACTCAAACGGCTACGACCACTGGCTCTGGGACGATACGCGCTACCCACCGCGCCGGGTGCAGGGCTTCTACAAGAAGTCGGAGCTGGAACTGCTGATCCAGCGCCGTGAGACGCGGCGGCTGCTCGCCGAGGCGCCGATCAACGCGGCGATCGTCGAACGCCACTATCAGACCCGTGCCATCCGCCGTATCGCCGAGGCGTTCGAACGCGACCACGATCGCAAGGCACTGCTTGTGATGGCGACCGGCGCCGGCAAGACACGCACGGTGATCGCGCTCTGCGACCTCTTGATACGCTGCAACTGGGCTAAACGCGTGCTCTTCCTCGCCGATCGCGTGGCGCTCGTGAATCAGGCAGTGAACGCTTTCAAGCGTCATCTGCCTGATTCCTCGCCCGTAAACCTGGTCACCGAAAAAGACGCCGAGGGACGCGTCTTTGTCTCGACCTATCCGACCATGATGGGTCTGATCAATGAGGCTGCGGACGGCCAGCGGCGCTTCGGTCCCGGGCACTTCGATCTCATAATCATTGACGAAGCGCACCGCTCGGTGTTCCAGAAGTACCGTGCAATCTTCGATTATTTCGACTCGCTGCTCATCGGACTGACGGCGACGCCGAAGGACGAGGTAGATCGCAACACCTACAGCCTCTTCGACCTTGAGAACGGCGTGCCGACCGACGCCTACTCCCTGGAGGAGGCTGTGCGCGATGGCTACCTCGTGCCGCCGCAGGCCGTTTCGGTGCCGCTCAGGTTCCAGCGCGAGGGTATCACATATGACGATCTTTCGGAAGAGGAGAAGGATCAGTGGGACGTTCTGGAGTGGGACGACGATGGCACCGTGCCGGACCGGGTCGAGGCCCAGGCCGTCAACAAGTGGCTCTTCAACAAGGATACCGTGGACAAGGTGCTGGAGCATCTGATGACGCGCGGCCTCACGGTTGCGGGCGGCGACCGGCTGGGTAAAACGATTATTTTTGCTAAGAATCAGCAGCATGCCGATTTCATCGCCGAGCGCTTCAACGTTAACTACCCGCACTACAGGGGTGAGTTCGCACGCGCCATCACCTTCAAGATCGAGTACGCACAGAACCTGATCGACAATTTCTCCAACAAGGAGAAGGCACCACATATCGCGATCTCGGTGGACATGCTCGATACAGGTATCGATGTGCCGGAGGTCGTGAACCTCGTCTTCTTCAAGCTCGTGCGATCCAGGACCAAGTTCTGGCAGATGGTCGGCCGCGGCACGCGGCTGTGCCCGGACCTTTTCAGCCCGGGGCAGAACAAGGAGTTCTTCTATCTCTTCGACTACTGCCAGAACCTCGAGTACTTTAGCCAGGATATCTCGGCAACCGAGGGTTCGGCGGTAGCGTCGCTGGGTAAGCGGCTCTTTAACGCACGGCTGGAACTGATCGCAGCGCTGGATAGCCGCGACCAGGGCGTTCCGGTCGCGACAGCCGAGGAGTCGACGGCGATATACGGTGATCCGAGGACTGACGAGGAGTTGAGGCGATCCGTCTCGGAACTGCTACAGCGTGCGGTGGCGTCAATGAACATGGACAACTTCGTCGTCCGCCCGCACCGGCGCTTGGTCGAGAAATACGCCAAGCCCGAGGCGTGGGTGGCGCTGCCGGCAGAGGCCCTCTCGGAGATATCTCATGAGGTAGCAGGGCTTCCTACGCAGCTCGATCCCGAGAATGAGGAGGCGAAGCGCTTCGATCTGCTTACCCTCCGCCTACAACTCGCCTTGTTGCATGCAGAATCCGGATTCCCGCGCCTGCGCGACCGCGTCAAGATGATCGCCGGATTGCTGGAAGAGAAGGATGCTATTCCGTTGGTCCGCGAGCAGATGGCCCTGATCCAGGACGTGCAGAGCGATGAGTGGTGGCAAAACGTCACGGTGCCGATGCTGGAAGTGATGCGCCGCCGTCTGCGTGTGTTAGTGCAGTTCATCGACAAGCACCAACGCAAGCCTGTCTATACAGATTTCGAGGACCTGATGGGCAGCGAGACCGACTTCACCCTGCCTGGCTGCACGGTGGGTACTGATCAAGCCAAGTTTGCTGCAAAAGCGCGAGCGTTCCTGAACCAGCATCTCAATCACGCCGTGATCGCCAAACTACGGATGAACAAGCCACTCACCGCCTCGGATCTCGCCGAACTGGAGCGGTTGCTTGGTGAGAGTGGCACATGCGGGCCGGACGATATCCGCCGGGCAGCAGACGAAGCCCATGGGCTAGGTCTCTTCGTGCGGTCACTTGTGGGGATGGATCGGAGCGCGGCCAAGGACGCACTAGGGGTGTTCATTAGAGGAAAACCGTTCACTGCGAACCAGCTTGTGTTTGTCAACCTGATCGTGGACCATCTGACCGAGCACGGGGTCATGGAACCCGCCCAACTCTACGAGTCGCCGTTCACGGACCTTACACCGCAGGGGCCGGAGGGTCTGTTCCAGTCGGCCGAAATGGATGAGTTAATCCGGGTGCTCGAAGCCGTGCGGGAGACGGCTGTGGCAGCGTAACTCGGTTGCTCGCCACATGCGTGACGCCTCACCGCACGCTCACAAGATTAGGTAGGCCATATTTGAATGGCCTGATTAACTTAAATGAACCAGGAGTCACATTTACAAAAAGTTCGGAATTGCCTCCAGGATTGCCTATACGGTGTTTACTCAAGAAAGCGGTGTAAGTCCCTTCTCCAAACCCCGGACATGCGCGCCTAAAATCATCACGGGTGAAGGGCTCATTGAGTTCTCCACTTTCCACCGCCAGAACAATGCTCTTGTATACTTTATGTCCTCCCATAATCATCACACCAAGACTTTTACCTCGACAAATTAGAGTCCAATCTCCTTAATCCACAACAATAATTCATTTTCATCAGAAACGGACTTCACCTCAATGTAATCTGGCCTATATGTTTTTCCTCTCCCCGACTTTTCTATGAAGTGACCTACAGTATGCGGGTAGTTATTTTGAATATTCGGGATAGTTAATACATCTTCGAAATTGATTTTAAATCCCGATTGGGTTCTGCCATTGACGCGATCTCGATATGCAACACCGTATTTCTTAAAGTCACGATTCTCGTTTCCGGTTGCAGGGAAATAGATTACAAAATCGATCTCTTTGAAGTGTAACTTTGACGGCATCAAATTTAGATATGCCATTCATATCTAATTTGTTTTGGTAACGGGCAGAGCAATTTCGCGTAGCATGCCGACTGGAGGTCGGTGATCAGGACAGAAATACACGATGTTCGGTGAGATTTGGCGACGAATCCACACTTGCGGGCAGTAGGTGCGCCTAAATAAATTCTACCCTTCATTTCTCTGTTATTCTTTGTCACTTGGAGAACCCACCCGCTCCCTTCGGTCACTCCGCCCCCCCTCCCGGGAGGGGGGGCAGTCCATGGCGATAGCCCGTAACCAAAGACTACTACCAATGGAGCCAGGCTCGGTTTCTACCGCAAGACCGACCAACAGCCGCGAGCGAGTGAGGGCGTCCAGGGGCACCGGACACGAAAAATCAAGGCGGTGGCCCGAAGCGAGCATGGCAAGCAAAGAAGCGCGCCCGGCTGAACCGGCCGGGGATCGCCGAGCCGATCCGGTTCGGCAGCGAGCGGTACAGCCGGGAGGAGTTGACGGCCGAGATGGGCGCCGCGTTCCTCTGCGCGATGACCGGCACCGACGTACCGGTGGCCGAGAACCAAGCGGCTTACATCGTCGGGTGGCTCCGACACATCCGAAACAGCTCAGCAGCGGATGTGATCCGAGCGGCCGCAGATGCCCAGCGAGCCGCGGACTTCCTCATCCCGGGGTGGTGAGGAGACCTCTTCTTTTTCGGGGCGTGCGATCGGGCGAGTTTCCTCGCTCGCCATGCTCGCAGCGGAACATCGCCCTTGCTCTTCCTCGCTGTCCGGTACCTCTGACGCCCTCACTCGCTTGCTCTCGCTCGCTTCGTGGCGGCTACTCACCGACCGCCGCTCGCATCTCCGGCTGCGCCGGGCATGCTCGCGGCAGGTTGTATAAGTTCTGTTAGACCTTCGGTATGATTTTAATGCTCTTCATTTACCCTTCAACTCTGTCATAGAAAGTGTGCTTCACGTTTACCATAGGGTCGCTCATTTATAGGGGAGTTAGCGTCAGTTACGAACCAGACGAGAATTGCTCCTTCAAATAAAGTGCTTGTTCAAGGATTCTTTTATCCCTCTATCCCACTTCCCAAAGTTGACTTGAGTGCCATTTCGTTCGAAGGAGACCATTTGGCTTTTTCTAATCCTATGCAATTCCCTTCAAATTGGGTGCCAGGTAGCTGAGTGCCAATGAATGATGATGCGTGATCGAATGTACAGTCGATAAACCGACATTGTGAAAGTACAGAGTACGAAAAATCCACTGATGAGAGATTGCATTTCTCGAATATTGAATGGGTAAATTTTCCTTTAGGTAGCGAACTTCCATTTAAAACACAATCAGTAAAAGTCACTTCAAATATCCTAGACTTTTCCCCTAACTTAAGGGTGCGCATCTTACAATCGTTGAATTTGGAGTTAATTATATGCGCACCCTCAAACTCAGATCCGGAAATATTCACATTACTAAAAGTCCCCTTATTGACCAGTTTCAGTCCCTTCAGCCTTTTCATTTTTAGGCAATCTTTAAAAGAGACACTAAACAATTTCGCCTCGGCAAATACCGAATCGTTTAGCTGGGCATTTAAAAATGTACACTCCTCAAGCCTTGCTCCGCGAAAATTAGAGTGATTAAAATCAACATCTCTAAATCTAGCTCTTATACAGTGATGATATTCCATCTTCACTTTTCCTTGAGCACCGGTAAAATCTGTGTCTTCCGTCGTTGCTCGAGTAAAATCTGCATCATTCAAGATCGTTTTTCGAAAATTTGCACCATTTAATTGAGCATTGAAGAACTCACACTCGGATAAATCAACATTCGATAAGTCCATGGTCTCTAATTCACTCGGATTAGCCTGTTTTATTACTTCAGCAATAACATAACGGCTTCTCGCAAGAAGAAGTTGAGCGCTTGTTTTTTTATTCAGGGTAGTAATATTAGTCTCTTTATCCCTATTTTCATATCTTTCGTGTTTACACGTCGATCGTGCAATACGGTTCATTTTTGACAAATGAGGTATTGAGGATATTCCGGTCGAGATGAGGGCCGTATTAACATCGGATGCAGCAGAGTCTCCAATAAGGCCCAAAGAGTTCACAAGAACCGGAATGGATTCATCTGGATAATTTACTAACGCCATTGCTATCCACCTTCTTGATGCGTCGCTTGTTGCATTTCCAAAATCTCTTATCAATTCAGAGGCTTGCTCTCCTCGCCGGTTTTTTTCTTCCCACTTTCGTTGCGCTAGTCTCTCTTTTGATTCTTCCCGCCATTGGAATACCACCCACACGGCCGTGCCGATTGCAGTAATAATTGGAAAAAGTACCGTCACAATAGGAGCAACAATTGATTGCATCATTTCAGAGATTTGTGCTATAGCATCGATATTTACCATAGTTCTGAACTCCCCCTTGGATCAGATCCGGTATGCTCTTGAGTATAGTTTGGACTTGATTATGAAACAGGGTCTTAAAAGTATGGGTGTCATTATTGATCAGGCGGTAATGAGGCCCCTCTCTTTTTTGGGCAGTGCGACCGGGCGAGCAATCTCACTCGTTGCACTCGCTTTGATGCCTCACCCTGGTTCTCCTCGGTTTCTGGTACCTCTGACGCCCTCACTCGCTCGCTCCCGCTCGCTTCGTGGCGGCTGCTCTCTGCCCGCCGCTTCGCATCACCGGCTCCGCTGGGCATGTTCGCGGCTGTATACTGATACAGTGCGGACGCCGCTAGGAATATCAGGTCTACCACTCTTCGGTGGTGCTGCTCCCTCCGGTTGCTAAGCAGATACTCTAGGGGGCGAAAAATACCACCAAATATGAAAAACCAGTTGTTGAGATTTCCCATTTCAATGTGCTTTATCGTATCATGCGCTATCGCCGAAAATGAAGAAATAGTAATCAAGATTTTACTGTGCTTTGTTTTTCGTTGGATTTTCCTTTTTTTCTTTAATTCTTTACGCTTTCAAGTATTTCTGCCAGTGTATTCAGCTTGAATGCTTCCGGGTATGCTCTCTCAATGAGCACGCGGTTCTGCCATGTCATCTCATCAAAATCTGGCCATCTTAAGTGATCATAAAGGGCCGTTGTCGGGCGCAGATAGTGATATTGGTCTTCTTTCTGCAGCAATTCCTGAAAAGCGGGTTCATCTTGGAATGGCCCCTGTATTAACGTCCGATTGAGTTCTTGGAGTAAAAGTTCGAGATGGTAGTCTGAAATATCCTCATCGGGTGCATAGTATTTGAGAATATTTTGGATCTTGTAACTAAATTTCCTCTTTAAATATCGGGAAACTGGGTTGTCGTCGTCTTTCAGGCCTTTTACCAGCGCATTTGGATCTTTTAATGTGTCCCTTATAACACCTTTTATGGCGCCGAAAGGCTGAATTGTTGTCCAGATGTTAATTCGATATTGGTTTTTCTCTCTGGGCTGAGATTCATTGGATTTGTCGTATGTCGTATTAAATCGTGCATCATAATTGAGTACATAGCCGTTTTTCAACCGAATTTTTAGCAGGCAATCATTCTTTTCCATTGGACATTCATAAGGACGAACCCAAACTTCCGAAAGAAGTCCTTTTTCTGGCGTTGCACGTGTTTTGATGATATCGTTAATTGTAGTGAATATCATTTCAAAGAGAAAAGGAAATTTAAGTAGATCTAATTCGTCTCGTGTGTAACTAGGAGATGGATTGTCCTTATAGGGATCCCAGTCCCCGTTCACGAATTCATCAAGTGCAATAGGCGATGTCAGAATCAAGGCAAGCAGGGGGAGGACAACATCCTCGTGCTCGTGTATCCTGTAGTATTCTTCAATTGCACTGGAGTATTTATGGAGATCAGGAAGGGTATCCAAGGAAAAATCGTGGTTCTTGATTACTGCAGGGATATTTACATCTCTTTTATAAGGGTCGGGGAACACGGGAAAACGCAAACGAAGAGTTGATATCGGTCCTCTCCGACATCCTCTATCAGAGGGGAGAGCGGCTTTTCGTACATATTCTTGAAATGAGCTGACTGAGTAAAATTCAGCGAGCTCTTCTTGTTGTATTTCGCGATAAAATTGACTTCGATCTTCGAAGACTTCATGAAAAAATGCACTTGCTTCTTTTTCCTCCCAGTCCAGAATATCGATCTGACGGCATATCATTACCTTTTTTTCGGCAAGGATTTTCTTTACGAGGCTCTCATCGATATTTTGGTTTAGGAAAGCGCAATCAAGCAATTCGATTCTTTCACGAGGTTCAAAGCTAGTCACAACGATCTTCACAATTTTTCGAAAGGCAGGATAGCCATACTTCAAACAATAGTGAAGAGTAGGTTGGTTCTGATTGGGCGTGAATTCTTCTTTGCTTTCGAAAATATTCAGTTCTGATGTAAATTTCTCACAAATTGTTTTTGCCCATCTCCGGGATATTTTCACCTCCCTACTGAGTTGGGCCGGATGAGGTTTGTAGTATGGTTTCTTCTTTGTTGGTCGTAATAGATATTCAGCCTGCACGGTGTCGCTCTTACTGGATTTTCCTCGTTGCACTTCCTCGAGTTCAGCACTTTCTTTCTCGATGAAATGCCTCAGCACGGTACACTCGCTTTCTGTGAGATCAAAAGGCCGGGTCTGCCTCATCCACTCTCACGTCGCATTAAACATTATTTATAGTTTTGCAAACTGTTTACTAATTTTCGAAATTATCTCCTGTGAATCAAGCATTTTATCCATCAGTTTACTATTTGGATATTGTAAATGACGTGCTTCGGAGCTAAGTGTGAATTTAACACTGAGATCTTATCGGCGAACTGGCACTTCACGTCGCTCTGTAACTACCGGTGCAAGTTCTGCTGTATGCAGAAGCTCTCGGGTGATCTGCGATCGCTGGAAAGAGCTCGAAAAGTGCTCGACCGTCTGGTCGGGCTGGGCATCGAGAAGATCAATTTCGCAGGCGGGGAGCCCCTCTGCAATCCCCTCATCTTCGATGTGGTGGCCGTCGCTGACGAGTTGGGGCTCGTGGTGAGCGTCACCTCTAACGGGTCGCTGCTGAACAAGGGATCGTTGGACCGACTGGCCCCTCACGTGAACTGGATCGGGCTATCAATCGATTCGGCCTCAGGTGTGGTCGAGCGGCGGATGGGCCGCGGCGATGGTTCGCATGTTCGGCACTGCATGAATGTGGCACCTCTGGTTCACGAGCTGGGCATGCAACTTAAGGTAAACACCACGGTGACGAAGCTGACGTTCAGGGAGGATATGCGGAATCTGATTCGGGTTCTTGACCCGCAACGGTGGAAGGTTTTCCAGTTCCTGCACGTGCCCGGACAGAACGATGATGCGGTAGCGTCCTTTGCAATCACTGACGAAGAGTTTGCGGAATTCAAGGCGTGCAATGACAACATCAAGCTACGCAACGATGCTACACCGGTGTTCGAGTCAGCCGACCTGATGCTCGACTCCTACCTGATGCTCACCCCTGCAGGCAACATCTTCCTGAACAGGGAATACCCGTTCAGGGAGTATGCGTTGGAATCGGTCACCCAGGAGACGCTCCCCGCCATTCTGAACGCTGACAACTACGTCAAACGGGGAGCGATCTATGCCTGGTGACGGGGAGGCCTCCCGGGTTACCAAATTGCACATGGAGAGGTGAGATCATGTAGCGTAGTCGTTTCAGATAATTTCAACTTACGAATCGTTTTGAGAACATCTGGTTATGGAGGAATGAAAATGTCCAAGAAAGGAATGAGCAAGGGAGAGGCACAGCGCATCCAGTCCCATGCAGACAGGACCGGAACCAACCAGGGCTTCAAGGCCCGGGCAATGTCCGCTGCAAACAAAAAGGCTGGGAAGTGAATCCCTTAACGTATTTCAATTAACACCTTTTTATCAACTCACCCCTTTTACTGGATTAAAGCACACGTGTAAACTCATAAATACCGCACCGATGTCTCGCCAAAGATACTCTAAACAGACTGGCTGGTACGTTACTTAAAACTTTGAGAAGTAAGAATTCGTAAATCAAATGTAATACTATGAGAATTTACCCTTGCGCTTGAATTTTTGTCCGTAACTCATCCACTGTCCGCATGCGAATCCGGTCGGCGGCAAAGCGATCCCGCACCCGATGCCGACGAGCCCGACTCCACAACGCGACACATACGTAATTTATTATACTACTTTTATTAATGTGGGGCCATGGCTCCTACCTCTCGGGATGCAACCATAAATTCCGTAGAAGCAACTGCTACGGTCAGCGGAAGTACCGGCGGCGGCCGTGACGAGAAGGGCAACGTGTATTTCTTCCCGAACGTCTCGGTGAGCATCGGCTACTGGTTCGACAACGAGGGCGTCCCCTCCTCGGACTGGAACACGCAATTCAAGGCGCAGTTGTGGATCAACGGTGAGCTGGTCGGCAAGAAGCAGGACCTTGCGGCCAGCGGTCCGCAGACCTACACGTTCTTCACGCACAAGTTCCCGGCGCCGGGGACGTATAAGGTGGAGGTTCGCGGGAAGAACTCGAAGTCGGTCGACGTTACGATCAAGAACCCGCCGGTGCAGGAGAAGAAGGCGGCGCAGTGATGGCGGGGTTGGGTGTCATTATTTTTTCTATATGCAACCCGGCATTCTGAATTTATTGGGCATTGAAGTTCTCTTACGAAGGCAAGCCTTTACCCCAAGGGCTAGTAATACTGCCGGATGTAAGCGTAAGCCCGGTCGAAGAGCTCCTGGTCGGTGTGGAGCTTGTACTTGAGAAGGGTGCGCCGGAGTTCCTTCTGCACCAGCCGTTCGCCCTGTGAGGTATGCTGCCAGTCGGGGAAACGCACTTTCTTCACGATCTCGTCGATGTCGGTCACGATTCGCTCGACGATGATGTGGGTGCCTTTGTTCTTTGCCTCGTTGAAGAGCTCGGTGAGCGCTTCTTTGGCCCTGTCGCGTTCTTCCTCAGGATCGGTCTCCCGTTCGGCCTCGACGACGTCTCTCGCCACCTCGAGGATGGCTTTGAGGAACTCCAGGCTGGTAAGGAAGCCCTGCTCGTGGCGTTCCCTGACCATTTCCAGTCGTTCGCCCAGTGCGATGA
>Ga0265294_10010767_pt1 | contig 10356 bp, 11 predicted proteins | sample MunlanPumphouse3_FD_192504 | JGI IMG/M metagenome (GOLD analysis project Ga0265294, IMG submission 192504) | Groundwater microbial communities from a municipal landfill in Southern Ontario, Canada - Pumphouse #3 | ecosystem: Environmental > Aquatic > Deep subsurface > Groundwater | place...
CCTGGAGAGGCTGCCTGGTCTTGTCATCCCTGGTATTAATGCCGCTTCCCATCACGTTGTTTTTCTGGTTGCCGGGCAAAGTTTTGTAAAAGCTAAGCGGCAGCTCCGGTGTCGCTTGGGCGCTGCCTGGGACGATCTGCGTGTTTGATGTGTCTGGCTGCTGTTGGGAGGTGGCGACTGTTTGCTGAGGTGGCTGAACTTTAGCAGGTGAAGTAACTTCTTGCCTGGGTGAATTCTCAAGGCTTATTTGTTCTGTAGCTGCTTGAAAAGCCTTTTTGGCAGACCGCTGAGAAAAAAACCAGCCAGCGCCAAAACCAATAATGAAAGTAATAACTCCGGTAAAAATAACGATGGTCGTAATCATCCCGGCCGGTTCTTTACGAGGCTGTTTTATATTTTGAGCAGTGACGTAGGCTTGTTTTGGTTCGTTGTAATCGATCCTCATGGGGAACTCCGCTACATTCGTTCAGGTGCTGATATGCCCAGTATGGTCAGTGCATTTTTCAGGGTTTGGGCGGTGCGTTTCAGCAGATAAAGCCGCGCGCTGGTCAGGGTGGGATCATCGGTGATAACCCGGTTTTTATTGTAGAAGCTATGGAAGCAACTTGCCAGTTCGGTCAGGTAATAGGTCAGGCGATGCGGCTCAAAATGCATGGCGCTGTCATCAACGGCATCGGGCAGTGCGGAGAGTAGTTTGACGAGCTGTAGTTCTTCCGGAGTTTCCAGGACTGTAATCGCTTCCGGCGCCGGATGCTCAGGAGCTGAAAATCCCTTTTCAACGGCGTTCTCGAAGATGCTACAGATGCGGGCATGGGCATACTGCACATAGTAGACCGGATTGTCAGGCGACTGCTCCTTGGCCAGATCTATGTCAAAGACCAATTGTGAATCAGGCTTGCGCATGATGAAGAAAAAACGGGTAGCGTCACGACCGGCTTCGTCGATCAGATCCCGCAGAGTGACGTAGCTGCCGGCGCGTTTTGAAATCTTGACCTCTTCTCCGCCGCGCATCACCGTGACCATCTGGTGCAGGACATATTCGGGCCATCCCTGTGGGATACCACGGTTGAGAGCCTGTAGTCCGGCGCGCACGCGGGTGATGGTGCTGTGATGGTCGGAACCCTGCTCATTGATGACGCGTGTGAAGCCTCGCTCCCATTTGGCAAGATGATAGGCTATATCGGGGACGAAATAGGTGTAGCCGCCATCGCTTTTGCGCATCACCCGGTCCTTGTCGTCACCGAAGGCTGTAGTTCGCAGCCAGAGCGCGCCGCCATCTTCATATGTGTGGCCGTTTTCTTTGAGAAGCCGTACTACGTTATCGACGCGCCCTTCGCTGTATAGGCTGGACTCCAGGGTAAAGACGTCAAAATGGACATCGAAGGCCTTCAGGTCCAGATCCTGCTCGCGCCGCAGACAGGCCACGGCGAAATCGCGAATGGCATCCAGATTGGCGGGGTCGCCCAGTGCGGAGACATGCCGATCGTTGGCGTCCACGGTTTCCTTGTCCAGGTACGAACGCGCCACGTCCTTTATGTATTCCCCCTGGTAACCGTCAGTCGGCCAGCTTGGGTCATCCGGCTCGACACCCAGACAGCGGGCTTGTACCGAGAGGGCCAGGTTGGCGATCTGCTGCCCGGCATCGTTGTAGTAGAATTCCCGGGTGACGTTCCAGCCGGTGGCATTGAGCAGACGACAGATAGTATCGCCGATAGCGGCTCCACGTCCGTGGCCGATGTGCAGAGGTCCGGTCGGGTTGGCGCTGACAAACTCCACCTGAACCTTTTTACCTGCCCCGGTCGTAGTGAGACCGAAGGCCTCTCCCTGTAACTCGATATTTATAAGGGTGGCTTGCCAGGCAGCAGGGGCGACAAACAGGTTGATGAAGCCGGGACCGGCGATTTCGGTCTTTGTCAGCAGACCATTTCCGTCACCGATATGCCGGAGGATAATCTCAGCTATCTGGCGTGGCGACTTGCGTTCTGCTTTGGCGAGTTGCATGGCTGCATTGCAGGAAAAATCTCCATGTTCCGGGTTTGCAGGTTTACCGATGATAACGGCAGGCAGAGGCGACGAAAAAAGCTCCTCTGCGGCAGTAGCGGCGTGCAGGGCGTTTTCAACAAGTGAGGCAATTCGGCTGCGCATCATTTCCAGGGAGCTTTCTTGGTATCGGTTTGAGTGCATTCGTCTTCGTCAGCGTCCTTGATGCTGACGTCGCGGGAAAAATCAGGGCAGCGCGCGCCTCCATCGCTCACGCGGAAACGTTTGGAACATTTTTCACGCCAGGCGCAGACGGCACAGCTTTGTCTAGGCATAGTATTGATCCTGATGAAATTAAGGTTGTTTCTTTTCCTGAGGGAACTGGTAGATAACTTCATTACTGCGTACGAGCCCGAAGTCTTTGCGGGCGATACTTTCCAGATAGCGGCGGTCGCTCTTGAGTGCCAGGATTTCCCGCTTCAACTGTTCATTTTCGCCCTTGGTGTCCATGAGCCGAGAATCAATTTTACGTTTATCCTGCTTAAGCTCGTAAATTCGCAGCAGACCTTTATCACCGAAGACGGTAAAGAAGAGGATGAAAATGATGCATCCCGCAGGGATGAAGTACATCCTTTTCCGGAGTCGTAGCTTCATACGATTATCCTTTGCCGATCCTCGCGGCAAAATAAGCCGCTGTTTTTCTCAGTCCGCTTTCCAGATCGATCTTCGGTTTCCATCCAAGTTTCTTACTGGCCAGTGAAATATCAGGCTGACGCTGCTTGGGGTCATCCTGTGGTAGTGATTTAAAGATGATCCTGGATTGTGATCCGGTTATTGTAATGATTTTTTCGGCGAACTCAAGGATTGTGCTCTCCACCGGATTACCAAGATTGACCGGGCCAATAAAGTCGTTACATTCCATCATCCTGACCATTCCGTCCACCATGTCGTCCACGTAACAGAAGGAGCGGGTTTGAGCACCGGCGCCGTAGACGGTTATCTCCTCGTTTCTCAGGGCCTGAAGCATGAAGTTCGAAACCACCCGGCCATCGTTCTCGGCCATTTTGGGACCATATGTGTTAAAGATACGTATGATGCGGATATCCACGCTGTTCTGGCGGTGATAGTCCATCATCAACGTTTCTGCTACTCGTTTGCCCTCGTCATAGCAACTGCGGATGCCGATCGGGTTGACGTTGCCCCAGTAATCCTCGGTCTGCGGGTGTACCTGAGGGTCGCCGTAGACCTCCGAGGTAGAGGCCTGGAGGATGCGAGCCTTGACACGTTTGGCCATCCCCAGCATGTTGATGGCGCCCATCACGCTGGTCTTTGTGGTTTTGACCGGGTTGTACTGGTAGTGAACAGGTGAGGCTGGACAGGCCAGGTTATAAATCCGGTCAACTTCCAGCAGGATCGGTTCTGTGATATCGTGGCGAACGAGTTCGAAGCGGTGGCTGTCCATAAGGTGGATGATGTTGTCCTTGCTGCCGGTAAAAAAGTTGTCCAGGCAGATGACATCATGACCTTCATTCAGCAGTCGTTCGCACAGGTGTGAACCGATGAAACCGGCGCCGCCGGTAACCAGGATGCGCATGCGTTACCTTCCCTTACCGCAGACATCACCGCCGCAACGCCCCAAGGGGATGTAACTGAAACCGGCGGCGGCCATGCGGTTGGGCTTGTAGAGATTGCGGCCATCCACGATGATGGGGTTTTTCAGGGCTGTCTTGATGCGGTCAAAATCGGGGTTGCGGTACTCATTCCAGTCGGTGATGATCGTCAGGGCGTCGGCGCCCGCCAAGATGTCATACTGGTTATGGCTGTACTCGATGCGGTCGCCGAATATCTTTTGGGCCTCTTTGATGGCTTCCGGGTCATGGGCCCGTACAGCGCCTCCGGCTGCCAGCAGCCGCTCAATGATGGTGATGGCCGGTGCTTCACGCATGTCGTCGGTTCGTGGCTTGAAGGAAAGTCCCCAACAAGCAACCGTGCGTCCGGTGAGAGGCTTTTCCTTGTCAGGTCCGCCCAAAGCCTTGATCAGTTTATCTGCGAGCACTTCTTTCTGACGTTCATTGACATCTTCAACCCCCTTGAGCAGCAGAAAGTCGAAATTACACTCCTCGCCGGTCCTGATAAGGGCTTTGACATCCTTGGGAAAGCAGGATCCGCCGTAACCGGGGCCGGGAAACAGGAAATCGTAACCGATACGGGAGTCGGAGCCGATTCCTTCACGGACCGCAGCCACGTCAGCGCCCATGTATTCGCACAGACCAGCGATCTGGTTCATAAAGGAAATGCGTGTTGCCAGCATGGCATTTGCAGCATACTTGGTCATCTCGGCACTGCGGATGTCCATGACGATCATGCGATTCTGTTTGCGCATGAAGGGGTCGTAAAGTTCCTTCATGATCTCGGCGGTGCGGACATTGTCGGTACCGATTACCACACGGTCAGGCTTCATGAAGTCTTCGATGGCAGCCCCTTCCTTGAGGAATTCCGGATTGGAAACCACGTCAAATTCCAGATCAATATCGCGAATGGCCAGTTCTTCTTTCACGGCGGCACGTACCTTGTCGGCGGTACCAACCGGAACGGTGGACTTGTCGACGATGATCTTGTAGCCGGTCATGGCACGGCCAATTTCGCGGGCAACACCAAGAACGTATTGCAGGTCTGCTGAACCGTCCTCGCCAGGTGGTGTGCCGACAGCGATAAAACTAACCAGGGATGACTGTACTGCCTCGCTACAGTTGGTGGTAAAGGAGAGTCGCCCCTCAGCCTGATTACGCAGAACCATTTCTTTGAGGCCCGGCTCGTAGATCGGTATGACGCCCTTTTTGAGTCCTTCTATCTTGGCTTCGTCAACGTCTATAGCGATAACGGTATTGCCGCTTTCTGCAAAGCAGGCAGCCGCCACCAGGCCAACGTAACCAGCGCCGATAATACAGATTTTCATTCATTCACTCCAAGTACCGCAAACAGTGGATTATTGCTGATCTATAGCACATTATCCAGTTGTAATTCCAGATTTTTTCTTAAAAACAGGGTTGTTTCTCGATTTAAGAGATTCACCATATGAGTCATTGCGAGTAACACCAGCAAATTCAAAGGCTTGATACAAATAACGCTCCTCTGTCGGACCTGGTGCGACAGAGGAGCGTTCCCTTTTTATTGCATAATTCCAGAAAACTGTTATCAGAGAACCATAGCCGGTTTCATCACGGCACGCCCATCTTTGTGAACATGGAGGTTGTATGCCCGCAATCATCGAAATCATTCAGGCTGACATCACAACGCTGGCGGTGGAGGCCATTGTCAATGCCGCTAACAATACCCTTCTGGGAGGCGGCGGAGTGGATGGCGCAATCCACCGGGCGGCCGGGCCGCAACTTGTGCAGGAATGCGCCAGTCTGGGTGGCTGCGAGACCGGAGACGCCAAGATCACCAGAGGTTACAATCTCCCTGCCCGGCACGTTATCCACACTGTGGGACCGGTCTGGTTCGGTGGCGACAAAGGCGAACCGCAACTGCTGGAACGAGCCTATCGCCGCTGCTTCGAGATTGCGCACGAGCATGGCCTGAAGAGCATCGCCTTCCCTGCCATCAGCGCCGGAGTCTACGGCTACCCTATGCGTGCGGCGGCCATAGTCGCCCTCTCGGCGTCACAGGCTGCCGTGGCATCCTATCCCGAGCTGGAGCGGATTATCTTTGTCCAGTTCAGCGCCGCTGCCCAACAGATCTACCGGGAAGCGGCTGCCGTACTTGGCATACTCACCGAAGTCGACGACTGCTTATCTGAAAAAATCCTTCAGCAGTTGGGGCAATAAGATAAGAAATGCTTTCATGATTGATGAAAAATCGCTACGCTGCAAATTCACTCTGTAGGGGTGATTGCCTACCAGATGCTCAAAAGGGTAAACAACTATCAGGGTTAGGTTTCCAAGAATGGTATTGATCCAAAGGGAGAAGACTTCATGCTAAGAAAAATCGTAAAAATTGATCAGGATAAATGTGACGGCTGCGGACTCTGTGTTCCATCCTGCGCCGAAGGCGCTATCAAGATGATTAACGGCAAGGCCGTGCTCTCGGCGGACAACCTGTGTGACGGGCTGGGAGCCTGTCTGGGCGAATGCCCGCGAGACGCCATACAGATCGAGGAGCGTGATACCGCCGAATTCGACGAGGCTGCGGTTGAACAACATCTGGCTGCTCAGGGGAAAGCGACTCCGGCAGATCAACAAGCTCCTCAGCACCCTGTTGGTGGTGGTTGTCCCGGATCACGCGCAATGAGCTTTGTCCGTCCGCAGGAATCAACCGCATCTGCCCCTGCCGCAGGCTGCCAGCAGAGTCAACTGGCCCAGTGGCCGGTGCAGTTGCACCTGGTTTCCACTACTGCAACCTACTTTCAGGGCGCTGATCTGCTGATCACCGCCGACTGCGTGCCGTTGGCCTATGCCGGTTACCACGAGGACTTCCTTAAGGGTAAAGCCGTTGTGATGGGGTGTCCCAAGCTGGATGACAACCAGTTTTATACGGAAAAACTGACAGAGTTGTTCAGCAAATCGGATGTGAAAAGCATCACGGTGCTAAAGATGGAAGTGCCTTGCTGCGGCGGCATTGCTGTGGCGGCTCGCCAGGCCCTGGCCGCCAGCGGCAAGCAAATCCCCTACCACGAGGTTACTATCGGCATTCAAGGCAACATAAAAACCTGTATTTGAATGGAATATCCCTTTATGAACAAACTGCTGTTGTTTCTGTTCTGCCTTACGTCCACCATCACCATGATCAAAGGCATAAGCGGTGACGGCCTGGCGCGGTTGAACCGGCAGACTGCCGGTTATCGTAAGGATCCGGACACCACCGGCCTTCGCTACCGGATACTGCTAGGCGATACCTCCGAAAAACCGCTCAAAACCATCGAAGTTGGAACAGACAATTCATACACCCTGTGGGATCTGAAAAATCATCAAACATACTTTATTCAATCGGTGTTTAGGGTAAATTCCCCGCCCCTTGGGGCGTTTTAAGTACAGATACCCCGTCCGCTTGCGGCGGGGTAATTTATAAACGATTTGGTGGAAAAATGGTGATATTTCCTGGAGGATTACAGGCAGCAGCCGTTATTTTTGATTTTGATGGTGTGATTGTGGATACGGAACCCCTTCATTACAAGGCGTTCAAGCAGATTCTCATTCCACATGGTCTTGGTTTTTCGTGGGAGCAATACATCGAAACATACATGGGCTTTGATGACCGCGATGCGTTTGTGCAGGCATTCAACACAAAAAATATACAGCTCAGCCACGATGAACTTACTCAGCTAATATCCGCCAAGGCTGCTATTTTCCAAGATGTTATCCGCAGTGGCGTCACACCATATCCTGGAGTTATTGATCTGATCAAGACTCTTCACAGTGCAAATACACCCTTGGCAATCTGTAGTGGCGCCCTACGGTCAGACATTATGCCAATTCTCAAAATGCTCAACATCTCGGACTGCTTTGGCATTATTGTCTCAGCAGATGAAGTTGCCAAAAGCAAACCAGACCCGGAGTGTTATCGTCTTGCATTTGAAAGGCTCAGCGCCCGGTGGCCATTGTCAGTTCTTTTAGCAGCCCAAACCCTTGCCATTGAGGATACACCGGCAGGGATATCAGCAGCCTTAAATGCAGGTATACAAGTTATCGCCGTCACCAACAGCTATCAACGTCAATATTTATCTGACGCCACCTTTATTGTGGAATCACTGGAGCAGCTAGTCAGTGGCAACTTGGAATTAAACAAATTTATAGTTGACGATAAATAATAATGTTCTATTATTAAATGGTTTGCCGTAAAACAATAAAGAGTAAACAAGTCAGCATGGCTTTAATAAACCATACGAGGAGGCAGTTCATGGCATTACGGGTAGCAATCAACGGTTTCGGCAGGATCGGCAGGATGGTACTTAGGGCAGCTTGCAAGGAAAAGGACATTGAGTTCGTGGCAATCAACGACTTGACCGATGCTGCAACACTTGCGCATCTGTTTAAGTATGATTCTGTTCACGGCATCTTCCCCGGCAAGGTCGAACACACGGCTGACAGCCTGATAGTCAACGGTAAGACCATCAAGATTTATGCACTCAGGAACCCGGCTGAACTGCCCTGGAAAAAGGACAAGGTCGACGTTGTACTGGAATCTACCGGCCTGTTCACCTCTAAGGATAAAGCTGAACTGCACCTTCAGGCCGGCGCCAGGAAGGTGGTTATCTCCGCTCCTGCCACTAACGAAGACATCACTATTGTTATGGGTGTTAACGACCACCTGTACGACCCCAAAAAACACCATATTATCTCCAACGCATCCTGTACCACCAACTGTCTTGCGCCTGTGGCCATGGTGTTGCAGGAAACCTTTGGAATCGAGAAGGGCCTGGTGACCACGGTTCATTCCTATACCAACGATCAGAATATTCTCGATCTTCCGCATAAAGATCTGCGCCGCGCCCGTGCCGCTGCCATGTCCATGATCCCGACCACCACCGGCGCTGCCAAGGCGGTTTCGCTTGTACTGCCAGAACTCAAGGGCAAGCTGGATGGTATGGCTATTCGTGTGCCGACTCCCAATGTCTCGGTAATCGACCTGGTCGCCAATCTTAACAAAAAGACCGACGCAGTCAAGGTCAATGCGGCGCTCAAGAAGGCTTCCAAAGGCGCCCTCAAGGGTATACTCGGCTTCAGTGAAGAACCACTCGTCTCAATAGATTTCAATGGCAACCCGCTTTCGTCGATTGTTGATACTGCCTGCACCAAAGTGATTGGCGACAACATGGTCAAGGTCATCTCCTGGTACGATAACGAGTCTGGTTTCTCTCATCGGGTGGTTGACTTGTTCAAGCTGATTGCTTCCAAAAAATAGCGCATTTTATCTGTCTGGACATGAGGGGGAATTTGATTCCCCCTCTTTTTTTTGCCGAAATCAATACGTAATTGAAGGAGGGATTTCATGCCGATTCGCTACATTGACCAGATCAAGGATCTCAAGGATAAGAAGGTTTTTATCCGTGTTGACTTCAACGTTCCGCAAGATGACAAGGGGAATATCACGGAGGACACCCGTATCGTTGGCGCCGTGCCCACCATCAGATACGCCATGGAACAGGGGGCAAAGGTAATCCTGGCTTCTCATCTGGGGCGCCCCAAGGGGGAAAAGAAAGCCAAGTACACCATGGCGCCGGCTTCCAGGCGGCTATCGGAGTTGCTCGGTAAGAAGGTCAAGCAGGCGCCGGACTGCTTCGGCGCAGAGGTCACGAAGATGATCGATGCCATGAAGTCGAGTGAGGCGCTAATGCTTGAAAATGTCCGCTTCTATCCCGGTGAAGAGAAGAATGACGCGAGTTTTGCTGCCAAGCTGGCCAATGGTTGCGAGATTTATGTTAACGATGCATTTGCCGTATCCCACCGGGCCCACGCCTCGGTGGAGGCGATCACCAAGATAATACCGATCATCGCAGCCGGTTTCCTGATGAGAAATGAAATGACCTTTTTTGATAAGGCCATGCAGAACCCGGTACGTCCTCTTGTGGCCATTTTGGGCGGCGCCAAGGTCTCCGGAAAGCTGGAGGTGCTGGAAACTCTCTTGAACAAGGTGGACAAGGTGGTGATCGGCGGCGGAATGGCTTTCACCTTTCTCAAGGCAATGGGGTATTCGGTTGGTAAGTCGCTGGTTGAGGATGAGTTGATCCCGACAGCCAAGAAGATCATGGATAAGGCAAAGAAGAAGGGTGTCATGTTCTATTTGCCGGTTGACTGTATCGTGGCCAATGCCTTTGAGGCAACGGCCACCAACTACATCACAACTGTTCAGGAGATCCCCGAGGGATGGATGGCGCTGGACATAGGTCCAGCCTCGGCAACTCTCTTCGCCGAAACCTTGCGTGACGCTAAGACCGTTATCTGGAACGGTCCCATGGGTGTCTTCGAGATGGACGCTTTTGCTCGCGGAACTTTTGCCGTGGCCGAAGCGGTGGGAAACGCCTTTGCCACAACCATTATCGGCGGTGGCGATACTGACTCCGCTGTACGCAAAGCCGGTGTGGAGAACAAGGTCAGTTATATTTCCACTGGCGGGGGGGCCTTCCTGGAACTGTTGGAAGGTAAAACCCTGCCTGGTGTGAAAGCTCTTGATGTAAAAGTAAAGAAATAGGAGGAAATATGCGTACACCGGTTATTGCGGGAAACTGGAAACTGTTTAAGACCATTGGCGAGGCCATTGCGATGGTGAATGAACTCAAATCGCTCGTAGCTGGAAATACCGGGGTTGAAATTGTAGTAACCCCGGTGTTTACCGCGCTCAGCAGTGTGGCATCGGCACTGGCAAACTCTAATGTGCGCG
>Ga0265294_10010769_pt1 | contig 10353 bp, 10 predicted proteins | sample MunlanPumphouse3_FD_192504 | JGI IMG/M metagenome (GOLD analysis project Ga0265294, IMG submission 192504) | Groundwater microbial communities from a municipal landfill in Southern Ontario, Canada - Pumphouse #3 | ecosystem: Environmental > Aquatic > Deep subsurface > Groundwater | place...
TCATTGCAAGTGCGAAGTTAAATAAAAATCATATCTTTGCATAAATGCTCCGCAATATATGTTAAAACAGGGATTACAACAAAAACTGCAACAAAAACTTTCTCCACTTCAGATCCAGACTATCAAGTTATTGGAACTTCCTACTATGGAATTAGAACAGAGAATCAAAAAAGAGTTGGAAGAAAATCCAGTACTTGACGAGGATACGGATGGAGATGATACAGATGATTCTACTACAGGAAATGTATCGCTAAGTGACTATAATTCAGACGATCAAATTCCTTCTTACAAGTTGTATGTAAATAATCAAGGGAAAGATTTAAAACCACAGTATAACATATTTTCAGTTAAAGAGAGTTTTTATCAAAGTTTAGAAACTCAATTAGGTTATAGCCAAATGGATAGCCGTTCTAAATCTATTGCTAGTTTTATTATTGGTAGCTTAGACGACGATGGTTATCTTCGTAGAGATTTGGACTCATTGGGAGACGATATTTCCTTTAGGCAAGGCATAGAAACAAATCCAAAAGAGCTGGAAGCTATTCTTAAAAAGATTCAGGAATTCGAACCTGCTGGTATAGGAGCAAGAGACCTTCAGGAGTGTTTAGTTATCCAAATAAAGCTAAAAGAAAACTCTCCATCTGTAGAGTTAGCAACTACAATTTTAAAAAATCATTTCCCGGAATTTACAAAAAAACATTATCAAAAAATAATGTCTAGGCTCGCTGTATCGGAAGATCAACTAAGAGATGCTATAGACGAGATTGTTCATCTGAATCCTAGACCAGGTGGTCAGATAGATGATTCTTATACAGAGCAAGCTCAACAGGTTGTGCCCGATTTTCTATTGGATTACAAAGATGGTGAGTTGGTTATGACTATGCCAAGGTTTTCTGTTCCAGAATTAAAGATCAATAGAAGATATGCCGATATGCTTATTAAATCGGCCAACAATGATAAGTCGGGCAAGGAGGCTGCTACTTTTGTAAAACAGAAGCTAGATTCGGCAAAATGGTTTGTAGAGGCTATTAGACAACGGCATAACACTCTTAATAACACTATGAATGCTATTTTAGATTTTCAAGAAGAATTTTTTGTTGAAGGCGATGAGACTAAGCTTAAGCCTATGGTTTTGAAAAATATAGCAGAAAAAACAAATTTAGATATTTCAACTATTTCCAGAGTAGTGAATTGTAAATATATTCAGACTCATTTTGGAATTTATCCTTTAAAATATTTCTTTTCAGAAGGTCTTATGACAGATTCGGGAGAGGAGGTATCTACTAGAGAGATTAAAAATATATTAGTAGAGAGTATAGATGTAGAGGATAAAAAGAAACCTTTTACCGACGAAGAGTTGGTTGCTGTTTTGAATGAGAAAGGATATAGAGTAGCAAGGAGAACTGTTGCAAAATATAGAGAGCAGTTGAATGTTCCTATTGCACGTTTAAGAAAAGAGTTGTAGGATATACTTAATTTGATTTTTAATATGAATAAGATTGTTTATGGACTAATAATTTTGTCCTTTTTAACCAGTTGTAAAATGAAACATCAAGCCGATTTTTTAATTATTAATGCTAAGGGTTACACAGTAGATAAAGACTTTTCAATCTGTTCTGCTATTGCAGTAAAAGATGGAAAAATTTTGGATATTGGTAACGACAATTATATAATAGATAATTATAGATCTGCACAGATTTTAGATCTTAAAGGTGCTCCTTTGTATCCAGGATTTAATGATGCTCATTGCCATTTATCTATGCTTGGAATTGGTCTTTCAAGGGTAGATCTTAGGAAAGCATCTTCTTTTGATCAAATTCTTGAGAGGCTAAAACAGAGGTATGATCAATCTAATCCTTCTTATCTTGCAGGGGACGGATGGGATCAAACTTTATGGGGTAGCGATGAATTCCCTAGTAATAGCAAATTAAATGAACTCTTCCCTGATATCCCGGTGGTGCTGTTTCGTGTAGACTATCATGCGGTTATTGTAAACGAAGCTGCGATTAAATTACTTGGCATAACCCCTGGTGACTCTTCAATTCCAGAAGGGGAGGCCATTATGGAGAATAATAAGTTCAAGGGTGTTTTTCTTGAAAACACTGCCGATAGATTCGAATCTATTTTACCTGAGCCAACAACTCATGAGTGGGCAAGTATTATTCTAACTGCACAGAAGGAGTGCTTCAAAAATGGGCTTACTTCTATAACTAATGCTGGAGGGACCTCTTCAATAGTTGCTGTAATGGAGCAGCTCAATAATGAAGGAGCACTTAAAATTAGAACAAATATGATGCTCACTCCAGATCCAGATAATTTAGAGAAATTTAGTTCTCCTTATACCAATGGCCGTTTAAGAATAGCTACTATTAAATTATTTGCCGATGGTGCTCTTGGTTCAAGAGGTGCTTTAATGTTGGAACCATATTCCGACATGAAATCTACAAAAGGGATATCGGTTATAACTTCAAAAGAGTTTGAGCGTTTATGTAAATGGGCCTACGATCATGATTTCCAGGTTGCAATGCATTGTATAGGAGATGCTGCCAATAGACAAGCTTTAAATATGTATTCTAAGTTTCTGAAATCTGGTAATGATAGGCGTTGGAGGATAGAACATGCTCAGATCATTAATCCTAAAGATATTGAGCTATTTGGAAAATATTCAATAGTGCCTTCAATTCAGCCAACTCATGCTACATCAGATATGCTTTGGGCCGACGAAAGAGTAGGAGAGAGGTTAGAAGATGCATATGTATATAAAGAGCTTTTAGACCAGCTTGGCTGGATACCATCGGGTACAGATTTTCCTGTAGAAGATGTAAATCCTATGTATACTTTTCACTCTGCAGTATATAGGCAAAATTTAGATTTTGTTCCTTCGGAAGGATTTCAAATGGAAAATGCTTTAACCAAAGAAGAGGCATTGAGATCTATGACCATTTGGGCTGCAAAAGCCTCTTTCGAAGAAAATCTTAAAGGTAGTTTAGAGATTGGTAAATATGCCGATTTTGTTGTTCTTGATAAAGATATCATGACAACTGCGGGTAATGAAATACCAGAAATTAAAGTAACAATGACATTTGTTAATGGGGAAAAAGTATACGAAAAAGAATAAGAGTCTTGTTTTATTAGAGCTTATCGCCATATGCCAAATCGCCAGCATCGCCTAATCCAGGAACTATATATGATTTAACAGTGAGCTCTTCATCTATTGCTCCAACCCATAATGTTACTTTTTTATGGGGAAGGTGTTTGGATAGGTATTCTATTCCATCTGTACTGGCAATAGGGCAAATTAGATGTGTATGTAGGGGTGTCTCGTTTTCACAAAGCTTGTTATAGGTAAGTACTACCGAAGAGCCGGTAGCTAGCATTGTATCTGCTAATAGTAGCATTTTATTCTTTAAACTGGGGCTACTTATATACTCAATTTGAATTGTGAATTTATTGTCCTTACCATACTTTCTGTATGCAGCAATAAAGGCATTTTGTGATTTGTCAAAAATATTGAGTATCCCGTTATGTAGTGGTAACCCAGCTCTAAGAACACTTGCAATAACAATGTTGTTGTTGCTTATGTTGCATTTGGCAACCCCGAGAGGGGTGGTAACATCTTTTGTAGTGTATTTTAGGACTTTGCTAATCTCATACGCGAAGACCATTCCAATTCTCTCCAAGTTGGTCCGGAATCTCATACTGTCTTTTTGTATTGCAGAATCTCTTACTTCCGCAATAAAATTATTTAGTGCAGAGTCATTTTTACCTAGGTGTATAATATTCATCAATGATAAATTTGCATCAAATATACAAATTTATCAAATTATACCATCATCGGCAAAGCTAAAATAGCCATCTCCGGCTATTATTAGATGGTCTATTAGTGCTATGTCAAAAAGAGACGCAGCTTCTTTAAGAATTCTGGTTTGTATTTTATCATTTTCTCCTGGAGAAGCATTTCCCGAGGGATGGTTATGAACTAAAATGAGCGAACTGGCCAGCTTCTCAAGTGCATTTCTTATAATAATTTTCACATCTACTACAGTAGATGTAACACCGCCTATACTTAGCCTCTCTTTGGATATAAGTTTGTTCGCACGGTTTAAATACAACACCCAGCACTCTTCGTGTCTAAGGTCCCGCAAAATAGGGCTTATAGCCCTTGCAGCATATTCCGAAGATTGTATTCGGGGCAATTCTTTCCCCGAGGTTATCATAAATCGTTTGAAAAGCTCAAAAACTGCAAGTAATGTTACTGTTTTAGTTGGACCTAGCCCTTTTATTTCGGAAAGTTTTTCGAAATTCATTCGGGAGAGCTCTCTTAAGTTATTATCGCATTTAAGTAGAATATTTCTAGAGATATCCAAAGCACTCTCTTCTTTGGTCCCGCTTGCTATAAATATTGCAATTAGTTCGGCATTGCTTAGGGCTTGGCCCCCTTTTTCCATAAGTTTCTCTCTAGGTCTTTCGTCTTTGCTCCACTCTTTTATGGATAATCTTTTTTTCATGATAAAGTAAAATAAAAATGCTTCCCAAAAGTGGGAAGCATTTTCTATACTTTGAAGACAAATCGTAAAAATTATGCTAATTTGTTAACATGAGTAGTAATACCGCTTTTTAGGTTTGCTGCCTTGTTTTTGTGAATAACATTAATTTTAGCCAATTTATCCAACATTGAGGATACTTTTGGTAACAGAGCCAATGCAGCAACTTTATCGGTGGTGTTCTGTAATGCTTTTATTGCATTACGAGTTGTACGTGCATAGTACCTGTTGTGAATTCTGCGTTTTGCGCTTTGTCGCGCGCGCTTTTCTGCTGATGCGTGATTTGCCATTTTCTTATTTTTTATTTTGTAGTCCGTAGGAGAATCGAACTCCTATTGCAAGAATGAAAATCTTGAGTCCTAACCGTTAGACGAACGGACCATTCAAAAACTAATAGATCTTATCTTTACAGATTCAATCTTTTCGATCTTGGGAGTGCAAAGATATATGTTTTTTTTATTGTTCCAAAAAAACTTGTTTAAAATTGTTCAAAAGAATATATTAGTGACTCAACCTGACGCAAATAATTTCTTTTATCGTACCTAGGAGCATATACAAAAGCTTCCAAAGCAATAATGTTCTGTTTATCTTGATCCATAAAAAAGTGGCTTATAAAAGGGCCTCCCATAAAATCATTTTGAACTTCCCATAATCCTCTTAGTTCGGCAAAGTCTCTTTTGTTGTAATGAATCCATCTTAAAGAGGGCTCTTGATTAATATTCGTTGTCATATAGGATTTTTCTATTTGGCCTGGTACATTTTTAAAAAGTACTTCATTACGGCGGGCTATCAAGTTTTCTGGGTAGAAGTCGGTAGAGTCTTTATAGGGGAATCTATATATAAATACACCTTGGTTGGTATAGGTAGTTTCATATGATATCCATATAAAATTATCTGTTTTCTTTTTTATGCTATATCCTTTTGGGAAATAGGGAGAGCCTCCAAATTCACTGGTTACTACTGCTCGTAACGCTCTCTCTTCGTATCTTTTTGCATTTTGAATATTTCGGTTTCTTTCGGCCATTAGAATTGCTCCAGCCAATCTATCTTGTTGTTGTAGGACTAATTTAGCTATTTCACTCTCTGTAGAGGCCGAAATTGTTACTACAATTTGAGGTGCTGCCCATACATTTTCTTGAAAAACTATTTTGGGTTCTTCAAGATTAGGTAAGATTTTAATAATTACGACATTACGGTGAGTCTGAAAAATCCTTGAAAATGCACTTTCGGGAATATTTACAAGAGTAAACATTGGTTCTTTCTGAGGAAGGAATGGTTCGTCGGATGCAAGTGCTGTTCTTAATGCTGCTCCTACCTCGGTTTCCCAAGCTCCTTTGCCAATTACAATAACCACCTCTCCGGCTTTACCGCTAACATTAGGCATTAATTGTGGCCCTCCTGTGCACTTGCACGATTGTATTGAAACAATAGAAACAAGAATCAATAGTAGTTTAAAAGCTTTCATCTTAATTTTAATTAAAAAGTCTATATATATCGTTGCCAAATGCTAGGAACATAATTCCTAAAAGAATCATCATCCCTGTTATTTGTGCATATTCCAAAAATTTATCGCTTGGCTTTCTTTGGGTTATAATTTCATAGACAAGGAATAAAATGTGGCCGCCATCTAAAGCAGGTATTGGAAGCAGGTTTAGTACAGCAAGCATTATTGAAAGCCAAGCTGTTATATTCCAGAAAATCTCCCAATTCCAAGAAGAGGGGAATATTTTTCCTATTGCTATAAAGCTTCCTACCGATTTATATGCTTCTGTTTTTGGAGAAAACATAAGTCCTAGTTCTTTAAAATAGTTGGCTATTGTGGTTTTGGCTTTAACAAAACCAGCCGGTAGGGATGCTGCAAGCGAATATTTTTTTGTTGTAAAGTTAAATAACTTACTATAATCTCCATCAATAATTATACCTAACATCCCTTCGGAATTTACTTGGAGATTTTGTTCTAGGATGGTTCCATCTCTTAAAATAGAAACTGGTATTGTTAATCCTTTATTTTGGGCAAGTATTGGTTGAATATCTTGAATAGTTGTAGCTTCTTGGGAATTTATAGAAACAATTTTATCTCCAGGTAAGAGAACTCCTGCATTGAGAGAGGTATCGGGAACTTCTAAAATTTGGAAAGGGATTCTCAATGTGAACATGCCAGGAGTTTTTAAAACTAGTGGTAGGTAGCTTTGATCTATGATTACAGTTATAGTCTCTCCTGCACGAATTACTTGGGCTTGGGTTGCTTGGTTACGGGCTAGTGCTATTTGAAGTTCATGAAATTTTTCAACTTTTTCGTTATCAAAAGAGATAATTTTATCGCCATTTTGGAAACCTATTTTAAGAGCAAGTGAGTCGCATTGTATTCCGTAGATTGCATTTTCGGTTTTAAGATACTCATCGCCCCATGTAAATAGTGTGGCAGAGAATATTAAAATAGCAAGAATAAAGTTAAAGAAGACTCCCCCAAACATTACGAAAAAGCGTTGCCATGCAGGTTTGCTTCGGAATTCCCATGGCTTAGGCTCTTGGCTCATTGCTTCTTTATCCATGCTCTCGTCTATCATTCCCGATATTTTGCAATATCCTCCCAAGGGAAGCCATCCTATACCATATTCTGTTTCGCTATTTTTAGGTTTGAATTTAAAAAGAGAGAACCAAGCATCAAAAAAAAGGTAAAATTTCTCTACCCTTATTTTAAAAAGGCGTGCAAACAAAAAGTGGCCAAATTCGTGTACTAGTACCAGTATTGAAAGAGCAAGAATTACTTGCAATATTTTTAACAGTGTCTCCATTTACTTTTATTTGCTTTTTAAAATGACGTTAACTTATTACTTAGCTAGATTGTTTTTTATGTGTATTGCAGAGTTTTATTGCGAAGTCATAGGCAATTGTGTTTGTCTCAAAAATGTCTTCTAGAGAGGGCTCTTTAATAAATGAGGTCTCGTTGATTGTCTCTTCAATAATTTGTGCTATTTGGGTGAATTTTATTTTTCCATCTAAAAAGCTTTTTACTGCTGCTTCATTTGCTGCATTCATTGCGCATGGGATGTTCCCCCCTCTTTCTATTGCTTGATATGCTATGTTTAAGGAAGGAAATTTTTTAAAGTCTGGCTTGAAAAAATCTAATTTGGAAAGTGTTGTAAAATTAATTCTTTCTGTGTTTAGTGAGACTCTTTGTGGATATGTTAAGGCATATTGAATTGGAAGTCTCATGTCTGGATAGCTTAGTTGGGCAGTTACCGATCCATCGGTGAATTGAACCATCGAGTGAATTATTGATTGAGGGTGAACCACAATTTCAATATTTGAAGGTTGTGTTCCAAATAGCCAATGAGCTTCTATCATTTCAAATCCTTTGTTCATCATGGTTGCAGAGTCTATGGAGACTTTTGAACCCATGTTCCACTTAGGATGGTTAAGAGCATCTTTAATGGTGGCGTTTTCCATCTCTTGCTTTGTTTTGCTAAAAAATGGGCCTCCCGATGCTGTTAATAATATTTTTTCTAAATTGGCATGTTCTCCTTGAAGGCATTGAAAAATTGCTGAATGTTCGGAATCTACAGGAATAATTGGAGCGTTGTGTTTTTTTGCTAGTTCCATAATAATGGACCCAGCAGCAACAAGGGTCTCTTTGTTTGCAAGTGCAATAACTTTTCCTGCCTTTATTGCCTCTACGGTAGGTTGTAGTCCACTGAATCCTACAATGGCAGTTAGTACAATATCTATATTATTGGCCGAGGCAAGACTGCCAATAGAGTCTTTGCCAGTGAAAACTTTTATATCGTGGGCATCTAATGCTTTGAAAACTTGTTCATACTTAGATTCGTTGGCAATAACTACTGCATTTACTTTGTATTTAATTGCTTGTTCTACAAGTAGCTCCCAGTTTGAATTGGCGGTAAGAACCTCGGCACAAAGTAAATCTGGGTGTCTTGAAATAACATCTAGAGCTTGAGTTCCAATAGAACCGGTAGAGCCTAAAATTGCAATTTTTCTCTTCATAATTAGCTAAGATACTTATTAGAATTTTATATATTTTTGTGGATCTATAGGTACACCTTTATGCCATAATTCAAAATGCAAATGATTACCGCTACTCAATGTTCCTGTGTCTCCTACAAGTGCTATTGCTGTGCCTGCTTTTACTTTGTCTCCCGATTTTTTCAAAAGTTTGGAGTTGTGTTTGTATATAGAAATAAGGTCGTTATCGTGTTGAACTTGAATTGTATAACCTGTCTCTTCAGTCCAAGTAGAGATAATTACTGTGCCATCTAAAACAGACGATACTGCCGAATTTTCTGGTGCTGCTATATCTATAAAAGGGTGGTTAATAGCTACGTTGAATCCATTTGAAATAACTCCTTTAACTGGAGGGAAAAAATGGAGTCCTTCAATTTGTTCTATTTTCCTATTCTGTGTTTTTAAATTAAATTGCTCTTGTTTTAAAACCTCTTCGCGCAATAGGGAATCACTTTTTGTGGTAGATCCGTTAAAGGTGGTAATAGAAGTAGAATCGGAGAGTGTATTTGTCTCAGCAAGATTGTCTGGGTTAAGGGGTTTCATTCCTGTCACAATTCTTTGAATATTGTTCAGATGAAAGTCCCACATCTTAATTGCTTGTTCAAGAGAATCGGCTTTAAGGGCATTTTGTACAATTGCTCGCCGTGTTTGCGAGTTAGGGTATCCTGGAATAAATTCTCTGAGCGGGGTAAATGAGATTAAAAAAGTAACTGACCCAATGAGTAGAATCACTGCTAACGCTAGACTTACAAGTGTCATGAGCCCATTTGAACGAAATACAAATATCTCTTCGTGAGAGGTATCGTTGAAAATTGAAAAGCGGAATTTATTCCGCAGTTGATTTCTCTTCTCTTTTTTAATTCTTGCCATTTTAGCAGCAGTTGTTTTTTATAGTCTCTTAATTGGATCTGTTTTTATATTAATGGAGTTCTTCCCCTTCTTCTCCTATTACTTTAACAAATACCTCTTCACTTTGCCATAGTCCATGTTTATTGCAATAGGCAAGTGCTCTAAGGCGTAAACTTACTTTGGGAACAAATGTGAAATTGGCCTCTATATGAATTGGTAGGTCTCCAAAGCTTGCTCGCTCTAGTTTTATGGTAGCAATTAGTGTTTCCAAATTCCAAAGTTGAATATATTGGTAATGGTGTTCCGGAGAATTTGGATGTTTGACAGTTTTGCCTATTCTAACTTTAACATTAAAGGGTTTATTCCTTTGAGTCTCTGTATCACAAATGATTACTGGGCTATGTTTGTTGGCAAATGCTCTAACTGATTCGCTGCCGCCGGCAAAATGATCGTATGAAAATAGTCTTGGCATAGTGATAAATAAACCTCAAATGTACTAAAAAAAACTAACTTTGCATTATGGAGAGAATTGTTGGAATAGACTATGGAAAAAAAAGAACCGGAATCGCTGTAAGTGATCCTTTGGGTATTTTTGCCTCGGCTATAGAAACAGTCCCCTCTGGAACTATAGTAGAATATCTCAAAAATTATACCCAAAAAGAGAATGTTGTAAGGTTTGTTGTTGGATATCCAATGAATCTTAATAATACTCCATCTGAAGGGGCAAAATTTGTAGATCAATTATTGAATCTTTTAAGGAAACATTTTCCCAATATTCCTGTTAGTTTAGAAGATGAACGGTTTACCTCAAAAATAGCGTTTCAAACAATGATAGATGGTGGTGTTAAAAAAATGGATAGAAGAGATAAATCTATGGTAGACAAAATTAGTGCAGCAATTATTCTGCAATCATATTTAGATAGTTCTGCAATTACAA
>Ga0265294_10010770_pt1 | contig 10352 bp, 17 predicted proteins | sample MunlanPumphouse3_FD_192504 | JGI IMG/M metagenome (GOLD analysis project Ga0265294, IMG submission 192504) | Groundwater microbial communities from a municipal landfill in Southern Ontario, Canada - Pumphouse #3 | ecosystem: Environmental > Aquatic > Deep subsurface > Groundwater | place...
TTTACCTTTTTCAGCTCCAGCAATTACTATTACTTTATCATTTTTTTTAAAATTCATATTATCCTCCTTGATTATAAAACTTCCGTCGCAAGTGAAACGATTTTCATGTAATTTTTATCACGTAATTCACGAGCAACAGGACCTAAAACACGAGTACCAACAGGAGTTTTATCGTCCTTAATTAATACACATGCGTTATCATCAAATTTTATGTAAGAACCATCTTCTCTTCTGGCTCCAAATTTAGTTCTAACTATAACAGCTTTAACAACTTTTCCGGATTTTATATTTCCGTTTGGAGTTGCTTTTTTTACAGCTCCTACTATTATATCTCCGATATTTCCCGTTTTAACTTTACTTCCACCAAGAACTCTTATTACTAATAACTCACGAGCTCCTGAATTGTCTGCTACTTTTAAACGGCTTTCTTGTTGAACCATAATTATTCCTCCTTAATTTTGAGTTATAAAATTACTGCTTTTTCTATTATTTCAACTAATTTAAATCTTTTAGTTTTTGATAAAGGTCTTGTTTCAACAATAAGAACTTTATCTCCTATTTTTGCTTGATTTAATTCATCATGCGCAGTATATTTTTTAGAATTTTTAACACGTTTTTTATATAGTGGATGTTTTTTGTAATTTTCTACTTTTACTGATATTGTTTTATCAGCTTTATCGCTTACAACTACACCAATTAATTCTTGTTTTTTATTTTCCATACACTCTCCTACTTATCCTTCAATTCGCGTTCACGGATAATAGTTTTTATCCTAGCTACTGTTTTTCTAAGTTCATTTATTCTAGATGGTTTTTCTAAATTACCAGTTGCTTGACTAAAACGTAAATTAAATAATTCTTCTTTAAATTCTTCTATTTTTGTTATTAATTGTTCAGTGGTTAATTCTCTTATTTCATTAATTTTCATTTGTTTCACCACTTTCTTTTTTTACAAACTTACATTTTATAGGTAACTTATGCATAGCAAGTCTTAATGCTTCTCTTGCTACTTCTTCTGTTATTTCAGATACCTCAAACATTATTTTTCCTTCTTTTACAACAGCTACCCATGAATCTATAGCCCCTTTACCTTTACCTTGACGAGTTTCAAGAGGTTTTTTTGTTAAAGGCATATGTGGGAAAATATTAGTATATACTTTTCCTCCACGTTTCATATAACGAGTCATAGCAACTCTTGCTGATTCTATTTGTTGTTGAGTTATCCAAGCACCTTGTAATGCCATTAAACCATATTCACCAAAATGTAATTCTTTGTTTCCTCTTGTTTTTCCTTCATATGGTAATCTATGTGGTTTTCTGTATTTTGTTCTTTTAGGAATTAGTGCCATTTTCACTACCTCCTCTTTTTTTTCTTTCTGGAAGAATTTCTCCTTTATAAATCCAAACTTTTACACCAATTTTTCCAAATGTTGTATCAGCTTCACTATGAGCATAATCTATATCAGCTCTTAAAGTATGTAAAGGTGTATTCCCTTCAGAATATCCTTCAGAACGAGCCATTTCAGCTCCTCCTAATCTTCCTGAAACTTTTGTTTTTATTCCTAGTGCTCCAGCTTTCATTGTGTTTCTAATAGCTCTTTTTTGAGCAACACGAAATGATACTCTGTTTTGAATTTGGTTTGCAACACTATCAGCAACTATTTTCGCATGTAAATCAGGATTTTTTATTTCAACAATTGAAACTTGAACATTTTCATCAACTAATTTTTTAAGTTCTGTTTTTAATTTTTCAATTCCTTCTCCACCATGCCCTATAATTACACCTGGTTTTGCTGTATATATATTAACTTCTGTTTTATTACTATTTCTTTCAATTGAAACGTTAGAAACAGAAGCGTCTTTTAATGCTTTTAATAAAAATTCTCTTATTTTTATATCTTTATTTAATAAACCTTTAAAATCTTTTTTAGAAGCATACCATCTTGCATTCCATTCTTTGTTTATACCAATTCTTAATCCAATTGGACTTACTTTTTGCCCCATGTTTCCCTCCTTATTTGTCGCTTTCTGAAACCACTATTATTATGTGACTTGTTCTTTTATCATTTCTACCTACATGTGATCTTGAATCCATAATTATTCTTTTCATTACAGGTCCTTCATTTATATAACATTCTTTTATATAAAGTTTGTTTTTATCTAACTTATTATTGTTTTCTGCATTTGCTATTGCTGAATTTAGTACTTTTAATATTAACTTTGATGATTTGTTATTTAAATTATTTAAAATTTTTAATGCTTCATCAGTTTTTTTAGTTCTAATTAAATTCATTACTAAACGAGCTTTATCAGCAGAAACTCTAACTTTTTTTGCAATCGCTTTAACTTCCATATTAAAATTCCTTTCTTAAGTTTATTTATTTTCGTTATTATGACTAGTAAATTTGCGAGTCAACGAAAATTCTCCTAATTTATGTCCCACCATTTCTTCTGTAACATAAACTGGTATAAATTCCTTACCGTTGTGAACTGCAAATGTATGTCCTACGAAATCAGGATATATTGTTGAACGGCGTGACCAAGTTTTTACAACTTCTTTTTTATTTGTTTCATTTAATTTTTGTACTCTTTTTAATAATCTTTCAAATACATAAGGTCCTTTTTTTAAACTTCTTGCCATTATATCAATCCTTTCTATTTATTACGACGTTTTACAATAAACTTAGTCGAATTTTTTCTGTCTTTTCTTGTTTTTAACCCTAATGCTGGTTTACCCCAAGGTGTCATTGGTTGTTTTCTACCTATTGGAGTTCTACCTTCACCACCACCATGTGGATGGTCTACAGGGTTCATTACTGAACCACGAACAGTTGGTTTAATTCCCATATGACGTTTTCTACCAGCTTTTCCTAAATTTACTAATTCAAAATCAGTATTTCCTACTTCACCGATTGTAGCCATACAAGTTCCTAATATTTTTCTTGTTTCATTACTTTTTAATCTTAATAAAACATATTTATCTTCTCTTCCTAATATTTGAGCACTTGCTCCTGCACTTCTTGCTAGTTGAGCTCCTTTTTTAGGTTTCATTTCAATATTATGTATAACTGTTCCTATAGGAATATTCATTAAAGGTAATGCATTTCCTATTTTTATATCTACATTTGTACCACTAATAATTTTTTCTCCTACTTTTAAATTAAGTGGAGCAATAATATATCTTTTTTCTCCATCTTTATAAATAATTAATGCGATATTAGCAGTTCTATTTGGATCATATTCAATTGAACTAACTGTTCCTTCTATATCAAATTTATCTCTTTTGAAATCAATAATACGATATTTTCTTTTTGCTCCTCCACCATGATGTCTAACAGTAATTTTACCTTGATTATTACGACCGCTTGTTTTATTTAATTTAACTAACAAACTCTTTTCAGGAGAATCTTTAGTAATTTCAGTATTTACTAAAGTGCTCATTTTTCTTCTTGCGTTTGTAGTTGATTTATATATTTTTATAGGCATATTTTCTCCTCCTTATTAAAGGTCTATTTTATTATTTTCTTTCAATGTAATAATTGCTTTTTTATATCTATTTGTTAATCCTGTATAACGTCCTACTTTTTTTGTTTTTGGATGAACATTTAATATGTTTATTTTTTCAACTTTTACATTAAATATTTTTTCAATAGCTTGTTTTACTTGTGTCTTATTAGCTTTTACATCTATTTTAAACACGTATTTTCTTTCATTACTTGCTACTTTTGAACTTTTTTCAGTTATAATTGGCGCTTTTATTACATCTCTATAATCTGATAACATTATATAAGCACCTCCTCAATAGTTTTCACTGCATCTTCTGTTACAACTAAATTTTTAAATGTTGTAACATCTAATACATTTAATTCATTTGGCAATATAACTTTTATATTATTTAAATTACGAGATGAAAATATAATATTATCATTTAATTCGTTTACAACAACTAAAGTCTTTTTTTCTAATTTTAAATTATCTAAAATTTTACTAAATTCTTTTGTTTTGTTGTTTTCTAAATTTAAATTATCTAAAAGTGTTAATTCGCTTTCAATTATTTTATAAGATAATGCAGATTTTAACGCTAAACGTCTTTCTTTTTTATTTTGTTTTTTACTATAATTTACTAATGGTGTTGGACCAAATACTACTCCTCCACCTTTCCATTGTGGACTTCTGATAGAACCTTGTCTTGCTCTTCCTGTTCCTTTTTGTCTCCAAGGTTTTTTACCACCACCACTTACTTCAGCTCTAGTTTTAGTACTTTTACTTCCTTGTCTTAAAGAAGCATTAGCTAAAATCAAAGCATCGTATAACACTGCGTCATTTGGTTCAATTCCCCAAATGCCATCATTTAATTTTATGTCTTTTACTTTTTCGCCATTTATATTTAAAAGTGCTACTTTAGGCATTTTGATTTCCTCCTCTTTTGTAAATTCTATTCTGATATTTCTTCAGTAGATTTTACTTCTTCTTTATTATATGAAATTAATTCTTTTGCTTCTTTTTTATTTTTATCTTTTATAGATTTTTTTATTAATACAACTGTTTTTTTAGGTCCAGGAACATTTCCTTTAACTAAAATTAAATTGTTTTCTAAATCTATATCAACTATTTCTAAATTTTGTATTGTTACTTGTTCATGTCCCATATGTCCAGGTAGTTTTTTACCTTTGAATACACGCATAGGTCTCATAGTTCCCATTGAACCTACACCTCTATGATATTGAGATCCATGTCCCATTGGTCCTCTAGTTTGATTATGTCTTTTTATAACACCTTGAAAACCTTTTCCTTTACTTATACCAGTAACATCAACGATTTCTCCTATTTCAAAAACATCAGCTTTTATTTCTTGTCCTAATTCATAATTACTAACATCTTCTACTCTTATTTCTTTTAAGAAGCGCTTAGGTAAACTATTAGCTTTTTTAGAATGTCCAAGTTCAGGTTTATTACTACTTTTTTCTTTTTTGCTTGAAAACCCTAATTGGATAGCTTGATAATTATCTGTTTCGTTGTTTTTTATTTGCATAACAACATTAGATTCCACAGTTACTACAGTAACAGGTATTAATTCACCATCTTTTGTGAAAACTTGAGTCATGCCTTCTTTTCTTCCTAAGATTCCTTTCATTTTTTTCCTCCTAATTTATTTGTATTTCAACACCACTAGGCAAATCAATACGAGTTAATACCTCTATTGTTTCTTTGCTAGGATTATTAATATCAATCAATCTTTTGTGTGTTCTCATTTCGAATTGTTCACGAGAATCTTTATATTTGTGAACCGCTCTTAATATCGTATATTTTTGAATTTCGGTTGGTAATGGTACTGGACCACTAATATTTCCACCCGTTCTTTTAACAGCTTCTACTATTCTAGCTGCAGCTTGATCTAATATTCTGTGATCATATGCTTTTAATTTAATACGAATTTTTGTTGACATTTTTTGTATCCTCCCTTCGCTTATATCTAACGTATAAACTTGCTCCGCGTAAATAACCCGACACATCAATAACAAATTGTACAACTCGTCCTGGTGTATCGACAACCTTACACATCAAAGCCTCAAACACGCAGACTAATTATAGCAAACAATAAAAAAAAATACAACAACAAATTGTATTTTTATATTAAAACTTCTCCAGTCATCTCTTTTGGTATATCTATATCCATTATTTTTAACATTGTAGGAGCTATATCTCCTAGTTTTCCATCTTTTAGTTTATATTTATTATCACATGCTATAAAATATACTTTATTATTACTGTGAGTTGTCTTTTTTTCTTCAACCATCTCTTCACAATTACCATGATCAGCTGTAACTAATAATAAAAATCCTAACTCATTACATTTCTCATATAACTTTTTTAAATTTTTATCAACTGTTTCCAAAGCCTTTATAGCTGCATTAATATCTCCGGTATGACCTACCATATCTCCGTTTGCAAAATTTAATACTACAACATCATAATTATTCAATTTACTTAATAACTCTTCTGTTATTTCATTACAACTCATTTCAGGTTTCAAATCATAAGTTTTTACCTTTGGAGAAGGTATTAAACTCCTATCACAATTTAAAATATCTTTTTCTTTACCACCATCAAAATAATAAGTAACATGAGGATATTTTTCCGTTTCTGCTATTCTTAACTGTTTTATATTAAACTTAGAAATATATTCCCCAAATGTATTTTCTAAATCTTCTAACTTAAATACATAATCAAAATCTAAACTTGTAACAGGCATCATAGTTAATATATTTAAATTATTAAATTTATAAGTTTCAAACTCATTAAAATCATTTGTAAAAGTTTTTAAAATTTGAATAACTCTATCAGGTCTGAAATTTAAAACGAATATAGAATCATCTTCACATACTTTTATATTCTCAATAATTGAAGGTTCTATAAATTCATCTGTTATATTTAAATTATAATTATATTCAATTGCATCTTTTGGAGATAAAAATTCATCACCTATATTATTTACTAACATATCATATGCTTTTTTAATTCTTTCATACCTTTTATCTCTATCCATAAAATAGTATCTACCACATATAGTAGCTATTTTACCAAAATTCAATTTAATAATTTCATCTTCTAAAATCTTTATATATTTATAACTAGAATGAGTATCTGTATCTCTTCCATCTGTTATTAAATGAAAATATACTTCTTTAACATTGTTTTGTTTTGCCATATTTAAAAATGCTAAAAAATGATTAACATGAGAATGCACTCCACCATCGCTTATTAATCCAAAAACATGAATATTTTTTTTATTATTATTAAAAAATTTTAAAATCTTTTCATTATTAAAAAAGGATTTATCTTCTATACTATTATTTATCAGTTGCAAAGATTGAAACACAATTCTTCCTGCACCAATATTCATATGTCCAACTTCACTATTACCCATTTGATCTTCTGGAAGACCTACTAATTTACCACTAGCTTCTAAAAAAGAATAAGGGTATTTATTTAATAGATAATCAAAAAAAGGAGTATTAGCTTGTTTTAAAGCATTACCTTCTAATTCTTCTCTATGTCCTACTCCATCTAATATTGTTAACAATATCTTTTTCATATAATCACCATTTTAATTTTAACATATATTTTTAGATAAAGTTATTATAAATTCAAAATTTGTAGGTTTACCTTTCTTAAAACAAATAGTATTTCCAAATATTTCTTCTATTGATTTTAATGCAGCCTTGTCAAAACCTCTTTCTATTGCATTTCTAATAGCGCCTTCAATATTACTAGCTTTAGTATTATACTTCGATGCTAAAAATTCATAAATATCTTTTGTTATTTTTATGCTTCCTTTTTCTTTTACTATTTTTATAGCATCTACAATATAATTGTAACCTTTAAAACTTGCACAAATGCCCAATTTATAAATCATTTTATGTATTTTAGAATCTATATTTTCACAAACTTTAATATTATTTAAAAATTCATTAATATCTATTTTTATATAATTGTTTTCATTTATAAATTTTTCAAAAAGGTTATCTTCATCATCAATCACAGCTAATACTTTCATAATTTAAAAAAAAAGATGGTTAAACATCTTTCCTTTCTTCGTTTGTTTTTTCAAATACTGGCGCAAAGCTTGCTCCAGGTGTAGTTTTTACATAAGTTCTTCCTATTACGCTATCAGAAGATGTAATTCTTCTTTCATTAATTATAGGTCTTAAAATTTCATTTTGAATATATTCAAAAAAGTTTGAATCTTTTAAAGAATTAAGACCTTTCATCATAAATAATGATATGTTTTGTTTTGTATATTTAAAAACATATTCAAATTCTTCCTTGAAATTTTTTAATTGATTTAAAACAGTCATTAAAATCACCCTTTTCTGATTTTAATATATCACTATATAATCAATTTTTAAAGTATATTTTAACTTAATATGTAAACTATTTTACAATTAGCTCTATTATATTTAAAAGATTATTCGGATCTACAGAAGCTGATCCTATTAACAAGCCATCTACACATTCTAAAGAATATATATTTTTAACATTCTCTTTATTAACCCCACCACCATATAATACTTTAGATTCTTTATTATAAAGATCTTTTATAAGTTTTTTTATAAACAAATGAACTTTTTCTATTTCTTCTTTTGATAAAGTTTCAGTAGTTCCTATAGTATAAAAAGGTTCATACGCTATTAAAATATTATCAAACTCAACACCATTTAAAATAGTTGTTATTTGATTATTCAAAACTTCAAAAGTTTTATTATTTAATTTTTCTTCTTTATTATCTCCAATACATATTATTGGAATAATATTATTTCTTATACAAGATTCTAATTTTTTATGTATGACCTCATCACTTTCAAAAAAGTTTACTCTTCTTTCACTATGTCCAATAATACAATAATCAACATTCAAATCTTTTAATTGACTAAAAGATACTTCTCCAGTATATGCGCCCTTATCAATATAAAATCCATTTTGAGATCCCAAATAATATTTATCACTTTTACAACTTTGTAAATAAATATTAGGGAAACATACAACTAAGTCTTTAAATACATTAGAATTTAAAACTTCTTTATAATTTAAAGCTTCTTTATAATTTAAATTCATTTTAAGATTTGCTACTATCATATAAACTCCTTTTCTTAAACAAAACATCGAATTTTCTTGCTTTTTTATTTTTTAATGCACTTTCATAAACACTTAAAACTTTTTTGCCAAATATTTCTTCTGAAAAATCTATAGAACTTTTTTTTGCAGAAACACACATTTTTTTATACATATTTTTATCTTCTATAATCAATTTTATTTTATCAACATATTCTTTTTTTGTTTTAAAAAACATACCATTAACATTATCAAAAACCGAACTTTTATAACTCGAATCATTTATACATACCACAGGAATTGAACTTGCAAGTGCTTCATTAACAGTTAAACCTTGAGTTTCTGTTTTCGATGCTGTCACAAAAACATCTCCTAATTGATAATATAAAGGGATATCTTTCCATTCTATTTTACCAACAAATATTACATTATTATTTAAATTTAATTTATTTACTTTTTTTTCTAAATCCTTTTTATAAGGCCCATCACCTATTATTACTAATTTTACATTTTCCTTCATTTTTAATTGGTTTTCAATTAAAAAATCAATATTCTTTTCTTTTGAAACTCTACTAATGCTAAGTAAAACAAAATCATTTGAAGAAATATTATGTTTTTTTCTTAAATTTAATATCTCTTTGCTATCAAAATTTTTATTATCAAATCTTTTTATATCTATTCCAGTAGGAATAATATGAATATTTCTAGACATATTATATTTGTTTTTAAAAAGATCGTATGTTTTTTTAGTTGGAACAATAAGCTCTGAAACCATTTTATTACAATTAAATACAACAAAATGTTTTAAAATTTTTTTAACAGGTTTATCAAACAATCCTTTTGTTACTAAATATACATAATCTTCTAACATTGTATGATAAGTGTGCACTAAAGGTATATTAAATTGCTTTGATAAAATTCTGCCATATATACCCATACTAAATTCAGTATGAGTATGTATTATATCTAAATTCCATTTTTTTATTTGATTTGTGCTTCTTAAAGAATAAAATGTTGCCACTTTAACATCATCATATATTCCTGCTTTTATTCCCGGAATTTTTAACACTCTATCTTTATACTCATATTTGTTCTTTTCTTGATTTATTGTTACAACATATACTTCGTGGCCCATTTTTTCTAATGCCTTTTTTAACGTCAAAATACTAGTAACAACACCACTTATATATGGATGATATGTTTCTGAAAATAACCCTATCCTCATCTTAATCCCTCTTTTTTTCAAATATAAATACAATTGAACCTACAATTGTAAACAAATAATATGTTAAAAATCTCCATAATAACATTGAACTTTTTATTAAATAATTTGCTCCAAACATAGAGAATATAGTAATATACCCTATTTCAAATCCTAAAGATCCTCCAGGTATTGGTACAAAAGAACAAACTAAGAATACAAAAATTTGTGCAATAGAAACTTTTATAATATTTATACTTTCAATATTTAATGATTTTAAAACAAAAAATGATAATAACATAGTTAATAAAAAATATATAACATTAAATATCATTATTCTAAAAAAATGTTTGTTTTTATTGTTATCTAAAAACATATAAAAACTGTCTACTTTGTCAAATAATTTATCTACTTTTTCTTGTTTTAAAATTTTATGTTTTATTAAAAATCCGAATATTTTTAAAATTAACTTACTTTTTTGTTTTTTTAATAAAAAAATTAAAAAAATTAATACAAAAAGATTTACTAAATATCCTAGT
>Ga0265294_10010771_pt1 | contig 10352 bp, 14 predicted proteins | sample MunlanPumphouse3_FD_192504 | JGI IMG/M metagenome (GOLD analysis project Ga0265294, IMG submission 192504) | Groundwater microbial communities from a municipal landfill in Southern Ontario, Canada - Pumphouse #3 | ecosystem: Environmental > Aquatic > Deep subsurface > Groundwater | place...
AACTCAAAAAAGATCTCGGCTGTATCAGCCCGAAGCCACTCTCGGATACCCTGAAGAATCTTGAACGAATCGGGCTCGTGAGCAAGAAAGTTCTGGAGACCTCGCCGCCGACCGTGAAATATTCGCTTACGTCCGATGGCCGGGAATTGCGGGAACATCTGATCCCAATGCTGGTCTGGGTCTCGGAACGGGGCGGGCAGGATATGCCGGGGTGCCCGATACGGGCGCGGAATACTTCCCCTGCAACAAGGGAAACGTCAGAGGGAAGATAAAGGGGGTGATTCCTTTTTCAGCCCTTCGCTCATCGTCTGGAACTGCTCGCTTGTGATCTCCCCCTTCGCATACCGCTCCTCCACGATATCCATCGCAGTCTTCCCGTCCGTGATTTATTCACACCGCTTTCCCGGAGAATGACGTAGATTATCAGCCTACGCTTGCCACTTTGGGATCATCCGATACCGCGGTCACCACCCTTCAGAATTTCATCGGGACAAAGAATTTGACAGTTGTTTTTCACCCCCGCCGTCCCTCCCGCAGACGCCTTTCGTCATACACCCGGTTCCCCGGGCCGTCTCTTCGCACTGGTAACAGAACATAGTCAAAACTCCATTTCGGGTGGTTTTCCCACAAAGTATCTTATGTATACTCAATTATAAATACAAAAGAGTTTCAGAAAAGGTACCATGGAGGAAGAGTGCACGGTCAACATGACCGTCCGGTATCTGACAAAGAAGTGGACGCTTCTGATCATCCTCGAGCTCTACAAAGGCGAGGGCTCCACCCGGCGGTTCTCCGAACTCCAGGCCTCGCTTCCCGGGATCACGCAGAAGGTTCTCTCGGAGCGGTTAAAAGAGCTCGAGGAGGAGGGGCTCGTGACGAAGAGGGTGGATGCAACCTCGTTCCCGGTAAAGAGCGAGTACACGCTGACGGAGAGCGGCCTTGGGATCATTGAGATCGTCCGCGGCATCAAGGCGTGGGCGCTTCGGTGGAAGATAGAGAACCTCCCCTGCGGCGGGCAGGACTGCAAGGTCTGCGTGCTCTGAGCCGGGAGATCGCGACGCATATCTACCTTTGAAACGAGATGTATCTTAGAGGAGAGCTACGTATGCCGGATACGGACGAACATATCATCGAAGCGATAGGACGGTCACGGATCGTCATCAGGAACGGCGAGGTCGTCGAGGTCGGCGAGGCGATAATCACCGACTGCCCGCTCGCAAAGCGGTTTGCCTGCCCGGTTCCCGAGATATCGACGGAAGCGGTCAGGAAGAATATCGAGCACCGGATGAAGGCGTTCGGGATGTGCACCCCCGACCGGGAGGTGCTGGACACCCGTGAGTTCGTCGGTTTCGGGGCGTCCGAGCTGCTCAGTTTCGGTATGAAGGCGGGGATGATCGACGCCGCGGTTCTCGCCTGCGACGGTGCCGGCACGGTCGTCGTGACCGACCCTGCGATGGTGCAGGGGATCGGCGGTCGGATGTCGGGGCTCGTCCGGACGACACCGTATCCGTCGGTGATGGACAGGATAGAAGAAGGCGGCGGCATCGTCCTCGACCGCGAGACCGCGGCGATGGATCCGGCGGCGGGCGTCGCGCTCGCAGAGGAGCAGGGGTACCGGAAGATCGCCGTCACGGTCGCCCTTCCGGAAGACGCGGTGGTTATCCGGGAGGCGCACCCCGATGCTTTCATCGTCGCGGTGCACGTCACCGGCATGACCCGTGACGGAGCAGCGGCCGTCGCCGCGGCCGCCGATCTCGTGACAGCCTGTGCATCGGGAACGGTCAGGGAGGTCGCCGGGCCGCGGGCGCTCGTGCAGGCCGGAGTCTCGGTGCCGGTCTACGCGATGACGGAGCGGGGGAAAGACCTCATCATCGAGAAGATACGTAGGTCCGGCGAGCAGGTGCTGGTCAAACCGACCCGTCTTCCGGTCACGGGCGGCCGGGAGCCCGAGCCCCTCGTGTGAGGCTCACTTTGGGCATGCCCTGACGCAGAGGCCGCAGCGCAGTCCACCGAGAGTCTTGAACATGTATTCGGCGCAGCGATGCCGGTCGATCGTGCCGTCGGCGGAGAACGCCCCTACAGGGCAGGCCGCGACGCACTGCATGCAGTCGCTGCAGCCCTCGTGCAGAAGTGGCCGGGAGGGTCGCTCGCCTCCCCCGAGAGCCGCATCCGTGACGATGGCGGTCATCCGGACGCAGGGGCCGAACTCGTCTGTGATCAGGAGATGGTTGATCCCATAATTTCCGAGATCGGCACAGTAAGCCGCGTATTTGATCGAGATATCCGCCATGAGCGTCTCCCGGTCTGCATACCAGTACCCGAACTCACTCCCTTCGCTCGGGACGATCGTGGCTCGGTATCCGCTTTTCTCGATAAATCGCGCCAGCCGGAAGGCGATGATTCGCAGTGTCGCCGTTCCCGCCATCAGGGTGTTGGTGTACTCGGCTCTGCCTTTCGGGAGACTCTCGATAGAGCCTCGCGGGACCGCAACCCCGAGGACAATAACCGAGCGTGCTCTCTCCATGAACGCCAGGGGCGAGTTGCCCGTATACTCCTGGTTCTGGAAGCGGTCAATCTCGGCCACGCCGAAGAGGTCCGCACCCATATCGAGGGCGACCGCTCGCAGCCGGTCGGTATCCTTAGCCTGACTCATTGGTATGCTCCTTTCTGGGGGAACGACGGTGACGTCGTATGTTCCCCCGTAGATCTGACGTTCGCTCCGTATAGGTATGCCGAACGGCAGTGCCGGTCACTCGCCGTCGGGCAAGGCACCGGCGACCCGGTCGGGCCGGGTATAGATGTTCATCTTCCTGCTCCGGACGAACCCGACGATCGTGAGCCCGCCCGCCTCTGCGGCCTCGACGGCGGTGGTGGTTGTCGCTCCCCGCGAGACGATCACCGGGATGTTTGCCACCAGGCACTTCCTGACCATCTCGGAGGAGATCCGCCCCGAGCTGACCGCAAACGTCCGCGAGAAGTCGGTCCCCGATAGAAGGCCGTGGCCGATGACCCGGTCGAGCGCGTTGTGCCGGCCGATATCCTCGGCGATCCGTATCGCCTTCCCCTCTCCGTCGAAGAGCCCGACAAGGTGGATGCCCCCGGTGATCCGGTGGAGATCCGAGTCGAGCGTCTCTTTCGTCGCCGCCCGGATAGCCTCCGGCGAGAGGGTGAGGTCGGACCGGATCCCGGGGAGGCGTCCGGCATCGAGAAACGAGGTGCTCCCGCCGCACCCGGAGAGGACGGTCTTGTGGGAGGTCAGGATCGCGAACGGGTTCTTCGTGAGGACGCTCGCGGTGGTTCCCTCGATCCGGATCGACTCGATCTCGCCGGGTTCCCGGACGATCCGCTCCGTGTAGAGATACCCGACGACGAACTCCCGGAGCATCGACGGGCTGGTCATGGCGGTGAGTGCGTGGCGCCCGTTGACCGTCACGGAGAGCGGCATCTCCTCGACGACGGGGTGGGTCGCGGCGACGAACGTATCCCCGTCGACCCTGACGATAGGCAGGTCTCGGTACATCACGCAATCCTCCGGGAGAGCTCTTCGACGGTGGCGAGAAGCAGTTCGATCTCCTCCTCGGTCGTGTAGATATAGGCGCTCGCCCGGACCGTCCCGTGCACAAGACCGAGGTGCCGCATCAGCGGCATGCAGCAGTGGTCGCCGGACCTGACCAGGACCGCGGCGGCCTCGTCGAGGATCTGTGCCACCTCGTGCGGGTGCATCCCCTCCACTGTGAACGAGACGACGCCGATCCGCTCAGCCTCCGCATCCGGCCCCACGACTGTGACGCCGTCGAGCGCGGCGAGCCCGTCGATCAGCCGGGCGCACAATCGTTCCTCGTGCCGCCGCACCGTATCCATTCCGATCTCCCTGAGGTATGCCGCCGCCCGTGCAAGCCCGATGGTGCCGGCGATCGGCGGCGTCCCCGCCTCGTAGCGCTCTTCCCCGGGAGCGAGCGTGTAGCCCCCGGCCGTCACGCTCTCGACCGCCCCGCCCCCGACGAAGAGCGGTTCAAGGTCCTGCCGGCGCATCCAGAGCCCGCCCGTCCCGGTCGGCCCGAGCATCTTGTGCCCGGAGAAGCAGAAGTAGTCGCACCCGATGGCGGCGACGTCGATCGGGAGGTGCGGCACCGACTGAGCGCCGTCAACGAGGAACCGGGCACCCCGGTCATGGCAGATCCCGGCGATCTCGCGGACCGGGAGGACGGTGCCGAGGACGTTTGAGGCGTGGGTGACGGCGACGAGCCGGGTATCGTCGCGGACGACCGCCTCAAGGTCGGCGAGGTCGAGATTGCCCTCAGCGTCCGGCCGGACGATATCCACCGCGACCCCGTGTTCGCGGAGCCGGAGCCAGGGGAGGAGATTCGAGTGGTGTTCGAGCAGGGTCGTCACCACCCGGTCCCCCCGCTGCCAGGGCAGACCGGCGGCGACCATCCCGATCGCCTCGGTGGTGTTCCGGGTCATTGCAAGGGTGCCGTTCTCCCCCCCGACGAACGACCTGACGGCATCGCGGGCGTCCCGGTAGCGGTGGGTGGCGACGGCGGCGAGCCGGTGCACGCCTCTCCCGACGTTCGCCCGGTAGCGCAGATCATATTCGACCATCGCCTTGACCACCGGCTTCGGGGTGAGCGATGTGGCTGCACTGTCGAGGTACACGAGGTCCCGCGTGATCGGGAAATCGGTTCTACAGTCTTCGATCTTCATAGCACCTCGTCCATGCTCCCGCTCCGGTACCCGGTGAGGTCCAGGGCGACGTAGGTGAATCCTATCCGGCGAAGCGCCGCTACCACCTCATCGCGCCGGGCGAAGAACCGCTCCAGCTCCTCGGGCGGCACCTCGATCCGGGCGACGTCGCCGTGCAGGCGGACCCGCACCTGGAAAAATCCCCGGTCGTGCAGCGTTTCCTCGGCCGCCTCGACCCGGCCGAGCGCCTCCTCCGTGACCTCGTCCCCGTAGGGGATGCGGGTGGCAAGACAGGCTGCCGAAGGCTTGTTCCAGAACGCCAGCCCGCACTCATGGGCAATCCTGCGGACATCCTCCTTCGCCGCACCCGCTGCGGCAAGAGGGTGACAGACCCCCTCCTCATCGCTTGCGGCAAGCCCCGGTCGGTAGGTCCCGAGGTCGGAGAGGTTCGTCCCGTCCGCGACCGTGGCGACCCCCTCCCGCCGGGCCACCTCCTTCAGCAGGCCGGAGGAGGCCTTCTTGCAGGTGTAGCACCGGTCGGGCCGGTTCGCCCGGAAAGCCTCGTCTTCAAGGATCGGGAACGGCACGACTTCCAGGGGAAGATCCAGCCTGGCGGCGGTCTCTTCTGCCTCCCTGACTTCCCGCCGGGGCAGAAGCGGCGAGTCCAGGAGGACACACCGGACCCGCTCCTTTCCGAGCGCCCGGACAGCAAGGGCGGCGAGGAGCGAACTGTCGACGCCCCCGGAGTATGCGACGAGCAGGGGGCCCTTCTCCTTGAGAGCCTCGATGACCGCTTCTTTGCTGCACCTGGAGTACACCGGTGTCTTCCTCCTTATGCTTCCGTGTTGCACGAACCGCCGAGCGGGTTCTCTTCGCGGATCTGCGCGCAGATTTCGCATATCCGGGAGGCGAGGTCGTCCACCCGGCCGGCCTTGAGGTCCTGTGCAAGCCGGTTGAGCGACGCTTTCACCTCGCCCTCAAAGACGATCCGGTACCCCCGCTTCCCGGTGCGGTACTGGGAGATCGCCGACGGCGTCATATCGAGAAGGCGGGCGGCCTCCAGCTGGGAGACGCCTATTTTATTCAGTTCTTCCGCGATCGCAGCACGGATTGCGGGCAACACGTTCCATACAATCAACTGGCAGGGGAGTTTCATCATACCACAACTTTTAATGGTTCCTGAGCGAATCTAACATTGATGTTAACAATTGTTAACTTTGACTTCGGAGAACAAATACCTTTGCGCAGGGCCGGGATACGGTGTGAGCATCATGGCTGACGGGAGATCGCGCCCGGTCTACATGGACCATGCGGCGACGACGCCGACGCGGCCGGAGGTCGTCGAAGAGATGCTCCCCTGCTTCACGGAGCGGTTCGGGAACCCCTCCTCGATCTATGCCCTCGCCCGTGAGGCGCAGGTGACGATGGAGAGGGCGCGAGGGCGAGTGGCGGAGGCGATCGGGGCCCGGCCGGAGAATATCTTCTTCACCTCCGGGGGGACCGAGGCCGATAACTGGGCGATCAAAGGGGTGGCAGCGGCGAACCGGAAGAAAGGCGACCACATCGTCACCTCCTCAATCGAGCACCACGCCGTCCTCCATGCCTGCCAGGCCCTCGAGAAGCAGGGCTACCGGGTCACCTACCTCCCCGTGGACGAGTTCGGCCTGATCGACCCGGCGGCGGTCGAGGAGGCGATCACCGACAAAACCATCCTCGTCTCGGTGATGGCCGCTAACAACGAGATCGGGACGATCCAGCCCGTGGCGGCGATCGCAAAAGTCGCGCACGACCACGGTGTCCCGTTCCATACCGACGCCGTCCAGGCGATCGGGGCGGTGCCGATCGACGTGGATGCAATGGGGATCGATCTCCTCTCGCTCTCGGCCCACAAGTTCTACGGCCCGAAGGGGACAGGAGCGCTCTATATCCGAAAAAAGACCCCGATCGGGACGTTCATGGACGGCGGGGCGCAGGAGCGGGGCCGCCGGGCCGGGACCGAGAACGTCCCCGGTATCGTTGGGCTCGGGAAGGCGATCGAACTTGCGACCGCCGATATCGAGGGACGCAACCGCCGGATAGTCGCGATGCGGGACCGGCTGATCCGGGGGATCCTGGAGACGATCCCCGACACCCGGTTGAACGGTCACCCGGTCGAGCGGCTCGCAAACAACGTCAACGTCGCGTTCCGCTACGTCGAGGGGGAGTCGATCCTGCTCATGCTCGACGCGCTCGGCATCGCCGCCTCCACCGGGAGTGCCTGCACCTCGGCGTCGCTTGAGCCCTCGCACGTCCTGACCGCCTGCGGCCTCCCTCACGAGGAGGCGCACGGCTCGCTCCGGCTCACCCTCGGCCACCGGAACACTGATGACGACGTTGATTACGTTCTTTCCGTCCTTCCCCGGGTGATCGAGCGGCTGCGGAAGATGTCGCCGCTCACCCCCGGATGACACGAGTGATCACTATGTACAGCGAACGAGTCATGGACCATTTCACGAACCCCCGGAACATGGGGGAGATCCCGGATGCGGACGGTATCGGCGAGGTCGGGAACCCGGCCTGCGGCGACATCATGCGGATAACCCTCCGGATCGAAGAGAACAGGATCGTAGATGCAAAATTCAAGACCTTCGGGTGTGCCGCCGCCATCGCGTCGAGCTCGATGGTCACCGAGCTGATCAGGGGTAAGACCCTTGAAGAGGCGTGGGGGGTCACCAACAAGGCGGTCGCCGAAGCACTGGAGGGGCTGCCCCCCCAGAAACTCCACTGCTCCGTCCTTGCCGAAGAGGGAATTCACAAGGCGATCGAGGACTACCGCTCACGGCATGGGGCGCCGAAGGCGAATGGAGAATAACGATATGCTCCTTGAGCGTGAACGGGAGCGTTATTCCCGGCAGATCCTCCTCTTCGGCGAGGAAGGGCAGGAGAGACTGAAAGATGCGAAGGTCTTCATCGCCGGGGCAGGAGGCCTCGGCTGCCCGATCGCTCTCTACCTTGCGGTCGCGGGTATCGGGGAAATCCGCATCGCGGACAGGGACATTGTGGACCGGACCAATCTGAACCGGCAGGTCCTCCACCGGGAGAGCGATATCGGCGAGTTGAAGGCCCGATCTGCGGAAGCGAAACTCCGGGAGGCAAACCCGGATATCCGGGTCGAGGCCTTCGCGACGACCATCGATGCAACGAACGTCCGGGATCTTGTGGGCGATGTCGACCTGATCGTGGACGCGATGGATAACTTCTCCACCCGCTATCTCCTGAACCAGGAGGCGCTCCGGAGCGGCATGCCGCTCATCCACGGCGCCATCCGGGGATTTGACGGGCAGGCGACAACGATCATCCCCGGCCGGACGGCCTGTCTCGAGTGCATCTTCCCGGAGGCTCCGCCGGCCGAGGTCTTCCCGGTCGTCGGGACGACCCCGGGGGTCATCGGCCTCATCCAGGCGAACGAAGCGATCAAGTATCTCCTCGGTAAGGAGGACCTCCTTGTGAACCGGCTTCTCCTCTGGGACGGGCTCTCGACGACGCTCGAGACATATACTGTAGAGCGGCGTCCGGACTGCCCTGCCTGCGGCGAAGGGGTGAGATCATGAAGATCAGAGTGAAGGCATTTGCCCGGTTCCGGGAGATCCTCGGGAGCGACCTCCCGATCGAGTTCCCCGACGGAGCGGTGATGGCGACGATCCTCGCCGCGCTCCGGGGGCGTGCCGGGGACGAGGGCGATGCAATCTTCGACGGGGCCGGGAGACTCCGGACACACGTCATCCTGATGCGAAACGGAAGACGGGTGAAGCGAGATGAACTCGATACGCTCGTCCTTGCGGACGGCGACGAGGTCGCCATCTTCCCGCCGGTTGCGGGCGGATGAGGGGGTATATTATGGATATGATCAGTATTACCCGGGACGTCATCGACACTGGTGCGATGATCGAGGCGGCGAAGAGGCCGGGCATGGGAGCCCTGGTCACCTTCTGCGGCGTCGTCAGGGACGACGACGGGGTGGAGCGGATAGAGCTGGAAGCCTACGAGGACGTCGCGGTCCGTGAACTGGAGACGATCCGCGACGAGGCGATGCGGGAGTTCCCGATCGAGTCGGTGGATATCATCCACCGGATAGGGTCTCTCCGGGTCGGCGAGACCATTCTTCTCGTCATCGTCGGCGCCGGACACCGGAAAGAGGCGTTCGCTGCCAGTGAGCATATCATCGACCGGCTCAAGCAGACCGTGCCGATCTGGAAGAAGGAGTTCGGCCGGGACGGGGATCGGTGGGTCCCGGGGGATTACGGGAAGACCTCCGGCCCCGCGCAGTAGACGGCCCCCGCCCCCCGGCCCGTGCCCGGGAGGTGAACCTTTTTCCCGCGGGGCACAAGAGATCGATATACATGAACGACGACCTGAAGGCAGCAGTCCTCGAGCGGTGCCGGAAGATGGAGATCCCGCTCGTCGGGATCGCGAGCACGGACCGGTGGGAGAACCCGCCGTTTCTGCCCTGGATGCCGGAGGAGTTCTACCCGCAGTCGATCTTTCCCGAAGCCCGGTCGGTGATCGTCATCGGCCTCCCGGTCCACCTCCCGGTACTCGAGACCTCGCCCTCGATCTACTATCACGAGTTGTATAAGACCGTCAACACCCTCCTCGACCAGTACACCTACCGGCTCGCCTCCTTCCTCAACGACTGCGGCTATCCCTCGGTCTTCGTCCCCCGGGACGGCTACGGGAGCATCGAGGTGCTCAAAAAGAACCCCGTTGCCTTCTTCTCGCACCGGCACGCCGCCCTCCTCGCGGGGCTCGGGACCTTCGGCGTGAACAACACCCTCCTCACCCCGGAGTACGGCCCCCGTGTCCGGTTCGGCTCGGTCCTCACCGCCGCGGACCTGCCGCAAGACCCCCTACTGGAGAAGGACCTCTGCACCCGGTGCATGCTCTGCGTCCGCTCCTGCCCCGTGAGCGCGCTCGACGAGCGGGACTATCCCGAGGGCCTCACCGATAAGACAGCCTGCGCCGAAAACAGCGCTGAACTCGCGCGGCGCCACATCTCCCCCTGCGGAATCTGTATTAAGGTCTGCCCGGTGGGGGAGGATCGGCGGCACTACGGCCGGGACGCTCCCGCCGGTGACCGGGATCCACGCTACCGGCGTGCCAGAGAGCACGTGCAGAAGTACGGCGGGCTGTAAGCCCGCCAACGAAAAAAAGGATTATTCTCTTTTCACTTTGCCTATCAACTGGTCCATGAGTTCCGGTGCCCGGTCGCGCATGCCGAGCCCGACGATGATGGCGATCGCCGCACCGAGTCCGAGTCCGACTCCCCAGGCGACCGGGACGACGAAGACGTAGATGATCGAGAGGTCGATCAAGAGCTGCTGGAGCGCGAGGATGGCGACGACGAAGTAGAGAAACGCCCGCAGCAGCATCGCGATCAATCCGAAGCCCTGGATCTGCCGCGTCTCCCCCATGTTCTGGAGTATGTCCAACAGCCAGTCGATCAGGATGATCCCGATGACGAGGATCAGGATGAACGCGACGATGTTCGGGATGTAGGCCACGATAGCCGCGACCGCCGCTGTCAGGGTCGGGATCTGGAGGACGCTGACCGCTGCGAGGATCGCGATGAGGTAGATGAACCAGCGGACGATGAGGTCGAAGAGGCGGCTTATGTTCATCGTGGATCGTTC
>Ga0265294_10010774_pt1 | contig 10351 bp, 4 predicted proteins | sample MunlanPumphouse3_FD_192504 | JGI IMG/M metagenome (GOLD analysis project Ga0265294, IMG submission 192504) | Groundwater microbial communities from a municipal landfill in Southern Ontario, Canada - Pumphouse #3 | ecosystem: Environmental > Aquatic > Deep subsurface > Groundwater | place...
GCCAAGGTAGACCCAGTTAAACAATATAAACTCGCAGATGCTTGCAAGCTTTTAAAAGAGATCTCTTTTACTAAATTTGACTCATCTGTAGATATTGCTGTTCGTTTGGGAGTAGACCCTCGTAAAGCGAACCAAATGGTTCGTGGCGTTGTAACTCTTCCACACGGAACAGGTAAAGATGTCCGTGTTTTGGTACTATGTACTCCAGACAAAGAAGACGAAGCTACCACTGCAGGAGCAGATTACGTAGGTTTAGATGAGTATATAGAAAAAATTAAAGGTGGATGGACAGACGTAGATGTTATTATCTGTACCCCATCTGTTATGGCTAAAATTGGTCCAATTGGTAGGATACTAGGCCCTAGAGGTCTAATGCCCAATCCAAAAACAGGAACTGTCACAATGGACGTTGGCAAGGCTGTTACTGAGGTTAAAGCCGGTAAGATAGACTTTAAAGTAGATAAGACAGGTATTGTTCATGCTGCTATAGGTAAAGTTTCATTTGAGTCTAATAAGATTGCAGATAATGCTGCAGAGTTCTTAAATACCATTATGAAACTCAAACCTCAAGCGCTTAAAGGCACATATGTGAAGAGTATATTTCTTTCATCTACCATGAGTCCTAGTATAAACATAGATAGCAAAGCATTAAACGCTGCTGAATAAAATAACTACTGTTTTATGAGAAAAGAAGAAAAAACACAAATTATTGATAGTCTAGCAGCTCAATTTGAAGTAACTCCAAATTTTTACTTAACAGATATTTCTGGCCTAAACGCAGAAAAAACTGGGATGTTACGTCGTGAGTGCTTTGAAAAAGATATCAAGCTATTGGTTGTAAAGAACACTTTGGTTCGCAAAGCTCTTGAAAAGATAGCCATGGCAGACTCAGAAGATCTATTCCCAATTCTTGCAGGCCCTACCGCAATAATGTTTTCAGATAACATTAATGCTCCTGCCAAACTCATTAAAAAGTTTGGTAAAGCACATGGAAAGCCTGTATTGAAAGGAGCGCTTGTACAAGAGTGCACATATGTTGGTGCAGATCAACTTGAAACTCTAATTTCAATTAAGTCACGTGAAGAACTCATTGGTGACGTTATTGGTTTACTACAATCGCCAATGCAAAATGTTATTTCTGCCCTACAATCTAGCGGTGGTGGTACAATTGCAGGAATTGTAAAAACCCTATCAGAAAAAGAATAATAGAATATTAATCATTAAAAAACAATTATAACCATGGCAGATATCAAAAAATTTGCAGAAGAATTAGTTAACCTGTCTGTTAAAGAGGTACAAGAATTAGCAACAATTCTTAAAGAAGAATATGGAATTGAACCTGCAGCTGCTGCGGTAGCAGTAGCAGGGCCAGCTGCAGACGCTCCAGCAGCAGAAGCAGAACAAACCGAATTTGACGTTGTTCTTACATCAATAGGACAAGCTAAGTTACAAATAGTTAAGGCTGTTAAAGAGATCACAGGACTTGGTCTTAAAGAATCTAAAGAATTAGTAGACGGATTCCCTAAGGCAATTAAAGAGAAGATTTCAAAAGCCGAGGCTGAGCAGGTAAAATCACAAATTGAAGAGGCAGGCGGAGAAGTTGAAATTAAATAACTCCACAACCCTTCAATAGGGGTATTATATCAGGTTTAGGGCCATTTAGGGCTCTAAACCTTTTTGTCGTTATTTTATTATATTTTCAACCAATCCGAACATAATGGTGCAAAAAAATATTAATCAGCGGATTACATTCGCAACTTCTAAATCCCTTCTTGATTATCCAGACTTTTTAGAAGTACAGTTAAAATCTTTCCAAGATTTTTTTCAGCTCGAGACAACTCCAGAAAATCGTAGAAATGAAGGCCTTTATAAAGTTTTTCAAGAGATATTTCCTATTACAGACACCCGTAATAACTTTGTTCTTGAATTTATTGATTACTTTGTAGACCCCCCACGCTACACAATAGAGGAGTGTCTAGACCGAGGCCTTACCTACAGTGTTCCACTTAAAGCAAAACTAAAGCTTTACTGTACAGACCCCGAGCATGAAGACTTCGACACAGTAATACAAGATGTATATCTTGGGACTATCCCATACATGACTCCCAGAGGTACCTTTGTAGTAAATGGATCTGAAAGAATTGTTGTATCACAACTCCACCGCTCTCCAGGGGTTTTCTTTGGACAGAGTGTACACGCAAACGGAACTAAGCTATATTCCGCAAGAATTATTCCTTTTAAAGGATCATGGATAGAATTTGCAACAGACATTAACAATGTCATGTATGCATATATAGATCGTAAGAAAAAACTACCAGTTACAACGCTCCTTAGAGCCATAGGTTACGAAAGCGATAAAGATATCTTAGACATTTTTGGATTGGCCAATGAGGTAAAGGTTAACAAGACCAATCTTAAAAAAAGTGTAGGCAGCAAGCTTGCAGCAAGAGTTCTTAAGACCTGGAATGAAGATTTTGTAGATGAAGATACAGGAGAAGTTGTATATATAGAGAGAAATGACATAGTACTAGACAGAGAGACTGTTATAGAAGAGCAGCATTTAGAGCTAATCTTAGAGTCTGGTGTCGGTACTATTTTACTACATAAAGAAGATGCAAACGTCAACGACTTTGCAATTATTCACAACACACTTCAAAAAGACCAAACTAACTCAGAGAAAGAAGCTATATTCTATACCTACCGACAGCTCAGAAATTCTGAACCACCAGACGAAGCTACTGCAAGAGATGTAATAGACAAGCTCTTCTTCTCAGATAAAAGATATGACTTAGGCGAGGTTGGGCGTTACAGATTAAACCGCAAGCTTAACCTAAACATCTCAGACGAGACTAGAGTCCTTACAAAGCAAGATATTATTGAGATTATTCGCTACCTTATTCAGCTTATAAACTCAAAAGCTATAGTAGATGATATAGATCACCTAAGCAATAGAAGAATTCGCACAGTAGGCGAGCAACTAGCCAATCAATTTGGTGTTGGCCTATCACGTATGGCAAGAACAATTCGCGAAAGAATGAACGTAAGGGATAACGAAGTATTTACTCCAATAGACCTTATTAACGCCAAAACATTATCTTCCGTTATAAACTCATTCTTCGGCACTAGCCAACTCTCTCAATTCATGGACCAAACCAACCCTTTAGCAGAGATGACTCACAAAAGACGTCTATCTGCATTAGGCCCAGGAGGTCTTTCTAGAGACAGAGCTGGATTTGAGGTTCGCGACGTACACTACACTCACTACGGACGTTTGTGCCCAATAGAGACCCCAGAGGGACCAAATATTGGTCTAATCTCATCTCTTTGTGTATATGCAAAAATCAATGATTTAGGGTTTATAGAAACCCCATACCGTAAAGTAACAGATGGGATAGTAGACATGAGCGATAAAGGAACCGTTTATATGAGTGCCGAGGAGGAAGAGCAAAAAATGGTAGCGCAAGCTAATGTACATATAAGAGAAGATGGCTTTATTACAGACGAAAGAATTAAGTGTCGCTACGAGGCAGACTACCCGGTAGTTGGAAGAGATAAAGTACATCTTGTAGACGTTGCTCCCAATCAAATAGCATCTATTGCAGCATCTCTTATTCCTTTCTTAGAACATGACGATGCCAACCGTGCTCTAATGGGCTCCAATATGATGAGACAAGCAGTTCCATTAGTTCAACCCGAATCCCCTATAGTTGGAACAGGGTTAGAAGGAGCAGTTGTTCAAGACTCCCGAATTCAAATTACTGCAAAAGGTAAAGGAGAAGTAGTTTACGTAGACGCAAAGGAGATTCATATTAAATATGAAATGAGCGAGAATGAGAAATTTGTAAGTTTCGATCCAGAAATTACTGTATACAAACTTCCTCTCTACAGAAAAACAAACCAAAACACCTCTGTCACTCTTAACCCAATAGTTAAAAAGGGAGAAAAAGTAGTAGCAAACCAAATTCTAACAGATGGGTATGGTACAGAGAAAGGAGAATTAGCTCTTGGACGCAACCTCAAAGTAGCATTCATGCCATGGCAAGGATATAACTTTGAAGATGCTATTGTAATTTCTGAAAGACTCCTTCGCGAAGATATATTCACATCTATACATATAGATGAATATACAATGGAAGTTCGTGACACTAAAAGAGGTATGGAAGAGTTAACATCAGACATCCCTAATATTAGTGAAGAGGCAACCAAAGATCTAGATGAAAATGGTATAATTAGAATAGGAGCAAACATAGAGCCTGGCGATATCTTAATTGGTAAAATTACACCAAAAGGAGAGAGCGATCCTTCTCCAGAAGAGAAATTACTAAGAGCAATCTTTGGAGATAAAGCAGGAGATGTAAAAGATGCATCACTTAAAGCTTCTCCATCATTAAGAGGAGTTGTAATTGACAAGCGTCTATTCTCAAGAGTAGGTAAAGAGAGTTCTAAAAAAGGCAAAAGTGCTTCTAAAAATCAAATTATTCAAGCAGAAGAGAACTTTAATCGCAAAGCAGGCCTTCTTAGAGAGAACTTCCTAGATAGATTAACTGCACTCCTGCATGGTAAAACATCTCAAGGAGTAAGTGACCTATATGGAGTTGAAATTATTTTAAAAGGTTCTGAATTTAAGTTAGAAGATCTTTCTAAGATTGATTACGAAAATATTAATCCTATTAAATGGACTTCGGACAAGCATACAAACGAGCTTGTTAAGCAACTTATTAACAATTACTTAATTGCTCATAAAGAGTACGATGCAGAGCTCAAGAGAATTAAATACAATCTTACTATTGGCGACGAGCTTCCAACAGGAATTATGCAACTTGCAAAAGTATATATTGCCAAGAAACGCAAAATAAAAGTTGGAGATAAAATGGCAGGCCGCCATGGTAACAAAGGTATTGTTGCAAAAGTTGTTCGCGACGAGGATATGCCCTTCTTAGAAGATGGCTCTGTAGTAGACATTGTACTTAACCCACTTGGAGTACCTTCTCGTATGAACCTTGGACAGATTTATGAAACCGTTCTTGGATGGGCAGGAAAAGAACTAGGAGTTAAGTTTAGTACTCCAATTTTTGATGGAGCAGAACTAGACGAAATTACAGATTACACCAACAAAGCTGGTCTTCCAATGTATGGGAAAACATACCTAAGAGATGGAGGTACAGGAGATCTTTTCGACCAGCCAGCAACTGTAGGTATAATATACATGCTCAAGCTTGGTCATATGATAGATGACAAAATGCATGCACGTTCGATTGGACCTTACTCGCTTATTACCCAACAGCCTTTGGGTGGTAAAGCACAGTTTGGAGGTCAGAGATTTGGAGAGATGGAGGTATGGGCACTAGAAGCCTTTGGGGCAGCAAACATACTTCAAGAAATTCTCACTATTAAATCAGACGACGTTACAGGAAGGTCACGTGCATATGAGGCCATTGTCAAGGGAGACCCTATGCCTGTTCCAGGCATACCAGAATCACTTAATGTTCTTCTCCACGAACTTCGTGGTTTAGGGTTAAGTGTAAACCTTGATTAATTATATATTGTATTAGCTAATCTTTGAAACAGAATAATATGTCTACAAAGAAAGATATAAAGGTAAAGAGCAATTTCAATCAAATCACAATAAGTCTGGCCTCTCCCGAAGAGATTTTGGAAAGATCGTCTGGTGAAGTTCTAAAACCAGAAACAGTCAACTACAGAACCTATAAGCCAGAGAGAGATGGACTATTTTGTGAGAGAATCTTTGGTCCCTATAAAGATTACGAATGTCATTGCGGTAAATATAAAAGAATCCGCTACCGTGGGATTATCTGCGACAGATGTGGAGTTGAAGTAACAGAGAAAAAAGTAAGAAGGGAGAGAATGGGACACATTTCTCTTACTGTTCCAGTTGCACACATCTGGTATTTTCGCAGCACTCCAAATAAAATAGGCTACCTGCTTGGAATTCCCTCTAAGAAGCTAGAGTCTATAGTCTACTACGAACGTTATATTGTAATACAAGCAGGTATTGCAGCTAACAACGAAGTAAAAGAACACGATTTTCTTACAGAAGATGAGTATCTCAATATTTTAGAGTCACTCCCCAAAGAGAATCAACACCTAGAAGATAGCGATCCAAATAAATTTATTGCAGGCATGGGTGCCGAGGCAATATTTAAAATGCTGGAGCGAATTAAATTAGATGAGCTCTCCTACGAATTAAGACACAAAACAGAAACTGAGACATCGCAACAGAGGAAAGCCGACGCACTTAAACGTCTAAGTGTAGTTGAAGCTTTTCGCGAATCTAAAGAGATAAACAAACCAGAATGGATGATACTCAAAGTTATCCCAGTGATACCTCCAGAGCTTCGCCCATTGGTTCCTTTAGATGGTGGCCGTTTTGCCACATCAGATCTGAACGACCTATACAGAAGAGTTATTATTAGAAACAACCGTCTTAAAAGGCTTATAGAGATTAAAGCTCCAGAAGTAATTCTCAGAAATGAGAAACGTATGCTTCAAGAGTCTGTAGACTCTCTATTCGATAACTCAAGAAAGTCAAATGCAGTTAAGACAGAAGGGAATAGAACTCTAAAATCACTCTCAGATAGTCTTAAAGGTAAGCAAGGCCGTTTCCGCCAAAACCTTTTAGGAAAAAGGGTAGACTACTCTGCTCGTTCAGTTATTGTAGTAGGCCCAGAACTAGATATGCATGAATGCGGTATCCCTAAAGATATGGCCGCCGAGCTTTTCAAACCATTTATTATTCGCAAACTCATAGAGAGAGGAATAGTAAAAACTGTAAAATCTGCAAAGAAAATAGTAGATAGAAAAGATGCGGTTATTTGGGATATCCTAGAAAATGTGATGAAAGGGCACCCAGTTATTCTAAACCGTGCTCCTACCCTACACAGATTAGGTATTCAAGCATTCCAGCCAAAACTTATAGAAGGCAAAGCAATACAACTACACCCACTCTCGTGTTCTGCATTTAATGCAGACTTCGATGGAGACCAAATGGCAGTTCACCTTCCACTTGGAAATGCAGCTGTTCTTGAAGCTCAGCTACTAATGTTAGGTTCTCATAACATTTTGAACCCGGCAAATGGAGCTCCTATTACAGTTCCATCTCAAGATATGGTTCTAGGGCTATACTATATCACAAAACCTCTACCTGGAGCAAAAGGAGAGGGAATGACATTCTATGGACCAGAAGAGGTTATTATTGGATATAACGAGGGTAGAGTTGCTCTACACACCCAAATAAAAGTTAGAATTCCAAAAGATTTAACAGACCCATCTAAAGGAACCCAAATAATAGAGACTACAGTTGGAAGAGTTATTTTCAACCAAGTTGTACCTCATGAAGTGGGTTATATAAATGAGATCCTTACCAAAAAGTCATTGAGAGATATTATTGGTAAAATTCTTAAAGTAGCAGGAGTAGCCAAGTCTGCAAAATTCCTTGACCATATCAAAGAGATTGGATTCAAGATGGCATACAAAGGCGGTCTTTCATTTAATCTAGAAGATATTATTATACCCGAAGAGAAAGCCACTTTAATAGAAAATGGCTACAAGCAGGTAGAGAATATTATGTTCTCTTACAATAACGGTTTAATAACTAATAATGAAAGATACAATCAAATAATTGATATCTGGACCTCTACCAACACAAAACTAACCAATATTGTAGAGAAAAGAATTTCTACAGACAAGCAAGGGTTTAATCCAGTATATATGATGCTTCACTCAGGAGCAAGGGGCTCCAAAGAGCAGATTCGTCAGCTCTCTGGTATGAGGGGTCTAATGGCTAAGCCTCAAAAATCTAGCGCCTCTTCTGCAGAAATTATTGAGAACCCTATTTTATCTAACTTTAAAGAGGGCCTCTCTGTACTAGAGTACTTCATCTCTACACACGGTGCACGTAAAGGTCTAGCCGATACAGCTCTTAAAACAGCAGACGCAGGTTATCTTACCCGCCGTTTAGTAGATGTCTCTCACGACGTAATAATAAACGAAGAAGATTGCGGAACTTTAAGAGGCCTTGTAGCTACAGCAATTAAGAATAAAGACGAGATAGTTGAATCTCTATATGAAAGAATATTAGGGCGTACATCTGTACACGATATTTACAACCCTTTAACAGGAGAAAAAATAGTAGATACAGGACAAGAAATTACCGAAGAGATTGCAGAACTTATAGAAAGTTTACCAATTGAACAGGTAGAGATTCGTTCGGTACTAACTTGTGAATCTAAAAAAGGTGTTTGTGCAAAATGTTATGGACGAAACCTAGCAAGAGGTAGAATGGTAGAGATAGGCGAAGTTGTAGGTGTAATTGCGGCCCAATCTATTGGTGAACCAGGTACACAGCTAACTCTTCGTACATTCCACGTTGGTGGTACTGCATCTAATATTGCATCTGAAAGTGAAATTATTGCCCGTTACAATGGCAGAATTGAATTTGAAGAGCTAAGAACTCTAGTAAAAGAGACAGAAGATAACGGAAAACAAGAGATTGTTATTGGCCGTACAGCAGAAATGCATATTGTAGATGCCAACACTGGAATTATACTCTCTAACCATAATATCCCTTACGGTGCACTTCTTCACTTTAAAAATGGAGACATTGTAAAGAAAGGAGACAAAATTTGCGAATGGGATGCATATAATGCACTTACCATAGCAGAGATTAACGGTACATTAGTCTACGACAACTTAATTGAAGGTGTTACTTTCCGCGAAGAGGCAGCAGATGAATACTCACTCCATAAAGAGAAAGTAATTATTGAGTCTAGAGATAAATCTAGAAACCCTACCCTCAAGATTTTAGACGAGAATAAAAATGAACTACGCCAATATAACTTACCAGTTGGCTCTCATATTACTGTAGAGAACAATAAAAAAATAAAAGCTGGAGATATTCTTGTTAAAATTCCAAGAGCTATTGGCAAGTCTGGAGATATTACCGGTGGTCTTCCTAGAGTTACAGAGCTATTTGAAGCTCGTAACCCATCTAACCCAGCAGTAGTTTCGGCTATTAACGGAGAGGTCTCAATGGGCAAAATCAAACGTGGGAAACGAGAGATTATAGTTACCTCAAAAACAGGAGAAGAGATGCGCTACCTTGTAGCACTCTCTAAACAAATTCTTGTTCAAGAGAATGACTATATTAGGGCTGGTATGGCTCTATCTGAAGGTGCAATAGCTCCAGCAGATATTTTAGCAATTCAAGGGCCAACAAAGGTTCAAGAATATATTGTTAACGAGGTTCAGGAGGTTTATAGAATGCAAGGTGTTAAGATTAACGACAAACACTTTGAGATTATTGTAAGGCAAATGATGCGTAAACTGCAAATTGTAGACCCAGGTGATACCCGCTTCTTACCAGAACAACTTGTAGATAAATGGGAGTTTATGCAAGAGAACGACGATATCTACGAAAAGAAAGTTGTTCTAGATGCTGGTGACTCTCCAGAGCTAAAACCAGGTATGATTGTAACTGTTAGAAGACTTAGAGAAGAGAACTCAACTCTAAAAAGAAGAGACCTAAAAACAGTTGAAGCCAGAGACGCTGTCCCAGCTACATCTAACCAAATACTTCAAGGTATTACTAGAGCAGCCCTAAGAACTAACAGCTTTATGTCTGCTGCATCGTTCCAAGAGACTACTAAAGTTCTATCTGAAGCAGCTACATTTGGTAAGACAGATACCCTCGAAGGCCTTAAAGAAAATGTTATTTGTGGTCACCTTATTCCTGCTGGTACAGGCTCTCGTGAATATGATAAGATTATCGTTACCTCAAAAGACGACTATCAAAGAGCATTTAAGAGCAAAAAAGAGGAGTAATATTTGAACTCTCAATTGAGAGTAGAGTAAATTACTCTAATAAAAAAAGAGGCCGTCTTAGACAGCCTCTTTTTTTGTTATTCACTAGAACTAAACCTACTCAACCATTACTGGAGGAGCAAGAGGAACAAATGTTAGAGGGTTAAAGCTCTTCGCTTGCATCATAACAGTTTGAGAAGGCGCTTTCTCAATATCTTTCTCTTGGAAAGCTTCAAAAGAGTAGTCTAACCCAGCTGTATTATAAATTCTTTTAACAATAGCCTCTCTAGAGGGAGCATTATAATATTTCTGATTTTGCACCATACAGCTAGAAGACTCTGGCCTCCAAACACCATAGGTGTAATAAAAGCCTCCCTCGTAAGTGCCTACTCTACTATAACCTGGGACACCAATAATATGCTTCCATTTAACTTTTGTTATATCTCCTGTTAAATCTACATTAGAGTAGAAACCTGCTTTTACAAATGTCTCTAAATCTTCTTTATCTTTAGCTGTAATTGTTTTACCTGTG
>Ga0265294_10010776_pt1 | contig 10349 bp, 7 predicted proteins | sample MunlanPumphouse3_FD_192504 | JGI IMG/M metagenome (GOLD analysis project Ga0265294, IMG submission 192504) | Groundwater microbial communities from a municipal landfill in Southern Ontario, Canada - Pumphouse #3 | ecosystem: Environmental > Aquatic > Deep subsurface > Groundwater | place...
TTACTGCCAAAATACAGAACCGGGTTTATTTCTTACCGCCTGAATAGAGAACCGGGTTGAGTGAAGGGTCATTGTACATCTTCATCTGCCTGTAGGATTTTATCATCTTTGCTCCCGAGGCAATCTCATCCAGCAGGGAGTCAATTGCTCCGGAAAGGTCTTCCCTCTGGGAGAGGAGCTTCTGCAGTTTTTCCGAGCAACGGGTTATGTGGCCGGGCTCGGCATCTCTTCTTAGGCTCTCCTCTCTCATGTGATATATCTTGAGAGCAAGTATGGACAATCTGTCAATAGCCCAGGCGGGAGTCTCCGTGTTGAGCCCGGCCTTATCTTTAACCTTTACATTTCTGTATATATCAATAAAGTACTGATCAATCTGCTCCACTAAATCTGTCCTTTCCTGGTTGGATCTGTCAATTCTTCTTTTAATTTCCAGAGCCTTAACAGGGTCAATATCCGGGTCCCTTATAATATCCTCCAGATGCCACTGAACAGAATCAATCCAGTTTTTCTGATATAGCATGTTGTCAAGAGTGTTTTTTTCGTAAGGATTGTGTATCAAAGCGTCCACATTGTCTGATTTATGATAATCCTCAACCGTTCTGTCAAATATGGCATTGAATCTCTGGCTAAATGTCATGATAATTAGTTATTGTTCTTTTAGTTAGAATTTGTTTCATCTCTCCCTCCGGATCAAAGTCTCTCCGAACCTGATAAGTCTCTCCTTCTGATCAGAAGTAAATCCGGGATTGTCAATGCATGACACTGCATTGCTGAAATACTCCTCAATTGCTTTTTCCGCAGCACTCTTTACACCCAAAAGTTCATACAGTGCAAGAACTCTGCTGATCTTCTCACGGGGAGTGACATCCGGATTGTCATACATCGCAAAGAGCTCTCTTTTACGGGTTGCATCCATCTGTTTAAGTGCATAAACCATAAGCCAGGTCTTTTTGTTGCTTACGATATCACCTCCGATGTTTTTGCCAAAGATTGCAGAGTCTCCAAAACTGTCCAGGTAATCATCCTTTATCTGAAAAGCAAGACCAAGCTGGTAGCCATAATCATACAAACTCTCACACCGTTTTTGTGAAGCATCTGCAATAAGGGCACCGCTTCTGGCTGCACAGGCTATCAGCACGGCTGTTTTGAGTGCAATCATCCCTATATAATCCTCCATTGTGATATAGGGCTCCTGCTCGTAATCCATGTCAATCTGCTGACCTTCGCAAACCTGGGCAGCGGTTAAAGTAAAGAGTGAAAGAAGTTCCTGCAGCTTTTCCGGAGGACACTGTGCCAGGTATTGGTAGGATTTGATACACATTACATCCCCCGAAAGGATTGCAGTGTTTTCGTTCCATTTTTTATGTACGGTAACCTGATTTCTTCTCAGCCCTGCTCCATCCATTATATCATCATGTATCAGGGTAAAACCGTGGAATATCTCCAGGGCCATGGCAGGTGCAATTATTGAATTGTCTATCTTATCGGAAAACAGGTTGTAGGTCATAAGGGCCATTCTCGGGCGGATTCTTTTTCCGCCTATTGACATCAGGTATCTGATCGGCTCATACAACCGTACCGGTTCTTTCCCAAATTCAAGACTAATTATTGCCTTGTCAACAATCTGACATATTTCTTCAAGAGTGTACATCTCTTTTACTTTTTACCTGACGCAAAGCTAATCCTTTTTGTACAATTTTGCATCTTCTTTGTATCTTCGCAGCCGTGGAAAAAGTCAGGACTGAGAATGTAACAGTAGTTAAACACACCGGCAGCCATTACTGGGTGAGTCCTCTTCCTTTGTGGAAACCAGTCTGTTGCGTAATACGTGGAAAGATCAGGACTAAAGAACTTTACACGACCAATCCCATCGCCGTGGGAGATCTTGTAGATTATCAGCCCCAGACAGGAGAAAATGCAGAGGGATATGGTGTAATTACCAAAATACATCCCAGGAAAAATTACATAATCAGAAAATCCGTCAATCTCTCCAGGCAGGCTCATATAATCGCAGCAAATATCGACACTGCCTTTCTGGTATTCACTCTGGCATTTCCGGAAACCATGACTGCCTTTGCAGACCGGTTTCTGGTAACCTGTGAGGCCTATAGGGTTCCGGCAGTGATAATCCTGAACAAGATTGATCTTATGGGTTCTTACAGGGAGGAGACAGAAATTTTTAAGGAGATTTACCGGGGAGCAGGTTACCCTGTGATTGAGACATCTGCAATCACAGGTGAGGGAATAGAAGGGTTACGGGAACTCTGCAGAGGAAAATTATCCCTTATCTCAGGTATCTCAGGGACAGGAAAATCTTCTCTGATCAATAGTCTGGATCCCTCTCTGAATCTGCGCACAGGAGATATATCTGACTATCATCTGCAGGGCAAACACACTACAACTTTCTACGAAATCCATCCGGTAAAAAGTGGAGGTTATATAATTGACACCCCGGGGATAAGAGGATTTGGGCTGATCGAAATGGCTGACCAGGAGCTCAGCCACTACTTTCCTGAGATGCTGAGGGTGCTTGACGGATGCAGATTCTCTCCCTGCACTCATACTCATGAACCCGGATGTGCAGTAAAAGAGGCTCTTGACAGGGGGGAGATATCCCCGGAAAGGTACAGCTCCTATCTCGGCATGCTTCAGGAAGAGACAAAATACAGATAATCAATGAATAAAAAGATACTCAGCCTGGCAGGGCCAAGCATTCTTGCGAACATTACGGTACCTCTGGTGGGGATGGTGGATGTGGCTATTGCAGGACGGCTGGGTGATGCTGCAAGTATCGGAGCTATTGCAATTGCCACAATGTTGTTTGACCTGCTCTACTGGAACTTTGGTTTTCTGAGGGTGGGAACCGGCGGGATCACTGCACAGGCATACGGTAAGAGGGACCTGGAGGGGGCGGCCGGCACGCTGGTACAGGCTGTTGGAACTGCACTCTTCTCTGCGCTCTTTTTGTGGGCTATTCAGTACTTTTTTGTAGAGACAGCCTTTCTGGTGATTGACACCACCGACCAGATCAAACATTTTGCAAAACAATATTTTTACATAAGGATATGGGCCGCCCCCGCAACTCTCTCATTGTTTGCGATAAAGGGATGGTTCATAGGAATGCAGAATGCCGTCTCGCCTATGATAGTGGACATTACAGTCAATGTACTCAACCTGCTGTTTTGTCTCTTTTATGCCATCTATCTGGATATGGGGGTACAGGGGATTGCACTGGGAACACTTACGGCTCAGTACTCAGGAGTTGCAGTTGCCTCCCTTCTGCTCCTGGTTTACTATCGCAAGCTGCTAAAAAGAGTCTCTGTTTCAAAGACCTTCCGTTTCTCTAAAATGAAGAACTTCTTTATGATCAACGGCAACCTGATTGTCCGCTCCGTATGTTTCCTCCTGGTCTATTCGGGATTCACAAGCCTTGCCGCCAAATACGGAGAGACTCTTTTGGCCGTGAGCACAATTATGATGAAGCTTATGCTTCTATACTCCTACTTTGTGGATGGTTTTGCCTATGCAGGAGAGGCTCTTGCCGGCAGATACATAGGAGCAAGAGATCTCTCTTCACTAAAAAAAAGCATAAAACTCCTCTTTTACTGGACAATGGTAATTGCTGTAATATCAACCATTGGTTATACCTTTGAGGGTGAAGCTCTCTTTAGGCTGATGACGAACAACAATATCGTTGTTGAAGCTTCAAGAAGTTATCTGCCCTGGCTGATTGTTATCCCTGTTATAAGCTGCACGGCATTCCTGCTGGATGGCATATTTATAGGCGCGACTGAGTCCAAATCCTTAAGGGATACTATGATCGTATCAGCTATCTCCTTTTTCGCAAGCTACTATCTCTTCCAGGGAATAATCGGACACCAGGCACTTTATCTGGCCTATACAGTTCACCTGATGGTCAGAACGGTTATGATGGCTCTGATGCTTAAGCCAAAAGTTTACGGAAAATTATCCTCCGTATAAATAACAGCAGCATCAGGGAAAAATGCTATAAGTCAGATCCCGTCTCCCGTCCTTGTGGCGGATGACCTTGTGGCGGATGACCTCTAATATCGGGAAGCTACCTTTTCCCAGTCGACTATACTCCAGAGAGCGGTAATATAGTCTGCCCTTCTGTTCTGATAGTCGAGATAATAGGCATGCTCCCAAACATCAAATGTCAGAATCGGAACTAATCCGGATGTAAGGGGACAGCCGGCGTTGTTTTCCTTTATTATGGACAGTTCTCCCTTTTCATTTTTCACCAGCCAGGACCATCCGGAACCGAATAGTGTTGCAGCAGCGTTTGCAAACTCTTTTTTAAAATTGTCAAAAGAGCCCCATTTTGCATCTATTGCTGCAGAGAGGGAACCTTTTGGCAGGTTTGATCCGCCGGGTCTGAAAGAGCTGAAGTAGAATGTATGGTTAAAAACCTGAGCTGCATTGTTAAATATTCCTCCGTCTGACTTTTTGATAATCTCCTCCAGGCTCATGTTCTCAAAGGGTGTTCCGGAAATAAGGGAGTTTAGATTGTTTACGTAAGCCTGATGATGTTTACCGTAGTGATATTCAATTGTGTTTTTTGTTATAACCGGTATCAGCGCATCTGAAGGATAGGGTAACCTGGGTAATTCGTGTTTCATTGTGGTTAGTTTAATTTGTTCACTTTTATTTAAATACAAATATAATAATTTGTATCTTTGGTATGTTCATCATTATTCGTTTTCATGTATAAATATTTATCACTCTGCGTCACGGCTTTAATCCTCTTCTCCGGTACATTTCTTTTTGGCGGGGTCCGCTCCGGTTTTTCCTGTTCCGGGATTGTTCATTCGGATGAAGGTCTGACCGGTGTTTTACAGGACGGCGTAACGCAGGACGGGAGATATTCTGAAACAGGAGACACCTCATATATCTCTGCTGAAAAGGAGAACAATCAGGAGAGGGAGCGAAAGAATATTTTGATTGTATATTCACAAAGCATGGATTTTGAGAGGATGAGAGAGTTCTCTTCCGGCTTTACATCCTATATTTCCAAGAATAAGATTGATTGCTCCGTCCACATTGTCAGAATATCTCAGCCTGAAACTACCGAGGGTAAAATTAAACTTCTGTCAGATATTTTCTCCTCCCGTTCAATATTTAAAATAAACAATCTTATAGTTGCACCAGACAGGCTGAGTTTCAGGATCGTAAAAGCTGTTGACTCCCTGATCCCCAGGGGAATCCCGGTTGTTGCCCTTATGGGTGAAGAACTACCTGTCCCCTCTGTAAGGTACTCCAGACTTGTCCTTGAGTATCCGTTCGAAAAAAATCTTAAACTGGGACTCAAGCTTTTCCCTCTCACGACAAAGGTTTTTGTTCTTACAGACGATATCGAATACGGTAAAATGGAGAATATTCAGGCAAGAAAACTTCTGGACGAGTACAGTAAAGATCTCTCCATCGACTATTTTTTGGTTAATCAGAATAATTGCGAGTCAATAATAGAAACTATAAACTCTTCCGGGGGGAACTCTTTGGTAATACTCTCCTCCTGGCATCTGGACAACAAAGGAAACTATATTTTCAGCAACAATGTCACTCCATTTATCTCCAGAATAAAGGCTCCCGTGTTCGGAATTCAGGAACTATCGCTGGGGTGCGGAGTTTTAGGAGGAGAACTGTTCTCCATGTGGGATGCAGGGTATCACTCAGCCTTCCGGGCAGTAAAAATTCTACAGAATCCCTTCATCAGGTATAATGAGAAATTCGACGGCAGTAAACTTGCCTTCGATTATGATATTGTCAGAAAATTTAACCTGAGAAAGGATTACCTCCCGGCCGGATCTGACTTCATAAACGATCCGGCAAATATGTTTGACAACTATTCGACCGAGATAAACTTTATTATTGCCCTTATTGTTCTGCTGACCTCTTCCCTTGTAGTGTTTGCACTCTACCATCTGAGATATATCAGAGTATATAAAAACAGCCTCAAATTGCAGAAGGAGAATGAAGAGAGAAAAGAGCTGCTTAACAACACTCTGTCTGTAATGAGTGAAGGAGTTGTCTCTTTTGACCGTAACTTCAGGATTATCGATATCAACTCTGCGGCAAAGCTATTGTCCAGATATAGTGGTGATTTTATAGGCAAAAATTTTGAGGAGGTCTTTAATACCTCCCAGCCAAAAGAACAAGAAACTGTTGTAAATCTGCTTGATAAGGTTATACAGCTAAAGAAGAGGGTAAATCTTTCAAATCCTACAAGGATCAATTACAACAACCGGGAATCCCGCGTAATTACAGGAAGCATTTCGCCTGTAGTGGATTCTCAAGGGGATGTTTCTCAGCTGGTACTTGTTTTTTACGACATTACAGACTCTTTTAAACAGAAGCGCTTCCTCAATCTTGCGGTCGAATCCGCCCACTCCTACACCTGGTATTATAATACCTACAACAATAAATTTGTTTTTGACGATCATTTCAGGATTTTTGCCGGAGAGGAGTACTACTCCGAGGTCTCCATGAACTACTTTATCCGCAATATTCATCCTGATGACAGGGAGAAATTTATCTCCTGCCATCAGGATATTATTGAAAGTAAGACATCAGTTTTTATGGTAGAATACCGGATAATGTTCGACCAGAAAAAGGGGTTCGAATGGTGGGAAAGGAGAGGTCTTTCTCTGATTGACACCTCCGCAGAGGGGGACGAGCTATATATCTACGGAATGGACATCAATATTGCCAGACATAAGACAAGGGAGCAGGAGCTGATTGATGCAAGGAACAGGGCAGAGGAGTCGGACCGGTTAAAGAGTGCCTTTCTGTCAAATATCAGTCACGAAATAAGAACTCCGCTCAACGGGATTGTAGGTTTCTCTAACTTGCTTGCTGACAATGAATACTCCCCGGAAGAGAAGATCAATTTTATAAAAGTCATAAATGAAAATGCCAGGTTATTGATGTCGCTCATCAGTGATATTCTTGACCTCTCAAGGATAGAATCAAACTCTATGAGTTTCGATTTTAAACAGGTTAACCTCAACAAACAGTTCCGGGAGATTCTTGCCCACTACAGTATTTACTCAAAGAATCATCTGATAATTACAACTGATCTGCCGGATGTCTCTGCTGTTGTGGCTATTGACGAATTTAGAAATCGCCAGGTAATATCAAATTTGCTTAACAACTCTCTAAAATTTACAGAAAAGGGGCATATTAAGTTTGGCTACCACATCGTAGATGACTGCGTTGAAGTTTTTGTAGAGGACACCGGAAAGGGAATTCAGAAAGATAAACTCAATTCTGTATTCGAAAGATTCTACAAGGTTGATGAATTTATTCCTGGAAGCGGATTGGGACTGGCTATCTGCAAGGCTATTGTGGAACATTTGGGCGGTAAGATCTGGATTGAATCCTCACCCGGAAAGGGAACAACTGTAAAATATACAATAAAGTACAATAAAGAGAAACTGAACACAGAAATCGATCATATTCTGACAACCGGCGACCATTATGATCTGGATGGGATTCAATCCACACCCAAAGATAAACAGCTGAACATCAGGTTGCCAAAAACATTAGAACATCAGAAAGTTATATCCTCACCCAATGATGATAAAACAGAGAAGGTGGAAAAACCGGATATTGAGGTAAGAGGCACTATCCTGATAGCAGAAGATCTGGAGAGCAATTATATGCTTCTGAGGATCATGCTCGCAAAGCACTGGAAGCTCTTATGGGCAAAAAACGGGAAGGAGGCTGTGGAGATGTTTGAAACTCTCTCCCCCGATCTTATTCTGATGGATATTAAGATGCCATTGATGGATGGTCTTGAGGCAACCAGAATAATCAGGGGAAAATCTCCGGATATACCCATCATAGCCCAAACCGCAAATGCTTTTGAATCAGACAGGATAGATGCTTTACAGGCAGGATGCAACGAGATGCTTGTCAAGCCTATAACTGCCCAAAAGCTGAATCAGACTATAGACGAATATTACAAAAAATAATTTTAATCATTTAAATGTAGAGCAAGATTATCATGAAAGATTTAAAGTATCTCAAGCTGCTGTCAAAGAGCTTTCCGACGATTTCTGAATGTACTACAGAAATTATCAATCTTGAGGCTATCCTGAATCTCCCGAAAGGGACAGAGCATTTTCTGACTGATATTCACGGTGAGAACGAGGCATTCGAACATGTGATCAAAAATGCCTCAGGCGTTATCAAAAAAAAGGTAGAGGAGATCTTTGGCCACACACTCAGAGAGTGCGAAAAGAGAGAGTTGTGTACAATTATCTACTATCCGGTGGAGAAACTTTCCCTGATCAATAATAAGGAGAGGGATTTAAATGACTGGTATCGTATGATACTTCTGAGACTTATGAAAGTTTGTGAGAATGTATCCTCAAAATATACCCGTTCAAAGGTGAGAAAAGCTCTGCCCAAAGAGTACTCATATATTATTCAGGAGCTGCTGCACGAATCCTCAAGTGAACCCAACAAACAGGCCTATGTAGCCTCCATTATTTCTACCATCGTCTCAACCGGAAGAGCAAGACACTTTATCATTGCAATCTCAAAGCTGATACAGCGCCTCACAATCGACTCACTTCACATAATTGGTGATATTTATGACAGAGGACCAGGTGCACATATTATCATGGATTTTCTCTGCAATTATCACAATTTTGATCTCCAGTGGGGAAATCACGACATAGTATGGATGGGTGCCGCGGCAGGAAGCGAAGCCTGTATGGCTAATGTGGTAAGGATGTCATTAAGGTATGCACACCTGGCCACCCTGGAAGAGGGTTACGCTATCAATCTGCTGCCACTGGCCACTTTTGCCATTGAGACTTACGGTAATGATCCATGCACTCTCTTTAAGCCCAAGACAGAAGAGGGCGGGGTGCTAAAGCAGACTCAGATGGATTTGCTCTCAAAAATGCATAAAGCAATATCCATAATTCAGTTCAAACTGGAGGGTGAGGTGATCAAAAGGAACAAGGAGTTTGGAATGGATGACCGGAATCTGCTTCATCTTATAGATTTTACAAAGGGAACAATTATTATCAGAGGTATTGAATATCCTCTCAAGGACACAAACTTCCCCACCATTAACCCCTCTGATCCCTATAAACTTACTCCTGATGAAAGGGATCTTGTGAATGATCTGATGCATAATTTTATGCACAGCGAGATTTTACGTAAACATATGCGTTGTATCTACGCAAATGGTTCTCTGTATCTTGTAAGAAACTCCAACCTGCTTTATCATGGCTCTGTGCCCCTGAATCCTGACGGTTCCTTTAAAAGTGTAATGATAAGAGGCAAAGAGTATTCCGGCAAGAAGCTGTTCGACAAGATCGATCAGGTTATAAGGCAAGCTTATTTTGAGGAGGTTATGAGCAAAGAGAAGAGATATTGTCTCGATTTTGTGTGGTTCCTGTGGTGCGGTCCATCCTCCCCTCCTTTCGACAAAGACAGGATGGCTACCTTTGAGAGATACTTTATAGCTGATAAAGAGACCCATAAAGAGAAGAAGGGTGATTATTATTACCTCAAGGACAACAAGGAGACCTGCCTTAAAATTCTTAAGGAGTTTGGTATTGAGGATGAGCACGCCCATATCATTAACGGACATATTCCGGTCAAGAGTTCAAGAGGTGAGTCTCCGATAAAAGCCGGAGGTAAGCTGCTCGTCATTGACGGCGGATATTCCAAAGCCTATCAGCCCGAAACCGGAATTGCAGGTTACACCCTGATATATAATTCACATGGTCTCAACCTGGTACAACACCAGCCCTTTGAGTCAAAGGTAAAGGCCATTGAGGAGGAGAACGACATTATATCAGAAACCACAGTCCTGGAGTTCAGCAACAAAAGGAAGAGAGTACGGGACACAGATATCGGCAGAGAACTTATAAGGCAGATAGAGGATCTGAACGATCTGTTGGATGCCTACCGGAGCGGGTATCTTAAAGAGGATGATGAGTAAATCATAACTCATCTTCGGTTAAACTGTTTTTTTTAACGCTTTTTTCTTTACTTTTTCCAGGGCTTGCGGAACTCCTCCCTCCGGTCGTCGGACATCCTCAGCCTTTTTCCGGAAAAACTTTCAGAAAAAAGCTAAAAAACAGATAATACCTTCAGATGAGTTATGATTTTAAGAGAGTTGTCGCTGAGGGAGCATGGAAAGATCAACGGCGAACGATGACGAACGACGAAATCAACCAAAAGTTTCCCACATAGATATCTATAATAAAAAGGCCAGATTTTTAAGATCTGGCCTTTTTGTTGCTATTTGCATGTTAGTATCAGAATGTCAAGCAAATAGACCATAAAAAAATTGCAGAAACGGA
>Ga0265294_10010778_pt1 | contig 10347 bp, 14 predicted proteins | sample MunlanPumphouse3_FD_192504 | JGI IMG/M metagenome (GOLD analysis project Ga0265294, IMG submission 192504) | Groundwater microbial communities from a municipal landfill in Southern Ontario, Canada - Pumphouse #3 | ecosystem: Environmental > Aquatic > Deep subsurface > Groundwater | place...
CCGGCCCCTTCCGTCATGAGGAGGACGTCGCCGGGGGCGATCTGTTTCCTGGCGGTGAGGTGGCTGGCGACGCCGACGGCGCCGACGCAGCCGGTCATCCGGGAGCCGAGCACCATGTCCCCGCCGATGCGGAGGGTGGAGCCGGTGACGAGGGGGACGCCCATGGCCTCGCCGACGGCCGAAACGCCAGCTGTGTAGTCGAAGATCTTCGCGACGTCGCCGTCGTCGGCGACGTGGATATCGGAGAGGAGGGCGACGGGTTTTGCGCCCATCACGTAGACGTCGCGGAGCGTCGCCCGGGTGACGTGGAACCCGGCAAGGAAGGGGAAGTCGGAGAGGCGGGAGTGCATCCCGTCGACGGTGGTGATGATGTAGTCACCCTGGGCACGGACGGCGCCGGCATCGTCCATCTCGTCGACGCCGACCGCAGCATCCGTCCGGCCGATGATCCGGGCGAGCTGCCGGTGGGCAAAGAAGTCGCCCGAACCCCTTGAGCCGACGCCGAACTCGCCCATTGTCGAGCCGGAGGACTCGAAGGCAAAGAGGTCGCCGGCGAGTCCGCTCGAGTTCTTCGCTTCAGTAAGGACCGCACGGGCGAATGCCTCGGCGTAGGCAGGGGTCACGCGGTGGTGTTTTATGGAGAGCACATCCCGGGCAAGGATGCGCACGATTTCATCGTCAGGGGCGCCTGCAGCGAGGTGTCGGCGGCTGATCTCTTCTACATCCATTGTATGAGTGGTCGGTGCCCGACCAGATAAAAGGAGTGGCGAGGGACAGGCAAAGATTCAAGCGGGCCCGCGCCGACAGTTGAAGAATGACGGGTGCGCAGATGATCGCCGCATGTTCTATCGCCGGTTCCGACTCCGGGGGAGGGGCGGGCATTCAGGCAGACGTAAAGACGTTCACCGTGCTCGGCGTCTGGGGGCTGACGGTCATAACGGCGGTCACGGCCCAGAACACCCGCGAGGTGCGGGGGACCTGGATGCTCCCGGCGGACGCGGTGCGGGCTCAGATAGGGGCGGTCGCCGACGACTTCACCATCGGGGCGTGGAAGACCGGGATGCTCGGCAATGCTGCAAACGTCCGGGCCGTCGCGGAGGCCCTGCCGGAGGGAGCAGCACTCATCATCGACCCGGTGATGGTCTCTACGTCGGGCCACCGGCTGCTCGCAGAGGACGCGGTTGCCGATCTCACGGAGTTGCTCATCCCCCGGGCGACAATTGTCACCCCTAACATCCCGGAGGCCGAGGTGCTGGCCGGAATGAACGTCGTGACCGTCGAGGATATGGCCGAGGCGGGCCGGCGGATCCTGGATCTCGGTGCCCGTGCCGTGGTGGTGAAGGGAGGGCATCTCGCCGGCGGTGCAGCAGTCGACCTCCTCGTCGACCCCGATGGGGTGATGCGGCTCTCAGGGAAGCGTTATCCCTATTCGGTACACGGTTCGGGGTGCTGCTTCTCTGCGGCGCTCACGGCATACCTCGCCGGGGGAATGTCCGCGCGGGAGGGGTTCGCCGCGGCCCGGGAGTTCATCGATACGGCCATCCGGGAAGCGGCCGGAGGTCCCGGGCCCGGGAGGATCGTCAACCCCGGAGGAACCATCATTCGCCGCCAGTGAAACAAAAGTTCCCCCTTCTTCCACCATTTCGATTACTATTTCCTCTATATCGCGGAATAATTCTTCATTTATCACCGGGCAGAACTCTAACAGAATGGTTGTAATTCGCAACATTATCCGCCCGAAACAGGAAATACCGTTCTCTCTGGTAAAAAACAAATGCGGAATTTTAATAACTAAAAACCTGCAACTATTGTAAGAATGGATGAGATCGACGATGCGATCCTTCGGGAACTGCAGAGAGACGGGCGAATGTCTATGGCAGAGCTCGGCTCGATGCTGGGCATAGCACCGTCGACAGTCTTCAAAAGGATCGAGAAGCTGAAGAATGCCGGTATCCTCGAACGGTTCACGATCGTCGTCAACCAGAAGTGTTTCGAGCATACCCTGGTCGCTTTTTTAAACGTCAGGGTCCACCCGGATGGAAAGCCGGAGGTCGAGGCGTTCATGCGAGACCTCCCGAGTATCCTTGAACTCTACGAGGTGCTTGAACCCGGGGACTTCTTCGTCAAGGTCCGGGTGCAGAACATATCCGAGTTGAAGCGGAGCGTGCTCGTCCCCCTCTCCGGCCTTCCGGGAGTGAAGGATATCCAGACGATCATCTCGGTGAGGAAGGTCAAGGAACAGACATGAGCGGAATACAGATTGAAACCATGCAGCAGATGCTTGCGATTGTGACGCTCCTCCTCGGAGCGCTCCTCATCGCCGTCATCTACAATGCCTATCGGATCGTGAGGCAGCCGACCCTGCTCCTCTTCATCTACGGGCTTTTCACGCTGATCGTGGGGATCACGTTTGTTGATCTCGTGAGCATCTTCACGCCCGATGAATTCATTGTCCTCTGGTCGGCGGTCTTCTCGCGTATCGTGGTGGTCTTCGGTCTCTGTGTGATGGCCTACGGCATCCTGAGAGGATAAGATGCGCACCGGTACTTCGTTTGCCCGGGACTGGCAGCTGATCAAGGTAGCCCGATCCCTGCGGCGGCACGACGTCGCCGGACCGCTCGTGAAAAAACTCCTTGCGGAAGCTCCCCCCGGCCTTACGGAGCGGATCACCGTCATCGCCGGGCGGCTTGGCGAAGAGAACGGAACGGCGCTTCTCGCCCACACCGAGGAACGGTTCGATTCCCCAACCCTGATGGAAGGGCTCCTCCTGACGTGGGGGATCCCCTGCGAGTCTACGGACACCGACGACGGGAGCGTGGTTATCGCCATCGGCGGCAACGGCGCAGCAGCGGCGATCCAGGAGGCCTTCGCAGATGTCCGGGTGGCCGGGCCTTATCTCGCCGGCTATGCCCGGGCGCTCCAGCAAGACGCGGTGCTCGAGCCTGGCGCCGGCGGCAGTATGACGATCCGATTCCCGCCCTGCGGCGAGTAGGGCGGGGCTGGTTTTTGACCGGCGGTTCGGATGCACTCTCTCGCCCAGGGGGTCCGGAGCAGGATCGCTGTTCTCGCATCTCTGGCCGGCTACAGCAGAACTGCAGGGTCTCGTTCCCGCATGGGTGCGACCGTATCTTCCAGGAAGCTTTTTTGCAAATATTTATCTAGAGCAACGTCAGTTGGTTTATCTAAAGCGTTTCATCGCTTTGAGACGGAGCGCTATCCGGAGGATACGTTATGGAAACAAGCGGAACACGAGCGTGTCAGAGCTGCGGGATGCCGATGAGCACAGAGGAGCATTTCGGGACGGAAGCGGACGGCGCACTCTCGAAGGACTACTGCGCGAACTGCTACAGGAACGGCGCTTTCACCGAACCCGGGATTACCATCGACGAGATGGCGAAGAAGTGCTCCGCGATCCTGTCTGAGTTGTTTTGCATCCCTGCCGCAAATGCAGAACGGTTCGCCCGGGAACAGATGTCGTGCCTGAAGAGGTGGACCGGGAGGGAGATCCCTGCCTGCTGGAGCTGCGGGATGCCCCTTGCCCGCGACGAGGACGCCGGGACGGAGGCGGACGGCTCGCTCTCGACGAACTACTGCACCTACTGTTACCGGGACGGGAGGTTCGTTGAGCCCGGTCTCACCCGGGAGCAGGCGGTCGAGAAGTACGCCCCGATGATGGCTTCAAACCTCGGGATGCCTCTGGATAGAGCGAAGGAGATGGTGCAGCAGTACCTCTCGACGCTACCGCGGTGGCGGGAGTAGGGCCCGGACAACTCCGGCCTGCCGGGGATTATCCCGCAGCACCTCCGTCGGGGAGGGAGACACTAATCTTCCGGGCGAACCCTTAATATCCACCACTCCACAAGATCGATGCAGGAGAGGCTGATGAGTCTGCATGACGATTTGCTCGAACGAAGGGAGGAGATCCTCGCGGTCGCAGCCAGACACGGGGCCCGCAGGGTCAGAGTCTTCGGGTCGGTGGTCCGGGGCGAGGAGACCCCGGCAAGCGACCTCGACCTCCTGGTCGAGTTCGAGCCGGGGAGGAGTCTCCTCGACCACATCGCTCTCGCCCAGGACTTAAAAGACCTGCTCGGCCGCGAAGTTGATGTAGTGACCGAGGGAGGACTGCACTGGTACATCAGGGACCGCGTCTGCCGGGAGGCCGTGCCGCTGTGAAGGATACCCGGCTTTATCTCATCCAGATTCTTGAGTCACTGGGGAAGATAGAGGACTATACCCGCGGAGGACGGGATGCGTTCATGGACTCTCCGATGGCGCAGGACGCGGTGATACGGAATTTTGAGGTCATCGGGGAGGCAGTAAAGCGGATCCCGGATTCCCTGAAACAGGAGCACCCGGATATTCCCTGGCGCCGGATCGCCGGCCTCAGAGATGTCCTGATCCACCAGTATATGAGTGTGGATTTAGAAGCGGTGTGGACAATCGTTGAAGAAGAACTTCCCGAATTCAGGCAGACGGTTGCCGGGATCCTCGCCAGACTGCAGGATCATTGACCGCGGCACATCTCCCGGCCGGAGCACCCCGCTCATGCCGCGCCTTCGGAGACCCGGACCCTGCCGATGATCAGGTCTTCCTCCGGGGGAACTCCCTGCCCCTCCTGCCGCAGCGCTTCCAGGTGCCCTTCGATCGCTTCCCGGATATTCTCCAGCGTCTCCTCGACTGTCTCTCCCTGGGAATAGCAACCTGGAAGCGACGGAACCTCCGCCCAGAACCCCCCCTCTTCGGCCCTCCGGATCACAACAGTAAACTCCATTTTTAACACCTCATGTTAGAGCAGTTCAAGAAACTCTTCTTCTGTTAAACCAGCTTTCTTTATTGCCGCCATAAGAAGCCCGACCTTCAACTCCTTTGACCAGGGCAGCGTAATGATCGCCCCCGACGGCATTTTAATGTTGACATGATCGCCTTTTCCCTGCCGCATCACGCCGCCTACCCGCACAAAGGCCCGTACTGCTTCGTGACCTTTGATCCCCCGGAGTCTGCCCACGTGAATCTCCATTCAGTAGTAGGGCTTCACTGCAGGATATGCATTTCGCTACCAGAGAATCAACGTATCTCCGGCCTTCCCGGGCGAACCCTGATATCCCGCTCCATAAGATCGATGCGGGAGAGGGCAGAGTGAGTCTGCATGCTCAGGGACCGCATCTCTCCGTGAGGCTGTGCCGCTGTGAAGGACGAACGGCTTTATCTCATCCATATCCTTCGCTGGGGTCCCATTTCGTCGAACTCCTCACGACCTGCCTGCGTCCGGATGCCTCGCGGGGTCGAGCCCTTGAGTATCGTATGGTTCGGCATCGGAGAAGATGATCTGCAAAACCCCCTATAAAGTGCCATAGACAATCCTCCTGTGGAGGAATCGATTGTCAGATACTCGTCTCCGCTATACGGTCCTTATGGAGCAGAATGAGGACGGAGGGTACACTGTGACGGTGCCGTCCCTCCCCGGGTGCATCAGCAAAGGGTCTACCCGGGAAGAGGCGCTGGCAGCGATCGAAGAGGCGATCTCGGGATACATTGAGGTGGCCAGGAAGCTCGGCAAGCCGATTCCGGTTGAGATCTCCGTGCCCCTGAATACGAGCAATGCGGGAACATGAAACTTCCGAGAACCACCGGGGAGAGGGTGGTCAAAGCCTTGAGAGCAGCCGGTTTTGAGGTGATTGGCATCCGGAGCAGCCACCATTATCTCTATCATGCACACCGCGATGTGATCGTTACTCCCCGTGCATTCCGGGAAGATTCTTGCACCCAGGACGCTCCAGGCGATTCTCTTCCAGGCCGGGATCACCGTCGACGAGTTCCGGACACTCCTGTAGCAATTCTTCAGCCCGGTCGTTTTTGTCGGGTCTTGCACTGACGCTTCTGTCATCTATAACGACAGCAGGGGGCGATGCCTCACCAAAATGCGGTGGAGATCGGAGTGATCCGTCTATCCAGGGGATAACGTCTATATGTCCGGGGCCGATGTAGTATTTACAGGACAATGAACCCGGGAACCGACATCCATACCCTTCTCGTCCAGAAGCGGGACGAGATCCTCTCACTCGCACACCGAAGGGGAGCAAAGAATGTCCGGGTTTTCGGATCCGTGGCAACGAAGCCCGGCCAGACAGCGATATCGATCTCCTGATCGACCTCGAACCCGACCGGAGTCTTCTCGATGTAGGAGGTCTTGCCATGGATCTCTCGCTCCTGCTCGATCGCCCGGTCGATGTCGTGACAGAAGCGGGACTCCGGGAACGTATCCGCTCAAGGGTCCTGCGGGAAGCGCGGCCCTTATGAGAGACGATCACGAGCGGATACTGGATATCATCGAAGCCATCGAACGGATTGAAAGAGTATCGGGCCGGGGCCGTAAGTATTTCTACAACGACGAAATGGCGCAGGTCCGGGCGATCCACTCCAGATCATCGGGGAAGCCGTACGGGGGATCTCTTCGGAATTCAGAACCGCAAATCCCGGCATCCCATGGTCGGACATCATCAGGATGAGAAACGTCCTCATCCACCACTACTTCGGAATCGACCGGGATGCGGCCTGGAACGTGGTCGAACACGATCTTCCGGCGCTGAAAAGCCAACTCCTGTCCTGGGTTCAGAAATAGCGGCCACTTTGAGAGAAGGTTCTCAGCCCCGCCTTCACGGGCTTTTGCCGGTTATGTGAAGGTACGGTATAGTTCCTCCCACGCTGCGATCAATCTCTTGCCTTCATCGAGTCCCAACGGCTATGACGCCCATTTTTGCGGGCGGAAAAGCGCCCGCCCAGGTAGACGCCCCCAGCTACGAGCCGGATACCTTCGTGATTGCTGGTCTCATATTACCTGGAGCCTACTGGGTGTCCCGGCAGGGTCTGTTCTGTCACACCGAGAGTATCCACATCTGAGATTTCTTGAAAGGATCGATGAGATTTTTCCAGAATCTGAAACCACGTTCGGAGAGATTAGCCGAATAGAGTATGTGGACAGATACAAATATGAGCAGATTGAAAAACGAAGGTTAAGACGATTAACTCCTTCTTCAGTATACGCTCATACGATCACACACTGAAGGATGAGCCGAAGGCTATGAGGAAACTGCATATGGGTGCAAAAGAGCAGATATTCAATTTTGATGGATTGGTTGGATCAATCCGCCATTTCCACGCTGAACTGATCACCCAGGCCAGTCGTGCGGTCAATACCAGCCTGACGCTCAGAAACTGGCTGATTGGTTGCTACATTGAGGAATACGAACGCTTCGGCGTTGATCGTGCGGCTTATGGGGATAGGCTGATGGATAGACTTGCGGAGACTCTGACCGTTCAAGGGATACCGCGTTGCGATCGCCGGGAACTGTATCGGTATCGGCGGTTCTACCTCACCTACCCACAAATTGTGGAGGCAGTGCCTCCACAATTGATACAACATCTAACTGCGTCACCTCAGCAGAGGCTCACCATCGGATCAGGGATCGATTCCCAGAGCAAGGGCTCGCAAATTGTGGAGTCGGCGACTCCACAACCTCACATTGCTGGAAAGGTCCTGGTCTCTCGGCTCTCCTTCACGCATATTGCGGAGTTCATCAATCTCGATGATGATACCAAGCGCGCCTTCTACGAGATCGAGTGTATTCGCGGTAACTGGTCGGTGCGCGAGCTGAAACGTCAGATTCACAGTCTCTATTATGAACGCTCCCGGCTCTCGACCGACAGGGAGAAACTTTCGAATCTAGTGCAGCGAAGCGCAGAGCAGGACGGACCTGAACTGACCATCCGCGACCCCTATATTTTCGAATTCCTGGGACTGAAGCCTGAGGAAGTTATGAGTGAATCTCACCTGGAAGATCTGCTCCTTAAGAGGTTGGAATCATTTCTTCTTGAGTTAGGTCACGGCTTCTGTTTTGAGGCACGGCAGAAACGCATACTCATCGGTGATGAGCATTTCTTTGTAGATCTGGTCTTCTACCATCGCATTCTCAAATGCCATGTGCTGGTGGAATTGAAACTGGATGATTTCAATCATGAGTACATCGGTCAACTCAATACCTATGTGAGCTGGTACAGAAAGAACGCCATGGTCGAGGGGGATAATCCGCCGGTGGGTATCCTCCTCTGTACCCATAAAAATCAGGCGCTGGTCGAATACGCCCTGGCAGGTATGGACAACAGTCTCTTTGTCTCCAGATATCTGCTGAAACTGCCAGGAAAAGATGAAATGCAGGCATTTATTGAAGAACAGTTACGTTCAGGAATTTGAGGTGAACGTAAGAGAGCGAGGGTGAACCTCCAGCACTAAAATTTGAGGAACCGGGTAACATGTTAAAGAGAATAAGGTAACAACGAGTACCAGTGTCGCGTACCGGCCAATGAGTTGGGATTAATCTATTCGTTTCGCATTTTTCGCAACACATCAATATTCCCGACCCTCCACTCCGTGGGTGAATTCGATCCGCCAGATCATTCCAGGCCCAGTTCCTGAGCGATCTCCTCAAGCGAACGGCAGCGACCGGCCCGCATGTCTGCAAGCCCTTCCTCGATACGCTGCAGCGTCTCTTCGGAGAGCGGTTCCGGATCGAATAATACGTCCATGATGCGGTTGAGCGTCTCGTCATCGCTCTCCTGAGGGTGGGCTTTCAGGGCGTCCAGACGGGACTTGGTCTCCGGTTGAAGCTGGATCGTCGTGGACTAAACCATAGGTTCATGAGGAGTATAAGGATTTTGGGTCGCATTACACAGAGCACCCCGGCGATCGCGGAGGCCATCCGGAACGTTTTGGTCCATGCATACTTCCGCGTGGATCTCGGGTAGAACCCTTCGCGGATCCGGCAGCACATACGCCGTATCGCCGGACAAGATCTCCACGGCAAAGAGCCGGGCTGCGGTGAATGTCGAACTGGTCCTGCTGTACCGGCATATCGGCGGCCGAATCCTGAGGGATATCCTCCGGGAACAACGTGCTGCCCACGGGAGAAAGATAGTCTCGACGGTGTCGAGGGAATTGGTAGCAGAATACGGACCGGGATACAGCGGCAAAAATCTCCGGCGGATGGTCAGGTTTTCCACCCGGTTCCATCTCAAGAACCCTGATGATATCCGGGCTGCTAACAACCGGAAGCTCTGGCAACGGAATGCACCTGGAGTTCTGTCTGCGTCAGAATTGTGATCTGTTCTTCCGGTTCGAGTTCATCCTCGAAATACAAAAGCACGGCTTCTTCGATGTTCTTGAGGAGTTCTTCAAAGCCTCTCCCATCGGTGAAGATGCTATGCCCGATTGCGTGAGCAGACCAGCACCCGTCTTCATAGACCGTTTCAAATCGGATGATCATGATGTGAACTCCCGGGACGAGTATGGAACTTGAGGAATAATGATTTTTGTTGTAGTTATTTTGCGGGGGTGAAGGGGGCGGGGCGGCACGTCCAAAAATCGGTAGGGAGGCGATCAGGAACCTGGAACGTGGTCGAACGCGACCCGCCGGCGCTGAAGGAACAACTCTTGCCCTTGATCCGGAAGTAGCGGCTTGTATAGGCAGGGTTGCCAGTACACAGCTCACGTTACAGGAGAGGATCTAACGCTGCCCGATCACATGTTTCATATCCTATAATGGCCTATAGGCACCTACATGTCCGCCACTACCGTCTGGATCACACTGGCGAACAAAGACCGCCTGGAGGGTCTTAAACGGCACCCAAAGGAGTCCTATAACGACGTTATCGGCCGCCTCCTCGACATGGCCGTCGATGAAGAGCCCCTGAGTGAAGAGGCCATCCGGGGTATCGAGGAAGCCCTGGAGGACATCAGGGCCGGCCGGCTCTACTCCGAGGACGATATCAAAAAGGAGTTTGGTGTAGAGGAATGACCTACACGGTCACCTACACCGCCCGGGCACGGCGGGATCTTCAGAAGCTTCCTCCCGAAGCGGCCCGCCGGATCATCCGTTCGGTCGCCGGGATTCGGGAGGACCCCTATCGGCACGTCCGGAAACTGGCCGGGTTTTCCAGGACTCCCGTCTACCGGCTCCGGGAAGGCCAGTACCGGGTTATTCTCACGATCGAGGATGAGCGCCTCCTGATTCTTGTACTGGAGGCGGGAAACCGGAGCAGCATCTACCGGTAGGAAGGCGATCAGGGAACATAACCGTTCCCGGTCTTCTGCTGTCTATGGAACGGTGCGGTAAGAGGCCGTGCCTCCGGGATAAGATTTATAGGTCTGGTGGCGATGTATTTACTATTGGAGCTATGAACCCGGGAACCGACATCTATACCCAACTCACCCGGAGACGGGACGAAATTCTCACCCTCGCGCACCGGAGGGGGGCAAAAAACGTCCGGGTCTTCGGGTCCGTGGCGCGGAAGGAA
>Ga0265294_10010779_pt1 | contig 10347 bp, 11 predicted proteins | sample MunlanPumphouse3_FD_192504 | JGI IMG/M metagenome (GOLD analysis project Ga0265294, IMG submission 192504) | Groundwater microbial communities from a municipal landfill in Southern Ontario, Canada - Pumphouse #3 | ecosystem: Environmental > Aquatic > Deep subsurface > Groundwater | place...
AACCGGATATGGCTTTATCTTGTCGAAAAGGTTGTAGGTGATGATTTGGACTGCCTGTGACAGATTCAACGAGGGAAACTGATCACTGGTGGGAATCGTCACGACCATGGAGCACTGTGCAACTTCCTCGTCAGTGAGCCCGTCGGATTCTCTGCCGAATACAAGGGAAATGAGACCTTCCCCCGTTTTGGTCACCAATTCTGCAAGCTGTTCCGGGTTGACCGCACTGTTCTTGCGAAACTTTCCATGCCTACGGGTTGAAGCAACCGTCAACACGCTTGTAGAGATAGCCTCATTAAGCGTTGCAAAACGCTGGGAATTCTCCCAGACATCGCTTGCATGCAAAGCGAGGGTTCTCACCCTGTTTTCGTCATATTCCCGATCCCCCACTAACGTGAGGTGGGTTATGCCCATTGTCTTCATAGCACGACAGACAGACCCTATATTCGCACCATCCTGCGTGTCCACCAGGACGATTTGAATCCTATCCAAATTAGTTCGTTGATCCATAAAACCAGTAATACCAGATATTGAAGCTTTTTCCAAGCTAGTCTATAGTTGTTTCATGACAGATACCCCCGCATCAAACAACAAGTATATCCATATTTTTCTTGGAATCTTGGTGACAGTAGCCGTTCTTACGGTTTTGAAGCTTTCCAAGGATGTAGCGATACCCCTTCTTTTTTCGGTGTTTTGTTTTCTTTTGTTCAGTCCGCTCATTCGGAGAATGGACAAACTCCATATACCGCGATTCATTTCCATTACATTTGTGATGGTGCTGTTGTTGTTTATTTTTGTTGCTGCTGGATGGTTTATCGTCATGACCGTCGATACCTTGGTGCGACTCATTCCTTTCTACACTGATAAGGTCATCTCCCTTGATCGTTTGCTTTCCAGCAAGGTGTCAGGGATGGTTGATCTTCCAGCCGGTACTTCGTTTCTCTCTACGCTTCCGTTCAACTGGTCTGATCTTGCGATCAGCAGTCTTACCAGTATTTCCAATAAATTCCTGTCGATTGCAAAATTAGCGATGCTTGTCTTCATTTTCTTGTTGTTTTTGCTCTTGGAGAGACAGAGTTTCGTTCCTAAGTTGCTTGCCGCTGTTCCGAGGAACAAAGGCATGAAGGTTGCGGTCTTGTTTGAGCGGATAACTCGTCAGATTTCCAAATATCTTCTGCTCAAGACGGTTATCAGCGCCATGACCGGTGTTATGTTTTTCCTTACCGCAGTCATTACCGGTCTCGATCTTCCCATTCTTTGGGGTGTCATGGCCTTCATCTTCAACTATATACCTTCCATTGGGTCTTTGATCATCACCACCCTTACCATCGTGATGGCTCTTATTCAATTTGCACCAGATTGGACCAACGTCATTTATGTGGCGATCATGACCATCAGCATACAGACCATCTTGGGAAACATCATCGATCCGAAGCTTCAAGGTGGGCAGTTGAATCTTTCTCCCTTTGTCATTCTCGTTTCCCTTTCCATCTGGGGCTATATCTGGGGAATCCCTGGGATGTTCCTTTCGGTTCCCATGACCAGTGTAATGCAGATCCTTTGTGCAAATGTCAAATCCCTTCGTCCCATTGCCATCATCATCAGCAGTGGTAAGAGTTACCAGCGGGAAAGTGACAAAAAGAATGCTCTTGAGCGATATCTGCGGAAGCAGGATAAATTCAAACGGGGGCAGAATCCTTCTGATGCAGATATCCATCAAGCAGAAGAAGCCGAGGCTACCAGCAACTACCATAAGGGGGATTTCATCCTTCCTGAGAATTTCGGCGATAAAAAATGAATGGGTTTCCTGAACTCGACGATATACATGCACAAGAGTATTTGATTCCCCCTCTGTCGCTTTCGGATGAGGATCTTATCCTGTTTCAGGACCGGATCCTTGCCTTTTATACAGACCATAAACGGCATTTTGCCTGGAGGGAAACCTCGGATCCTTATCGGATACTTCTCTCTGAAGTCATGTTGCAACAGACCCAGACAAGCAGAGTGGAGCCAAAATATGAAGAGTTTCTCTCCCTTTGGCCAGATTTCTCCAGTTTGAGCACCGTATCAAATGAGATGTTGCTCTCCCATTGGAAAGGGCTGGGGTATAACCGAAGGGCCCTCAATCTGAAGAAAGCAGCTCGCATGACTGAATGTTGGAACTGGACCATTCCCAATGATGCCAAGCTGATCATCCAAATGCCTGGGGTAGGGGAATCGACGACAGCAGCGCTTCTCAGTTTCTGCTACAACGAAAAGTCGATATATCTTGAGACCAATATCCGTCGGGTTCTGCTTACTTGCTTCTATGACCATCAGAGCAACATCCATGATAAGGAGCTCAAGGCATTGCTCCATCGTCTCTCATTGCTTACTGACGATATGAAGAACTGGTATTATGCCCTCATGGATTATGGGGTGTTGCTCAAGAACCTTTTTCCCAATGCAAATGTACGCAGTGCCCACTATACCAAACAAACGAAGTTTGAAAACTCCAATCGTCAGATTCGAGGTCAGTTGATTCACTTGCTTACCGATACCGGTGCCAAAGACCTTGATGCGGTGTATCGCCTGCTTCCTCATTTCGAAGAAGAACGGATTTACGCCTGCCTCTTGCAACTTAGTGCAGAAGGGTTCGTGCAGGAATGTGAGTCAGTATATAAAATCAGAGAGGACTAGGAGCTTTTTGCTTTTTATCAGCAAGCAGATTTCCCGCCATGCCTACAAGCATCAGCAGCGCTCCAATGAGCAAGGTCTTGGAAAACGAATCAAAGAACAACGTGTCAATGAGCAAACTGGTGAGTATTTGTGCAGAAGAGAGCAGTAGGGCTGAATAGACTGCTGGGATTTTTACAATGACATAGCTGGTGGATACTACGACAAAGACTGCAAGCAGTCCTCCGCTCACCATCAATAGGATGGGTACTTTTGGTAGCTTGGCAAACCCTCCAAGAGTTGCCTTCGGTGTGAAGAGAAAGTAAAACAAGAGGCCGGCAACCAATCCTGAGAGGAAGTTTTGACGAGAGGCGAAGATAGCTCCCTTGTAACTTGCAAAAGTGCTGTTGAGGATCATCTGTGTCATGGTCAACGCTCCGGCTAGGATTCCCAAAAGGATGAACCAGAATGAGAACGTACCATCACCAGTACAAGCCATGATCAGGATTCCGGTTGCTGAAATCAACAGGCTGACGACTTTTTTCTTGTTCAGCGTACGTTTCTGCATTCCCATGAATCCGGTGAGGTCGAACAGCAAAGAGAAAAAACTCTGACCGAACACCGTACTGGCCATGGCAATGGAGGCTCCAGTATAGACAATGGTGTAATAGTTGCAGTTCAGGATGGCCACTCCAAAGATTCCATTGAAATACAGATACCAAGGGGCGGGTCTTCTCATTGGATTGATGGTTTTGTTTTTCTTTCCGAGCAGAAGCAAGGCGGAAAGGATGCTCAACCCAATGATGTGGTTGACGATCAAGGAGACTCCCATGGTGGTAGCCACCCCAAACTGGGTGTTTGCCACAACCATGACGGCGATCACCATACCGGTGAGAAAATCTAAAAATAAAAAGAGTGCTTGCTGCATGTCCGTATTGTAGCTTGTTCTCCCTTGTCATTCCAGTAGATTTTTCCCTACAATGGGTGTATGTCAGTACAATCGATAGATATCGAACAAAAAGAGTTCTACGAGAAAGAATTGCTACGCAAAGCGATGCCGCCATCAAGTCTTGGCCAGCTTTCTCAGCTCTCGGTTCGTCTTGCTCTCATTGATCCTCGTCCCCTCAACACCCTTTCCTTGCTTCTTTTTGCAGGTGATCATGGAATCGTAGAGGAAATGGTCACCCACAGCCCCAAGGAAATCACCTATCAGCAGTGTGTGAATTTTGCCCAAGGAGGTGGGGCCTGCAGCCTTTTTGCAAAAACCAATGGAGTGGAATTGACCGTTGTCGATGTTGGGGTGGATCACCTCTTCAAAGCCTTTGATCATGTGCTTGACAAAAAGATTGCGTTTGGAACCAGAAACTTCGCCCATACTCCTGCAATGACAGAAGAACAGGCGCTTGCAGCCATGGAAGTGGGAAGATCTCTCGTTCGAGAAAAGCATAGCCAAGGGTTTGATGCAATCGCCTTCGGTGAAATGGGGGTGGGGAACACCACCAGCAGTGCTGCTCTTAGCGCTGCCTTGACCGGTTTTCCGGTATCTTCGGTTACAGGAAGAGGTTCAGGACTCAGTGACGAAGAACTTAGGCATAAGTGTCAGGTCATTGAAGCTGCTTTGCAACACTTTCCTCAGCGTGATGTGATGACTGTTCTCTGCAATTTCGGTGGATTTGAAATAGGTGCAATTGCTGGAGGAATCTTGGAAGCCTGTAGTCTGCATCTTCCTGTCCTGCTTGATGGCTTCATCACTACCTCTGCTGCTTTGGTCAGTTGTGCTTTGGAACCTGCCTGCAAGGACTACCTGATAGCATCTCATCTATCGGGAACGCAAGGGCATGATCTTTTATTGTCGTATCTAGGTATCAATGAACCGGTTCTGAGGCTGGACATGCAGCTGGGAGAAGGTACAGGGGCTTTGGTCGCCTGGCCGATCATCTCTCTTGCGAGCAGGATTCTTTCGCAGATGACGACGTTCAGTGAGGCCCGTGTTACTGACAGCACTGCCATTTTGCAGGAAATAGGATTGGTATAGGCATGAAGAATTCTTTGAGAATAGGTACGTCCAGCTATATTTTGTGTGATGACATCCTTCCCAATGTCCGCTATCTTGCACCCTTGGTTGATGATATCGAGCTTGTTTTGTTTGAGAGCCAAGGAGAAAGCAATCTTCCCGATGCAACGACCATCACTGAATTGAGGCGATTGGCCTTGGAGTATGATCTTACCTATACCGTGCATTTCCCTTTGGATGTGTTTCCAGGTTCCAGGGATGCACAGGTTCGTGGCCAAAGCCTTGCAACCTATCTGAAGATCATTGAACTTACCAAAGAGCTGTCTCCCTTTGCTTACATTCTCCACTTGACCCCCGATACCTATGGCGAACAACCTTCATCAGATCTCGAGGCTTGGCTTGAGGCTTTGGATGAGAGTCTTGATCACTTGGTTGCCTGTTCTGGTATTGACTCCAGGATGTTCTGTGCTGAAACGCTCAGCTATCCTTTTTCGTTGGTACTTCCCTTGGTTGAAAAACACAACCTTTCTGTCACCCTCGATATCGGACATGTCTGGATGATGGGGTATGACGCTCAAGAAGCTTGTTCTTCCTTGTTGCCCCGCACAAAAGTCTGCCATTTGCATGGAGTTGAAGGGACAAAAGATCACCAGAGTCTGGAAAAAGGCAATCTGGATGATATTGAGAGGTTTGTTTCATCTTTGGTGCAACAGGGGAAGGATGGTGAAACGAGGGTCCTTACGTTGGAAGTTTTCAACCAATACGACTTTCTGACTTCCCTCTCCCTCTTGACTCAAAGCCATGCTATGATGGGGGAAATGGAGGATCAGAAGCTATGTCAACCATGGATCTGAAGAAGATGCGATTGAGAGGGTATCAGGTAAAAGAGACAAAAGGTACCATGGTTTCCACTACCAGCGCAGTGCGCATCCATACCAGGCTGAAGTGCCAGGTAAGCATGATCATAGGCGGGGGACGTAGTGGAAAAAGTTCCTATGCCCAGGACTATGCACTCAGTGTATCTGAAGGGACTCAATCACGGGCATACATTGCTACAGCCGAACCAATCGACGAAGAGATGAAAGCTCGTATTGCAGCTCATCAGAAAGATAGGGCAGAGCGGTTCATCACCATCGAGGAACCTCTTGATTTGGCTGCTGCCATACGGGATTTGCCTCCTTCGGTAGAGGTTTGTGTAGTCGATTGTCTTACTGTTTGGTTGGGAAATCTGTTGTTTCATGAAGGTATTCCTTCCCAACGGTTTCCACAGATGGAAGAGCTGTTGTCGATTCTGAAAAATCCTCCTTGTGACATGCTGTTGGTAACCAACGAAACCGGTCTTGGATTGATACCTCCTGATGCAGAAAGTCGTTCTTTCAGAGATCTTGCAGGGTGGATGAATCAGGACCTTGCCGAGATATCGAATAATGTCATCTTGATGGTTGCAGGGATTCCGATTGCCATCAAGGGGAAGGTCCTTTGATGGATAGTGGGTTCAGTGGGGCTTTTCGTACCCTTACCCGATTCTCGGTACCGGGGAAGGAAGGGGGGAAGCAGAACCGAACACTGTTCTGGTTTCCGTTTGTAGGGCTTGTTTTGGGGTTGTTTGCTTCCCTGCTGGCTCTCCTTCCTTTTTCTCCTCTGCTTAGAGCCTCTCTTATCGTTGCATTTCATGCATATGCCACCCGTGGGTTTCATTTGGATGGCCTGTGTGATATGGCTGATGGATTTGGAGGGGGCTGGGACAAGGAGCAGACGCTGAGGATCATGCGAGACTCGCATGTAGGTTCTTTTGCAATCATTGCATTATCCTGTACGTTGCTTGTACAGGTTTCCGCTCTATCTGAGGTGGTTTCGTATGTACCTGTTGTAGTATTCGCTCCCATGGTCGGTCGGTTCATGCAGGTGCTTGTCATCTCGTTTTCTTCATATGCAAGGGAAGGAAAGGGAACTGCTTCAGCGTTGGTCACCGAGAGTGGCCCTCGTCATTGCATTGCTCCTTTCTTGTTTTTGGCGGTTTTTCTGATTGTCCTATATGTGCGTGACAGTGCTCTTTTTCTTCCTTGTATGTTCGCCTTCGTTGCTGCTTTGTGCATGGCCTTGTTCTTGATGCGTCTCAGTAAGAAGAGACTTCAGGGTGTTACCGGGGATGTATTGGGAGCAGTTGAAGTGCTTTGTGAGACTTCTGCCTATATTGGGACCCTTTTGATACTTGCAATTGAAACACTAGCTCGGTAATACTACGGATTATAAATCATCAATGAGCTGGAGGTTGGGTAATGAATATTGTCTGTTTGGATCTTGAGGGTGTGTTGGTGCCTGAAATTTGGATCAACTTTGCTGAAAAAACGGGTATTGAAGAGCTTCGACTCACCACTAGAGAAGTACCTGATTATGATGTACTCATGAAAAGCAGGATTGAGATTCTCAAACAACATGAACTCAAGCTTTCCGATATCCAAGAGGTGATTGCCTCCATGGAACCTCTACAAGGAGCGAGGGAGTTTCTTGAAACCCTTCGTTCTTTGACCCAAGTGGTGATTCTCAGTGATACCTTCACTGAGTTTGCACAACCCTTGATGAAAAAGCTTGGGTATCCGACGCTTTGGTGCAATGATCTGATTGTCGATTCCCAAGGAATGATCTGCAACTATCGCATGCGTCTTCATGATGGGAAGAAAAAAGCCATCAGAGCACTTAAGGAATTGAATTTCAGAACGTTCGCAGCCGGAGATTCCTATAATGATCTTACCATGATTCATGAAGCCGATGGAGGATGTCTCTTCAGAGCTCCTGAAAGGATTTTGCTTGAAGAACCGAATCTGAAGTTGACTATTACGTATGATGAGTTTCTTCAGGAGGTAAAGGAGTTTCTCAACGCATGAGCAAGAAAGAGTTTTCCTCTTTGATTGTTTCGCTGGTGGTGTTGATTGTCTCGATGTTCGTTGGATATGGACTGCTTGCCCTCGTGTACGAGGGGAGCAGGTTGATCATGATGATTTTTGGCCTTCTTGTGGTAAGTGTTTCGGCTTTTCTTGTGGTGTATGCAAGTAAGTTGGGGAAATATCTGAATAAGGATGGCGAGGATGAAAACAAAACGAAGGAATGAGATGGTTCTGCAAAGTGCTTGGAAACAGCGGCAGACAGTCGTGTTTCTCAGTGACTTTGGATCTTCTGATGGAGCGGTCAGTGCAATGCATGGTGTTGCCAATGCAGTGTCGAACAGTTTGCGTCTTGATGATTTGACTCATGAAATACCACAGTTCAATATCTGGGAAGCCTCGTATCGGCTCATGCAAGCCATGACCTATTGGGCATCAGGAACGGTCTTTGTCTGTGTTGTCGACCCTGGGGTGGGCAGTGATCGGAAAAGTGTAGTCGCCCTGACTGAGAGTGGTCACCTAATCGTTACTCCCGATAACGGAACCCTTACCCATATTGCAGAACAGGTTGGCATTCTTGAAGTTCGTATGATCAGTGAAGAGACCAACCGCCTTGCAGGAAGTCAAAAGAGCTATACCTTCTTTGGAAGGGATGTCTATGCGTATACCGGAGCCCGTCTTGCAGCAGGATTGGTGGAATTCGAAGAGGTAGGGCAAGTCCTTCCCAAAGTGGTGAGACTCAAATTGGAGAAAGGCCGGGTGGAGCAAGGAAAAACACTTGTAGGGGCCATCGATATCCTGGATACCCGGTATGGTTCTTTGTGGACGAATATCAGTCATGATTTCTTGGAGGATCTTGGCGTCGACTATGGTAGCATGATGCAGGTGACGATAACCAAAGATGGTCGAACTGTATATGGCTATCCTGTACAACTCTGCAGAAATTTTACAGAGGTGGGGAAGGGAGCGCCTCTCATCTATGTAAATAGCCTGCTCAACCTTGCAGTCGCCCTCAATCAAGCAAGTTTTTCACTAACCTATGGTATAGGGACTGGTGAAGGCTGGAAAATATCTTTTTCGGTGGTATGATTGAACAGATTCATTGAATAAGGAGCAAACATATGGAAAAATCGAAAGGGATGCAGCCCGTGAAGTTGGTTGTCATCATTGCCATCGGTTCAGCGTTGTATGGGGTTGGGGGACTTGTCAGCATACCTGTATTCGCAAACACGACCATCAAGCCTGCAATGGCTATTCTTGCATTGTTTGCAGGAATGTATGGGCCGGTTGTAGGCTTTTTGGTGGGTTTTCTTGGACATTGGCTTACCGACATGTTTGCCGGTTGGGGCGTATGGCCTACCTGGATGTTGGGAAGTGGAATCGTCGGTGTAGCCATTGGTCTTTTCCCGATGCTCACCAAGCATGCGCTTGATGAAGGTATCTTCACTTCAAAACAGATTGGTCTGTTCATCGTGCTGGCGTTTTTAGGCAATTTCATCGGTTACATGATAAGTGCTCTTCTTGATTTCCTGTTGTTCGCAGAACCAATGGACAAAGTCCTCACCCAGCAGTTGATCATCGCATTCTCCAATACCATCGTCATCGCCATTCTTGGTACTGTGTTGATGTTCTTGGTGGTCAAGAGAAATAAAGACAACAGTAATCTGATTGCAGACGACTCTAAATAGAGGTATGGCAGAACCCCTCATATCCTTCAAGGATTTTTCATTCACCTACAAATCTCAAACACAACCTACCCTCAAGCACCTCAACTTTGCTGTCCAGCAAGGGGAGAAGGTGCTGATCGTAGGTCCTTCAGGAAGTGGGAAAAGCACCTTGGGAAGCTGTATCAACGGCTTGGTCCCCCATGCTTTTCCCGGTGTCTTGGAGGGTTCTGTCACGGTAGGGTCTCTTGATATCGAGAAGAGCGATATCTATGAGATCAACAAGCATGTAGGCACTGTGCTCCAAGATACCGATGGTCAGTTCGTAGGGCTGACTGTGGGTGAGGATATTGCATTTTCATTGGAAAACCAGTGCATGAAGCTGACTGAAATGGTTCCGTTGGTGCAGAAAATGGCAAGGCTTGTGGGGATGGAACAATTCCTTTTGCAGAGTCCTCAAGAGATTTCCGGAGGACAGAAACAACGCGTTTCGCTGGCAGGGGTGTTGGTTGATGATGTGGATATCCTGTTGTTCGACGAGCCTTTGGCCAACTTGGATCCTGAGACGGGGAAGCGAGCCATTGAGTTGATCGATGAACTGCATAGAAAGACAAAGAAAACCATCATCATCATCGAGCATCGCCTGGAGGATGTGCTTTGCTGCCCTGTAGATCGCATCCTTCTCCTCGAAGAGGGCAGGATTGTCAGCGATACCAGTCCTGAAAAACTCCTTGAAGGCTCTCTTTTGGAGGAGAAAGGGATTAGGGATCCCCTGTACCTTTCAGCGTTGCGGAAAAGTGGATGTGATCTTTTTCAAGCCAAGGGGATTGCTTCCATCGATACCATCGATTTGGACTCTTATCGAGACCAAGTGCTTGCATGGTATACCCAAGGCAAGCGGGAAAGGGTGTCTGCTGCAAAAGAAGACCAACTATGCATTCAAGACCTGAGTTTTTCCTATGATGGTGTGCAGGAGGTGTTGTCCCACATCAATGTGCACATCGCCAAAGGAGAGATGATCAGTATCCTGGGAAAGAATGGAGCAGGAAAGTCGACGTTGGCTCAAATCCTCATGGGAATCAATTCTCAGGATAGTGGTCGGATCGTATTTGAAGGAAAGTCCATCGACGCT
>Ga0265294_10010780_pt1 | contig 10344 bp, 11 predicted proteins | sample MunlanPumphouse3_FD_192504 | JGI IMG/M metagenome (GOLD analysis project Ga0265294, IMG submission 192504) | Groundwater microbial communities from a municipal landfill in Southern Ontario, Canada - Pumphouse #3 | ecosystem: Environmental > Aquatic > Deep subsurface > Groundwater | place...
CTCTCCCCGTATCGCGCTCTGATCCCGATAGCACTACCCAAATCCATAAACTTGTAGAAGTAAAAGAAATTGTAGCATGCTTCCTTCCACGCTTGAGGATTATCTTGAAGCAATCCTCACGATCACGGAAAACGGCGAGCGGTCGGCGACACTGGATGAAATAGCGGCGGCCCTCGATTCCGGGAAGGAGGTCGCCGGGACGACCATCGCCTCCCTGGTCGAAGAAGGCTACCTGGAGCGGACAGATGGCGACGCCGTCCGGCTGACCGGGAAGGGTTTGTCGGTGGCGTCACAGGTGGCCCGGAAACACCATGTCCTGCAGTGTTTTTTGACGGAGATGCTCGGCGTCGATGCGGATGCGGCGAACAAGGAGGCCTGCACGCTCGAGCACGGGATATCCGACGAGACCATTGACCGGCTCTCCTCCTACATGGACGGCGCCCGGTCCCCGCCGGGGCGGTTGGGACGCTGCCGGGGGTGGGACTGCACGCTGCTCGACTGCAAGGAAGGCGATACCGTCCGGGTGGCGATGATGCGCGGCCCCCGGCGGCACCGGAGACTGCTCGATCTCGGCATCTTCCCCGGCGAGATCGTGCAGATCCGGCGCAAACTCCCGAACCAGTCGGTCGTCGTCAGGGTGAAGGGGTGTGATATCGCCATCAGCCCCGAGATCGCGAGATCGATCATCGTGGAGTCGTGTCCATGAAGGTTGCGCTGATCGGCAACCCCACTGTGGGTAAATCTCTGATCTTCAACCAGCTCACCGGCCTCGGGGTGGAGGTGAGCAACTACCCCGGAACCACCGTCGAGTTGCAACGGGGCAACACCTGTTTCCAGCGCGAGATCATCGAACTCGTGGACCTGCCCGGCGTCTACTCGCTGGAAGGACATTCAGACGAAGAAACCCTGGTTCGCCGGTTCCTGGAGCAGCAAGACGTCGATGCGGTCATCGTGGTGGTGAACGTCACGCGCCTGGAACGCAACCTCTACCTGCTCCTCCAGGTGGCGGAGTACGGCCTCCCGATGGTTGTTGTGCTCAACATGGCCGACGAGGCCGCAAAACGGGGACTTGAGATCGATCCCAGCCCGATCCAGGACCTTCTCGGTGTCGAGGTGATCCTGACGGCGGCGTCGCAGGGGAAGAACATCGACCGGATCATCCCGGCTGCTCTTGCTGCCTCGAGCCCGTCGATGGTCGAGATCCCGTACGACCACCACATCGAGGCGGCCGTCCGGAGCCTCGGGAAGATGTTCGATGCCGACCGGAAGGAGAGCGTCCGTGCGCTTCTCGGGTTCGGCGATAACCCGGAACAGCTCGAGGCGGCGCGGACGATCTCCGATGAGATCGAGTCCCGGCACCGGATGACGGTCGCCCAGATCATCGCGGCCAACCGGCACAACTTCGCCCACAAAATCGCCGATCTCACCATAAAAGAGGAGACAGAGCCCCCCCAGACCGACCCGGACAGCATCCTGACACGGATGATTCCGGGAATGCCGATCCTGCTCGGTATCCTGATCGGGATGCTCCTCTTTGTCTTTATCGCAGGCTCGTTCCTCGAGGGGCTGATCGTGGAGTTCTTCGAGGTATACGCGATGCAGCCGTTCATCGCGCTCGGGCTCCCTCCGCTCGCCGAAGAACTGGGGAGAGCCATCCTGCTCGCGCTCCAGGCAGGCCTCGGGATAGCGTTCCCGTACGTCTTCCTCTTCTATATCATCATCTCCGTCCTCGAAGACTCCGGGTACATGACCCGGGCGGCCTTCCTCGCCGACAACGCGATGCACCGGGTCGGGATGCACGGCGGGGCGGTCATCCCCCTCACCCTTGCGTTCGGGTGCAACGTGCCGGCTATCATGAGCATCCGGCTCCTGCGCTCCCGGCGGGAGCGGATCATTGCCTCGTTCCTGGTCACGATGGTCCCCTGCTCGGCCCGGACCGTCATCATCGCCGGGATTGTGGCCAGTTTCGTCGGTATCGGGGCGGCGTTCAGCGTGTACGCCATCGTCTTTATCCTGATCCTCGCGACCGGGCTCGTCCTCTCCCGTGTGACGCCCGGCGAGCGGTTCGGGATGATCATGGAGATGGTTCCGCTGCGCTGGCCGGACCCAAAACTGGTGATGAAGAAGGCATGGTCGCGCCTCTCGGAGTTCCTCTTCATCGCGATGCCGCTCCTCCTTGCAGGAAGTGTCGTCCTCGGGCTGCTCGAGTTCTTCGGCGTCATGACGTTCTTCGAAGCGCTTGTGGAGCCGTATACCATGGCCCTCCTTGGCCTTCCCGGCTACTCGGCGACGGCGCTCGCCTTTGGGATCCTTCGAAAAGAGATGGCGTTCGAGACTCTTGCCATCCTCGCGGGCACCGCCGACCTCGGGGCGGTGCTCTCGTCGCTGCAGCTCTACATATTCGCGGTCGTGACCGTTCTCTTTGTCCCCTGCCTCGCGACGATCACGGTCCTCCTGCGTGAGGTCGGCTCACGGATCACGCTCGCGATCACGGTCTATACGGTCGCGCTCGGGCTCCTGATCGGAGGCTTAATTCACTATCTCCTGTCATAAGTAATGTTACAAGATGTACACCTACGAAACCGGCATCCCGATGATCGACAGGGAGTATGGGGGCCTGCGGGCCGCCACAAACATCCTTATCCTGGCGCCGCCTCTGACCTATGCGGAACACCTTGCATACTGGTTGGCCTGTCCCCGGGCTGGAGAATGGACGGTTGCGATCTCGACCGACGAACGTACCGCCGATGTCGTCGATGCGTTCCGCAGGTACGGGGCGGGCAGGCGCCAGATCGGGATCATCGATGCAGTCACGAAGAGTTCGGTGCCCACCCTGCAGGACACGACAAAGGCAAAGTTCGTCACGAGCCCTCTTGACCTGACCAGCATGGGGATCAAATTCTCCCGGATGGTGGAAGATATGTGGAAAGAGGGGGTGATGGCCAATCCTCCGGGCCCGATGCCCCCGCCCATCCGGCTTTCCCTCAACTCGATCTCGACGCTTCTTATGTATGCACGACTGGAGGTGACGTTCAGGTTCCTTCACGTCATCACCAACAGGGTGAAGAAACTGGAGGGTATTGGCATTTACGTCCTCAATAGCGAGTCGTTTGATAAGCAGACTATATCCACGATCAAACAGCTGATGAGCATGGTCATCGAGGTGAGGACGGATGACGGGAGGCAGTCGGTGGAGCGGGACTTCCGCGTCATCGGCCTTCATGGCAGGACGACCCCCTGGATCCGTTACTTCTACGATGATGGAACACTGACCGTTGAGGGATGACGATGAAACCATGCCCGGCTGCTTTCGCTATCACGTTCGGAGCGGACCCGCCATGCTGACGTTCGTGGGTCTCGGGCTCTACGACCTCGGGGATATATCGGTAAAAGGCCTTGAATGCGTCAAATGCGCTGATGCTGTCTTTCTTGAGGCGTATACGTCACGGCTGATGGGGACGAACGTAGCCGAGATGGAGGCGTTCTTTGAGAAGGAGATCCGGGTGCTCGCGCGGGAGGATGTCGAGCAGAACCCCCGCGAGATCCTTGATTGTGCCGCAAATGGCCGGGTGGTGGTCCTGACCGGGGGGGATCCCATGGTCTCGACGACGCATGCCGACCTCCGGCTGCGTGCGGCCGCCGCCGGGATCGAGACGTCCATCATCCATGCCTCGTCGATATCGAGCGCGGTCTCGGGCCTCTCGGGCCTGCAGAACTACCGGTTCGGGAAGTCCTGTTCGGTGCCGTTCCCCGCGAAGGGGTGGTTTCCGACGGCCCCCGTCGAGACGATCACGGCGAACCTCGCGCTCAACCTTCATACGCTCGTCTATCTCGACATCCAGAAAGACCGCTACATGCGCATCCCGGAGGCGATCACCATCCTTGAGGAGATGGCACAGAAGCGCGGCATCGAGCCGCCCGACCTCTACGTCGGCATCGCCCGGGCAGGATCGGATCACCCGGCGGTTGCTGCGGGAACCGGTGCGAAGCTCAAAGAGACCGACTTCGGGCCTCCGCTCCATATCCTCGCCGTGCCGGCGGAGCTCCACCCGATGGAGCGCGAGTACCTGGAGATGTTCGCCGGCCTATGAACCTTGAGGGGTACGGGGTGCTTTATCTGGAGGCTCTCTCCCGGACCTGGATCGCCGTCCCGGAAGGGACCCTCCTTTACCGGGTAGCCGATGAGGTGGTCGAGATGGCCACGGCGTACCACAGCGACGGGGTCGTGTTTCTCCGGACGGGTGACGTGGTGAACGCGCTCGCTGCCTTTGCCTATGGGCTCGGCTGGCTTGACGCAGGCTCGCGCCTCGGGCTGCTCGAGCCGCTCGCCGCCCACCCCCCGGACCCGGTTGACGCGTGCATCCCCGACTCGCGGAGCGCCCATCTGGACGAGAAGACCCACCGCTACCGGCGGATGCTCGACTCTGCCCTTTCGATGGTCGAGACGGGTCCGGACCAGGCAAGTCCGCTCTATGCGGGGGCGGAGACGCTCCGTTCGACGGCGCAGTCCTGGTACGCGGAAGGCGTAGAACTCCTCGATGCGGGTGACCGTGCCGGCGCCCTCGCCCGGTTCAGCTACGGGTATGCCTGGCTCGATGCTGGTATCCGGGCGGGTCTGTTCAGGATAACCGGCGAACGGGGTCTCTTCACCGTCTAAGGGCTGGCGCGGAAACACGTCGCGGCCCCGTCGCCCCCATTTCCTGCAGATCCAGGGCCCTATCGGTCTACGATAAAATCATGGTTAAATAGTAGCCGCACAATACCTTGTTAGACCAATTTCGGGTATTTTTCTCGTGAAATTGCCCGAAAATCCGCAAAAGATCTGCGGATGCCGATCTGGAGCGGGGGGACCGGGTCTGCGAAGCCCGGTCTCAGGCCCGGGAGCGTAGAGCATGAAGAAATCTCAGTGGAAGTGGCTGCTCGTCTCGATCAGTTTTAGCGCTCTCGTTATGGCGGGTGTCCTGTACTTCACCGTCGATGAGATGACGGTCGAGTACCTCAGCCGGGTAAACCCGCTCTATCTGGCCCTTGCTGTTCTCCTCCACATCGTCTCGCTCGGGTTCTGGGCGTTCCGTATCCAGAAGATGTCGGGGTCGCTCGGGTACCGGGTTCGTTTCAGTCACTGCCTGAACCTGGTGCTGGCGAACATGCTCGTTGCGGCGGTCACCCCGTCGCAGGCCGGCGGCGAGCCGGTCCGGGTCCACGAACTTTACCGGGCGGGTGTCCCGGTCGGGGACGCCACCGCCGTCGTCGTCATGGAACGGATCCTCGACGGGATCGTTCTCGGGGCCTCAGGAGCCTTTGCTATACTCTTCCTTGGCAATTACTGGAACAGTCTCACCTCGGGGATCAGCGGGGTGAGCCTGGTAATGTACGCCGCCTGGATCTCCGTCACCCTCTTTGTGCTGGTCTTCATCTACTCGGTGAAGAACCCGGACCACCTCAAACGAGCCCTTAAATGGATATCCAGGTGGATCGACCGGCGCTGGCACTTAAAGCGGCTCGAAAACCTGCTTGATGCGATCGACCGGGAAGTGGACAACTTCAACACGGGTCTCGTCAAGTTCGTGAACCACGGCAAGAGCGGCCTCGTGTGGGGCTTTCTCTTCACGGCGCTCTTCTGGCTCTCGGAGTTTGCCATTGCATCGCTGCTTCTTGTGGGTCTCGGGCAGCCGCCGTACTTCATCGAGTCGTTCGTCGTCCAGCTCATCATCGCCATCATCATGATGATTCCGCTCACGCCCGGAGGCTCGGGCGTTGCCGAACTCGGGGCCACGTCGCTCTACAGTCTCTTCGTCCCGTCGTCGATCGTAGGCGTCTTCGTCCTCCTCTGGCGGCTGATCCTCTACTATCTCAACATCCTCCTCGGCCTGCTCTCGAGTCTCGTCATCGTCCGGCGCGAGTTTCTTGCCCGCGCCAGAAAACAGCGGTGATTGACCCCAAGGTTTAAACGCCAGAAGACTCATGTCAGGTGATCACATGACGGCTCAAAGTTGCAGGGTGCAGGGCGTATTCATGTCGGTGAGCGAGATGGGAGCGGCGCCGACCGTCGTCCTCGATGCCGGGGGTGACAGCACGATACCGATATACGTCGGGCTCTGGGAAGCGATCTCGATCAGCAATGCGCTCAACAGCGAGATGCTTCCCCGTCCCATCACCCACGACCTCATCGTCGAACTCTTTCGGAATTTTGAGATAGTTCTCGATTCCCTGCACATCGATTCCCTGGAGGAGGGAGTTTTTTACGCCAAACTCCTTCTGCGGCAGGGATCGCGCACCGAGATCATGGACTGCCGCCCGAGCGACGGTATAGCCATCGCTCTGCGCTACCGTGCTCCTATCATGATCGAGGATACGGTCGTTGCGACCGCGGCCGTAAAGAAGGATGATCTCCCGAGGATGGTGGACCTGAAGGAATATCTTTGAGCGGCCGGCTCTGTACCGAAGCCGCCACGGGGAAAAACCGTTGAACGTTACTTCCGGCGTGCAGCGAGTTCGTCGAGCACGTCGGCCACGTCGGTGTCCGATGCCCGGAGCGCCACCAGAAGGTGGAAGAGGAGGTCGGCCGCTTCGGAGACCGTCCTCTCCGGGACCTGGTTCTTGGCGGCCAGGATGAACTCGACCGCCTCTTCACCGACCTTCTCGAGGGATTTGTCGACCCCCTTCCGGTGGGTCAGGACGGAGCTGACGTAGCTCTCGGCAGACGGGTGCTCAGCCCGGTCCTGGATGACCTGCCAGACTTCTTCGAGGACCTGCCAGTCACGCATGGGCATCAACTCCCGCGAGCACCTCGCCGAGTTCGGTGTCGAAGTACCGGGAGAGGAGGAGCCGTGCCTTCTCGATGGTGCATCCGCCTTTCCCTATGGCGATGCCGAGATCATTCGTATCGATGTACACCGTGAGCCTTCCGTCATCGTTTTTCCTGATGCTGAGGACCGTTGCCGGTTTAAACGCGTTTCGCGTGAACGTCTCGATCTCGGGAGAATATTCGACCATCTCGATGCGTTTCCCGAGGACCCGCTGCATCTTCCGGATATTGTTTCCCTTCCGGCCGATAGCGAGACCCATATCTCCTTCTTTTATGAGGTATACTACGCGGTCGAAGCGCTCGTCGATGATGCAGTCCAGTGCGGTCGCCCGGGTAAGGATTCTCAACTCTTCGATATATCTTCGCTCTTTAAAGCATATGGTTCGTATCATTGAAGCAGTCCCCAATGGGAATGATGCGGTATGATATAGTCACTGGGAGGATATATATCTGAGTACCCAGGACATTCGGGAAGCGCCTGTCTAGCACTTCTGCAGGATCACCTTTATTGCAGCCCCTTCTTCCGGTTTCCCGGGCACCCGATCGGCCGCCCAGACGCGTCCGCCGTACTGGTTGACGAGGGTCTTGACGATGTGAAGCCCGAGCCCCCTGCTTCCGGATGCGGTTTTGCTCCCCTCGCGGCTGAAGCGGTCGAATATGTTGAGCTTTAAGTGATCCGGTATGCCGATGCCGGTGTCGGCGACGGTGAGCGTCACGGTATCCGCAGTCTCCATGACGGATATCTCGATCCGGACTTTCATGCCGCCAAACTTGATGCTGTTGCTGATCAGGTTGGATAAGATATGTTCGAGGAGGGGGTTTGCCCAGACGGTGTAACTCCCCGGCTCATACCGGATTTCGATGCCTGAATACCGCTGTATCTGGCCGCGGATGATGCTGTTGAGGTCGGTCGGCTCCAGGCGGATACGGTGCTTGTTGAGCGCGGTTAACAGTTCGACGTTCTTGATGACGTTGATCCCCTGTTCGACCGTATTTTTGACCCGTTGAGCGAGTTCCGCCTCCTCGCCGGAGAGCCGTTCCCGGAGCATCTCGATGATCGTTGCCGCGACCATGCTGGTGTTGTAGATGTCGGTGCCGAGCAGGTCGAGGTAGAGGCTGGAGAGCTGGCTGGTCCGTTCGCAGACGAGGTCCCTGGTGATATCACGGCCGACCCCGGTTGCGGCGACGGCCTTCCCGGAGGCGTTGTGCAGGGGGTGAATGGTGATCTGGAACGACCGCACCTCATCGCGCCATGAAAACGATCGGGTCTCTGAGACTGCCTCTCCTGTCTCGATGACCCAATGCGCAGCCCCGGCCAGAAAGTCCGCCTCCTCTGCCGGGAACAGGGCATGGGGAGTCTTGCCTGCGATCGTCTCCGGGTCTATTCCCTGATTCCGGGCACCGGTCCAGTAGAACTGGGTGAAGATGCCGTCGCGGTTGAGCGTGAATATCATGTCAGGGAGCGTTTTCGCCAGGATCTGCACCTGCTCTTCCGACGCCCCGCGAGAATCTTCGACCGTTCTCTCTTCCGGAGCATCACGGATGGTCTCGACGGCACCGATCTGCCTGCCGGTGGTGTCGTAGAGAGGAGCGGCCATACAGACAACCTCTCTGCCGGATGCCGGAGGGATGCACGACCTGGCGAGCAACTCTTCACCTTCATGGGACAGCAGACGATAATGGTCGTTCCCGGCATCGCTGTGAGTCAGGATGGAGTTCGCCAGTGTGGGGCATATCTCGCCGAACAATGCCTTCCCATGGATGTAATCGCCTTTTCCTACGATCTCCTCTGCAGAAACACCGGTATACCGTTCCATGCCGTCGTTCCAGACTACCACCCGCCCCTCGCAGTCGAGAACGAGTGCCGGTTGCTGGATGTGATCGAAGATACTCACGGGTATCTGGCTGCGATTCATGGACTCCCTGACTCTTTTCTGTTTCATCTTCACGCACATCACCCGGGAACAACTTCCATCCCCACAGAGCCGCGAGAGGGCCCCCTCACCCGGATCTCGGGGTGAGTCCTCTGTGCCGGCTGATACGGCGCCCCCTGGTTATTACCGTTTGGGACAAACGCGCTGGAAAAGTGTCTGGGACAGTCGCTTAAAAGGGTGTCCATATATCTTCTGCAAAATATACTGTCGAGCGAATTTATTATATATATGTTTTCAGATCGCTTCCCCTCAAATAAGCGCGATTTACCGCTATAGGTACATTTAATTTGAGCACCTGTATAAGTGACCGCTCATATCCGTCCTTCTGGATTGGGTACGGGAACGCGGAGCCGGTGGTTCACTTCTTTCGCGTAGGTTAATATTTGAGTATTTGCAGATCATAGTTGATGTTCGGGCGTTATAGGGGCACTTTTCGCCGTGAATGCGGCGATATTCTGGTGGAGGCGGAGACTGTCGACGGTCTCCTGACCTACCGGCGCAGGTGCGAAGGCCAGACGTTCGAGCGGATCCTGGTCTCGAATACGGGCGAGGTGGTCATCAATCCGGTCGAGCCGGTCAACCTCCCCAGGGAGATCACGGACTTCCTGCTGGTGGAGTTCTCCCCGATGATGATCGAGCCCGGTGCCTCCCGGACGGTTTACCTGAAGTTTCCCGTCGAGATCGGTGTTTTCGTGGAGTCTGCGCGGGATATCGAGGTGCTGGACGTCTTTGCTTTCGGCACCCAGAAGTACACGCTCTACGGTTCGCCGACGAACGGGGTCATCGCGCGCTGGTACCGGAGCGCGGTCTACCCTGAGATCCCTCAGGTCGATCCCTTCCGCGAGGGGGTGATGGAACTCTCCATCCAGAATACATGCCGTGAGTGGGTAGAGGTGTCCCGGGTTGTCTTTGAGAGTACCGATATGAAGATCTACTACGGTGACTTCGTGGCGGCCACCGCCACGATGAAACTTCTCACCAGGACTATGGCGGAGACGGATTTCGTCGACGCGCCGCTCCGGCCCGGGATGGTGAAGTCCGTCGAGCTGTATACGGCCCGCAAGATCCCGGCTATCGACCGCGGATACCTGATGGAGTGGGGTTTCTCATGACGTTCAACGTGACGGAGGTCCTGGAGATACCCATCGGCGTTGGCGATATCACCGTAGAGCGCCTCCTGTACTTCGTCTTTATTCTCGCGCTCGGCGTTGCAGTCGCGAAGGTCGTCTCGATAAACGTTCGACGAGCTCTCGCGGAACGGTTGCCCGTGAACGAGCGCGAACTGCTCGCGAAACTGGTCTACTACGGTATCATCGTCTGGGCGTTCGTCGTCGCTCTCCCGCAGCTCGAATTCGACCTCTCCGGTCTCCTGGTGGCCGGGGGAATCGCCGGTCTCGTCATCGGTTTTGCGAGCCAGAGTGTCGTCTCGAACCTGATCTCCGGGCTCTTCCTGATGTTCGAACACCCGATCCGGATCGGCGACAACATCAACGTCGCCGATGTCAGCGGGAGTGTCGAGGATATCCGTGTCCTCTCGACCGTCATCAAGACCTACGACGGGATCTACATCCGGATCCCGAACGAGAAGGTCTTCACCTCGAA
>Ga0265294_10010781_pt1 | contig 10343 bp, 11 predicted proteins | sample MunlanPumphouse3_FD_192504 | JGI IMG/M metagenome (GOLD analysis project Ga0265294, IMG submission 192504) | Groundwater microbial communities from a municipal landfill in Southern Ontario, Canada - Pumphouse #3 | ecosystem: Environmental > Aquatic > Deep subsurface > Groundwater | place...
ATGCCCGGTTCACAAAGCGTCTTACCCGTTAATACGGTAGCTGCTCTGATGGGTATACCCGTAATCATTTATGTGATTTTCAAAAACAGAGCCGTAAAATTATGATACCGTTCCTGGACATATCCGGTTTAAGCATTGGTTACTCCAAGAAACAAACTCTTTTTGAAGACATTACCATACGGCTGCATTGCGGAAAGATCACCGGTATCCTGGGACCAAACGGCATCGGAAAATCCACCTTATTAAAGACCATCGCCGGATTACTTCCGCCTCTGAAAGGATCCGTTATACCGCAGGGTCTCCCCCAAGACCGGGACCTGTGTGCTTTTGTTCCTGCACAACCATGGAGGGCATCCAATTTCTCTGTTGAAGACACCGTAAGCACGGGGAGGTACCGGTATACCAACTGGCTGGGCCTGGAAAACCCTGAAGGAAAACGGGTCATTGAGCAAGTCCTGGAAAAAACAGGAATATCGTACCTGGCCCAAAGAAACAGTGCCGATTTATCGGACGGTGAATTTCACCGGGTAGCCATTGCCCGCGCCCTGGTTCAGGATACACCTCTGATCCTGTTGGATGAACCTACCGCTTTCCTGGATATTGCCAACAAGCGGTCCACAATATTGCTGCTTAAAAAAATCGCCGTTGAAGAGAGTAAGGGCATCCTTTTTTCCACACACGACCTCTCCCTGGCAATGCAACATTGTGATCTGTTCTGGATCATGACCCCCGACAAAGAAATATTTTGCGGGACTCCTTCCGAAATGAAAGATCAGGGGATCATTGATCGCCTATACTAACTAGCTTAAATGCAACATATTATGGACATTTTGGAAATTATTAAGAAGAACAGATCTTACAGAAAATTTATTCAAAACGAACCTGTAAGCCATCGGGAACTGGAATCAATGATTGAAGCCGCACGTCTTAGTGCATCAGCCGCCAACAGGCAACCGTTAAAATACCTGCTCTGCAACAATGAAGCATCCTCATTGGGAAAAGAAATATTTGAGTGCCTTGCCTGGGCAGGCTATATAAAAGAATGGGACGGTCCGGCCGAAGGAGAAAAGCCGGCAGCCTATATAATTCTTCTGCACGACAAATCGGTTCACCCCAATATTTATTGTGATGCAGGAATTGCCATGCAAAGCATCCTGTTACAGGCTGTAAGTCTGGGTTACGGCGGTTGCATTTTTGCTTCCGTCAACAGGCCCAGGCTGGCAAAATTCCTGACACTTCCGGACAGGTTTGAAATACTATATGTCGTAGCCCTTGGTAAACCGGCAGAAACAGTAGTCCTGGAAAAAACAAACCCCGACCTCACGGCCGGGGAAAACATCAAATATTGGAGAGATGCGAATGGAATACATCACGTACCCAAACGCTCATTGAATGAACTGATTATTGACCTTTGATCTTTTTTTCTTCCATCATCCTGCCAATGGCACCGGCCAGACGACGGATTCCCTCCTCGGCACGTGATTCTTCCATATAAGAGAAGTTGATCCGCAAGGTGTTTTTTCCGGATCCGTCACAGTGAAAGGCTTCCCCAATGACAAAGGCCACATTTTCATTGACTGCGATCTTAAAGAGGTCCTTGGAATCATACCCTTCAGGTAAGGTGACAAAGAGGAACAAACCTCCTTCCGGATTGGTCCAGGTGACTCCTTCGGGCATGTATTTTTCAAATGCGGCTATCATGCTGTCGCGTTTGTTACGGTAATTGATCTTAACCCGCTCAATATTCTTATCGTAATACCCTTTCTTCATAAAACGGGCAGCTATGAACTGATTGAACACCGGTGCGCACAGGTCCATGGATTGCTTGACAATTTCCAGTCGTTCTATGATATTTACCGGAGCCATAATCCACCCCAGGCGGAACCCGGGAACGAATGTTTTTGAGAAAGTCCCCAGTAATATAGTACGTTCATCCTTATCCAGTGAATAGATCAAAGGCATAGGTTCTCCGCTAAAGCGGATCTCTCTGTAAGGACTGTCTTCCACCACCAGCAGATCAAACTCCCGCGCGACTTCCAGCACATTGCAACGTTGCTCCATATCCATAGTTACTCCGGAAGGATTCTGAAAATCCGGGATAGCGTAAATGAATTTCGGCTTCTTCCCGGCTGTTACCAACGCACTAACTACGGAATGCAATTCTTCATCTTTAGGAATTCCCACGGGATTTGCCCTGTGTGCATAAAAAGCCTGCAATGCCCCCAGGTAGGAAGGCAGTCCGCAGACCAGCGTATCCCCGGGATTAATAAACAACTGACTCAGCATATCTATTGCCTGCTGCGATGATGTGGTAATGATGAAATTTTCATAAGTAACATCTATTCCCTGATCGCGGTAACGCTGTGCCAATACTTCCCGCAATTCCTTCACGCCCAAAGTTTCACCGTATTGCAATGCCTGCAGGGCATTTTCTTCCAGGACTTCCGTGACTACTTCCTTAAGCTGATCTACAGGAAAAGCGGTAATGTCCGGAAACCCGCCTCCAAAAGAAATAACTTCCGGACGAGTAGCCATTTTCAAAAGATCCCGGATAGCTGAACGCCTCATGTTTTTGGCGTTATCAGAAATAATGGACTTTAAAGATTCGTCTCGCATAATTTTAATTCCTTTTACGGGGGCAAAACTAAAAAAGTTTAATCAATAAAGCAAAATATATGATAAATATATAGCAGGAACGTTAATAAACATTTAAATCATAAGCCACAAGGGTTACTCCAAGAAATATACTACATTTGTACGAATAAACGCGATTTATGTCACAATTGCAAATTACCCGTGAATTCCGTTTTGAAGGGGCGCATGCACTCACCCATTACGATGGGAAATGCCGCCAGATACACGGACACTCTTACAAACTGATGGTAACCATTACGGGAGAACCCTCCCACAAACCGGGAGATCCAAAATCAGGCATGATCATGGACTTCAATGACCTTAAAAAAATAGTATCCAAATACGTACTTGAACCTCTGGATCATTCCCTGATGCTCAGAAAAGATGCTCCTCTTTCCCGGGAACTGGCCAAAGCATACGATAACGTTCTTGTTTTTGATTTTCAACCTACCTGTGAACAATTGACATTATACATAGCCGGCATCCTGGATCCGGTCATAACCCCGCCCAACCGTCTGCACAGCGTGAGGTTGTATGAAACCCCCACATCATTTGCCGAATGGGTGAAATGAAAAGAATATTCATGATAGACGGGCACGCCCTGGTTTACCGGGCGTATTTTGCCTTTATTAACCGGCCCATGCTCAATACAAAGGGTGTTGACACCTCGGCAATTTACGGCTTTTGCCGTTCCCTTTTCGACATTATTTTAAAGGAAAAACCCACCCATCTTTTTGTGGCCTTTGATCCGGGAGGCAAAAATTTTCGCCACCAGGCATATCCGGAATACAAAGCCAACCGGCCCGAAACACCTGCGGTGATCAAAGAGTCCCTGCCCGTCATACACGAATTCCTGGAATCGTGCCGCATCCCTGTGATCATCATTCAGAATGCCGAGGCCGATGACGTAATCGGAACGCTTTCCAAACGTGCCGAGAAAGAGGGATTCCAGGTATTCATGGTGACTCCCGACAAAGATTACGGACAACTGGTTTCCAAGAACATACAAATGTTCCGGCCCCGTTCGCGGGGAGACGGCTGGGATATCCTCGGAGAAAAAGAGATCTGTACTAAATACAATATCAATGACCCTGCCCAGGTAACCGATATCCTTGCAATATGGGGAGATGCATCAGACAATATCCCGGGAGTGCGGGGCATAGGAGAAGTCGGTGCGAAAAACCTGGTATCGAGCTTTGGAACCGTAGAGAACATTTTGGAACATCTTGCCGAGTTACCCGTCAAAATGCAGGAAAAGATCACGCATTCAAGGGACATGCTGGAACTTTCTAAAGACCTGGTCACCATCCGCACCGGCCTTGATATACCCTGGGACGAAGAATCATTCAGGATCCGGGCTCCCCAGCTGACCCGACTGAAAGAATTGCTCAGGGAGTATGAATTTCATTCCCTGGTCCGACTAATCCCAAAACTGGAAGAGCTTTTTTGCTGTTTTGAAGATAAAACGACAACCCCATCTGAACCTTCACAGGAATTGAAGCCGCCCGTTTCTTTTGAAGAAATCAGAAACAGTGAGCAAACCGGATCTCTCCTGAAAGAGGCATCGCTCAAGGGTCAAGTAGGCATAGCCTGCAATACGTCCGTTGCAGCCGTTTTCACGGGAGAAAAAAACTATTTGGTTCCTGCAGCCCGGATTCTTCCCCTGTTAACTGACCGTAAAATTGAAAAATGCGGATTCGGAATCAAAGACCTGCTGCTGATATTGAAACATCAGCAAAAAGGCATGGACGGTATGTTATGGGACCCCGGACTGATGCATTACCTGGTCAACCCGGAACGCAACCACCGTCCTTCAGACCTGGCTATACAGTACCTGAATTTGTTCCCGGATGAAACCGAAACAAAAGATCAGGACTTGTTCCAAACCCAACAAGAAACAGACACCGCCATTAAAAACCTGTTAAACGAGGCTTTTATTGCTTTCCATCTGAAAAAACCGCTGCAGGACATCCTGAACAAGGAAGGGACGGCTACACTTTACACTGATCTTGAAATGCCCTTGATGGAAGTGCTTGCCGATATGGAATATCAGGGGGTCAACGTAGACATTGGTTCGCTGGAAGAATACGGGCGGGAACTTACAGCCACATCCCTGGAGATCGAAAAACAGGTCAGGAATTACGCCAATGAACCCACACTTAATGTGTCTTCCCCAAAACAACTGGGGATCGTGCTGTATGACAGGCTGAAAATTGATGACCGGTCCCGGAAAGGAAAAAAACAGTATTCCACAGACGAAGAGACACTCAGTGCACTGGCAGAACGTCACCCGATTGTGCCCCTGATCCTGGAATACAGGTCTTTAAAAAAACTATTGTCCTCTTATATTGAAAGCCTGCCTGCCCTGACAGATCCCGACACCGGACGCATACACACAACCTTCAATCAAACGGTTACCGCTACCGGGAGACTGAGTTCACAGAAACCCAACCTTCAAAACATACCGGTAAGGGAGGAAAGAGGAAGGGAAATCAGGAAATTTTTTATTCCCAGGGATAAAGACTACGTGTTGATGTCTGCCGATTATTCTCAGATAGAGTTGCGTATAATGGCTCACATGAGCGGGGATGAGGATTTTATTGCAGCTTTTAATGCAGGGGCCGATATTCATACGGCTACAGCAGCAAAGATATTTCATTGCGGTAAAGAAGAAGTAACTCCCGAACAACGGAACAAAGCAAAAACAGCGAATTTCGGAATCATATACGGCATCTCTCCATTCGGACTTGCCAGCCGTCTGAAAATACCCCGTTCAGAGGCAAAAGAACTTATTGACGGATACTTTGAACATTATCCTAAAGTGAGGGAATACCTGAACAATACCATATCTATGGCAAAGGAAAAAGGGTACGTGGAAACACTTTTTCACCGCAGACGTTATGCCCCTGATATCAATGCTTCCAACGCATTGCTGCGGGGGTTGGCAGAACGTAACGCCATTAATGCGCCCATTCAGGGAACAGCGGCTGACATCATAAAAAAAGCCATGGTTATGGTACATCGTGAAATGACAGATAAAAAAATGAGAAGCAAAATGATCCTCCAGGTTCATGATGAATTGCTGTTCGATGTCCATATTACCGAAAAGAAAGAAATGGAAGACCTGGTACGCAACGTAATGGAACATGCGGTGACGCTGAGTGTACCGTTATCTGTTGGTTTAGGTTTCGGAACTAACTGGCTGGAGGCGCATTAGTATGGTATTAACGGATTGGATCCTGGTATCTTTCATTCTCCTGGTTTCTGTTACAGTGCTTCTGTTTCTGCAATATTACAGACCGGCCTTTGCAAAAAAAGATAATATGCAGGCGGGAATCGGTGTTACACCCGGTGTATCCGTAATCGTGTGTGTCAGGAACGAATACGAAAACCTGGTGAATTTGTTGCCTGCCCTGCTGGAACAGGAATACGAAAATTTTGAATTGGTTGTGGTAGATAAAAACTCACAAGACAATACAGACGTACTCCTGGCTTCACTGGAGCATTTTAATAAAAATCTAACCATAAGGACCCTGACAGCAGATTCCAAATTTGGACAAGACAACCTTATGGCTCTTGGAATAGGGATAAGAGCTGCCCGTTATCCATCCATAGTTTTTTTCAGACCGGACTGTTTCCCGGATTCTAAAAAATGGCTAGCCACCCTGGTTCAGGCAAATCGGGAACCGGGAAACACTACCGTTATGGGATATACATCATTCAGAGGCAACAACCTGCTTATACGTTATGACCTTCTGGAGCAACAGCTTCACGTAATGGGGGCTTCCGCTCTGAATATGAGCTATACCTTTGACGGCAACAATAAAATGTTTCCTGCAGACAGGTTTTTAACAGGAGCCAAACTGGACATGAAAACCACCGGTTGTAATCAATGTGAACAGGCCATTGTTTCTCATGTGTTAAAACAAACCAAAGCAACAGCCTGTGTGAATCCCGCCGGAACGGTGTATATGAACCGTCGCATGGGAATAAGGGAATACCATATGGTCAGGACTTTGGAATTGTCTACCATGCAGCTCACAAAAGCCCGGCCCTATATATTGCTATCATTGGAAAAAATGCTTATTGCCGCTTTTTATGTGATGTTGTTCCTGACTTTTGTCCTTTTCAGGGAAATATCAGACATATATACCTATAGCGTTTTGGGAGGCATGTTGCTGTTCAGGTGGATAACCGTATGGATCCACCATATAGGGTTTCGAATACATTTGGGCGAAAAAGGGCTGGTTCTGGCATCACCTTTGTGGGATATGATTTCTCCCTTTGTACATTTTTATTTTTTAATTGTGCTCCTGATTAAGAACATCAAATCCTAATAATATGGGCGTATCGCTGGATAATATGGATGACAGGGAACTTGTCAGACTGGCTCTGGAAAACAGGCAGGAAGCATACACGCGTTTGCTTGTCAGGCACAAAGACCGCGTACAGGCTTTTATCAATAAGCTTATTGTTAACTCATCCGAATCTGAGGACCTGGTGCTGATGAGCTTTGATAAGGCTTTCCGGAACCTGAAACACTACAATCCCAAATACGCATTTTCCACATGGCTGTACAGTATTGTGCAAAATCTCTGCATTGATCATTTCAGAAAAAACAAACAATTTTTCGTATCGCTGGAAGAAGCCCGGGAAACCGAAGACATTAACCCGGAAGATGTTATGATAGCGGAACAGCAGAAACAGGCCATCGAATCGGTAATATCACGTCTTAAACCTGATTATGCAGAAGTGATCCGCCTGCGTTATATGCAGCATTACGCTTACGAAGAAATCGCCGATACTTTGAACATTCCTCTGGGAACGGTCAAAACCAGGATCTATCGCGCCAAAGTGATGCTGGCCCGGATCATTGAACAGGAAAGTGTAGATTGAATATGGATGCAAAACTGATTTTCAAATATTTTCCGGATTTGGACGAAACAGCAAAAACCCGTTTCATTCAACTGGGGGAGCTGTATTCCAGTTGGAATCAAAAGATAAATGTAATCAGCCGGAAAGATTTGGAACATTTGTACCTGAGGCACGTTCTCCATTCACTGGCTCTTTCAAAAGCCCTTGAGAATAATCCATTCCAAAAAAACGTCACGGTCCTGGATGCCGGGACCGGGGGCGGATTTCCCGGCATTCCCCTGGCTATCTTACATCCCTCAACCCGTTTTGTGTTATGCGATTCCATTGCCAAGAAGATCAAAGTCGTTTCCGGGATCACTTCGCAACTGGGACTGACCAACGTAACGCCTGTTGTCTCACGTATGGAAGCGCTGCCGGACCGGGCTTATGATATAATTGTTTCAAGGGCTGTTGCCAGTCTTGAGAAATTTATTCCCTGGGCTCGTAATAAAATTAAAAAAAACGGCCGGATTCTGTTCCTTAAAGGCGGCGATCTTACACCGGAGATACATGAAGCCTCCGGCAAACTGGGTATTCCCGTATCCTGCTTTTTTATAACGGAACTGAAAAACACGTTCCATGGACTTGATGACGAATTCTTTGACACGAAAAAAATTTGCGAAATCAAACAAACTTCGTATCTTTGCGCTCCCCTATTGAAAAGTAGTTAAAGTAGCAAAATAATATGAAAAGGACATTTCAACCCTCTCAGCGTAAACGCCGTAACAAACACGGCTTTCGTGAGCGTATGTCTACTCCCAACGGACGTCGCATTTTGGCTGCGCGCCGCAGGCGCGGACGCAAAAAATTAACCGTATCCGACGAAGATCGTTTTTAAAAAGTGCCCGGCAAAAAAAACATAAGGAAACCGGTTCTCAGGAACTTACTGTGGATTTTGATTTTCCTTTCAGGGCTTTTCTTAAGCACCTACACTTTTTTACATTTCTTCACACGTCACGGCAAAGGATTTATTCTTCCCGACCTCTCCGGATTAACTCCTGAAGAAGCCCGGGATGTTGTTTCATCCATGGATCTGCGTTTGGAAGTAACCGACTCGCTTTATATGCCCAAATTGCCTAAAGGCGTAATATTCAGACAGGTTCCTCCGGCCGGGCAACACGTCAAGAAAAACCGCCGGGTAGAACTTACCGTAAATTCCGTACTTCCCAGGCAGGTGAATATGCCATCACTGGTAGGATTCTCCCTCAGACAGGCCAAAGCGGAACTTGCATCCAGCGGACTGAAACCCGGCCGACTGATCTATGTTCCCGATATCGCTACCAACAACGTTTTGGAACAACTCTATCAGGGAGAGCCCATTGCACCGGGCACATCCGTTGATATTTACAGTTCCATTGACCTGGAACTGGGATTGTCCCCGAATCACGAACTGGCTTACATTCCCTTGCTAAAAGGAAAAAGTCTTGAAACAGCATTGGATATTCTTAGCGACCATTCTCTGAATGTAGGCAGGATACGTTACGACCAGACAGTCATGACCGCAGCAGACACCCTGACTGCCAGGGTTTATATGCAATCTCCCGTATATTCACAACAACCGGAATGGCCTTTGGGAACATCGGTTCATCTCACCCTTACCACGGATCCTGAATTACTCAAACCGGAAGAACTTCTCCCGATAGAAGACAGCCTGTAAATGATAGATGAGCAGGAACTATTTGAACATTTTCACTTAACAGTCGACAAAGGCCAGTCGCCTTTACGAATCGATAAATTTCTTGCATCCAAGCTGGAAGCTACTTCAAGGAACCGTCTTCAACTGGCGGCTGAGTCACAATATATCCTGGTAAACGGAACACCCGTAAAAAACAATTACAAAGTTCGGCCACTGGACGAGATCCGTATCATGCTTCCCTTTGAAAAGCGGGAATTCAAACTGATAGCGGAAAATATACCCCTGGACATTGTATTTGAAGACCCTGATATTCTGGTAATAAACAAACCTGCGGGATTGACGGTACATCCGGGACACGGCAATTACAGCGGAACCTTACTAAATGCACTGGCCTGGTATTTTGGGGAAAGAGGCACAGTCGATACAGATGACACCCGTATGGGGGTCTTGGTTCACAGAATTGATAAAGATACTTCCGGCCTGCTGGTAGTAGCCAAATCAGAGGAAGCTCAGTTCCGGCTGGCCCGCCAGTTTTTTGACCATACCGTTGACCGGATCTACCATGCCCTGGTATGGGGGGACATGGAAAATGAAGAGGGAACCATAACGGGAGATATAGCCCGGCATCCTTCGGACAGACTTCGTTTCAGTGTCTGCGCTGAAGGCAAAACGGGCAAACATGCCGTTACGCATTACCGTGTGCTGGAACGTTTCGGGTACGTGACACTGGTTGAATGCCGTCTTGAAACAGGCAGAACCCACCAGATACGTGTACACATGGAATACGCCGGACACCCGCTCTTTGGAGACGCCCGTTACGGGGGAAACCGCATCCGTAAAGGGACCCGGTTTACAAAATACAAACAGTTTATTGATAATTGTTTTGAGATAATGCCACGCCAGGCACTTCATGCTTTAACACTGGGATTTGTACATCCCCGGACACGGGAAAAAATGCATTTCCGGGCGCCCCTTCCCGACGATTTCGAAAAAGTTCTGGGCAAATGGCGCAAATACGCTATTTCCGCACAATTCTCTGAGGATTCCTAGAAACATAGACTTCCCAGGATCCGGCAGAAGCGGGTTTGCCGGGTAATTCCATCTGATTGGCATGGCAAACGGCTACGGCCAGTGCATCTGTCGCATCCAGTGGACAGGA
>Ga0265294_10010783_pt1 | contig 10342 bp, 10 predicted proteins | sample MunlanPumphouse3_FD_192504 | JGI IMG/M metagenome (GOLD analysis project Ga0265294, IMG submission 192504) | Groundwater microbial communities from a municipal landfill in Southern Ontario, Canada - Pumphouse #3 | ecosystem: Environmental > Aquatic > Deep subsurface > Groundwater | place...
TTCACAAACATTCGCCCCTCGAAAGAGATCAACCGCTGCGACGCCTCGGCTACCACTGACGCTAGTGGAAGAGTACATAAACCAACTCGCGGAAATCGATCGTTTTCACAAACACTCAGTCTCCATAATAAAATCAACACCCTAACACCGGCAACGAAATTCGCATCGATTTGCCACCCTTGTTTCAGTTTGGAACAGGATCGTCAGAAATCAGTCATTGCTGCTATACGCTTCCACTTAATTCGAAAACCAGAGCAATCTTATGCCCGATCCGTTACGCGCGAATTGAAAAACGCTATCCCAAACTGACTGACCCACAAAGCCCAAACCCAATACCACCCCACCCACCCCTCCTGCGCCCTCGCCCTCGAGCGCTTTGCACGAGAAGAGAACGTCTTTCGCCCAAAGGCCCAATACATGCGCGAACACCTCCTCCGTGAAGCCGCAAAGGCGGCAGATCATTATGGATCGCCGAGCCAAGTCGCCCCCCCAAAACACCAAAAACTGCCCAATAACCCCAATCTCAAAGACACCCGAGCCGAGACCCGAAGCTAAGCCCCCCGTCGGCGTCGTCACCGGCGGTTTTCATATGCAACGCACTTTGGACCCCATAAACGCACATCCCGAATCAAAACACTTCAATCGGCAGTCATATCCTGCCTACGGCCCTAATACACAAAAAGGTGTGCGGCAGGACAATGTCACCGGTTTTTCCGCGGTCATGTCAGAATACAAAAAACTCGAAAACCATGATATCCAGCTTGTCTGAGCTACGTAATTCTCTACCGAATCCTTCTCACGCTCAGCTTTCTGATAAAAAACGACGCCTTTCAACACAAACCAGTTTGTCGCCCTCATAGTCGGAAAAAGCCGAAGCCTTCAACATGAGCCAGTTTGTTGTCCTCTCAACAGGCAGATTTATGCGTAAACAGTATGTTTGAGACAAAGTAAGAATGAAGCATATCTATCATATCTGGTATGAGTACTTTGATGTAGAAAAAAGCATCCGACAAATTGCAAAAGAGACTGGACATGATCGAGCGACAGTGAAGAAATACGTCGAAAAGAAAATTTTAAATGAAGTGAAAAAAGTTGTACATTAACAGGATATATGGTTAGTACCTATGGGATACGTTGAACACCGGCAAAGAGATTTGCATTGATTTGCCACCCTATTTTCATTTTAACTATTTTCTATATTGAGGAAAGAAATTAGCACTTTCGATGTCTTGGTCATCCTGAGATCTAATGCTAACTAACTCATCATATTTATCCCGATCAAACACTTTTTTTCCAATAGAGAAATATGTATCTGAATGCTTATTAAATGCTTCTTTAAATTTATATAAGCTATCTTCTTTACTTCCTAGGCCTCCTCCCAAATGGAAATATCTATATCCATTTTCACAGCCCCAACATGCAGCCTCATATAGAAGTAGATTAGTTGCTGCTAAATTACGATATTCCATATCAGATGCGGATAAATGATAATTAATTTTGTCGTTTCCAAAGATGATTATTGAAGATGAAATAATTTTTCCATCATATACAGCATAAAAAAACAAGCTATTATATTTCAAATCTCTAAGAATACTGTTATAAAAATCGTTATTAAAGTAATAGTAATTGGTAGCTTCATCACTATCCATCGTTGCATTATATAAGGGGATAAATTCTCCAACTATTATAGGGTCTCTACTCCAAAATATTTGCACACCAGACTTAATTGCTTTTCTTATTACGTTTCGATTTTTACTACTTAAATCATCCCAAATTTGATCTTTACTTATTAAATTCATCGTTATAGTTTTACCCAGATCTGTTATTTCATAAATCTGTGTGTTCATTTTAGAGTTTTCTAGGACCGGGTGAAAACGAACAAATTCGCTGACAATGTTTTTCGAACGACAGTAATTTGTGTAATCATCATCTAGCTTTTTCAAGCTACATTTGGTCACCGAACCTTCGATCAGAAATCCACCATAGCCGTATGGTGTTGTAATATCAAAGAATTTTTGGGAGTCTATTTTGCCCTTAAATCTTTCATCCTCAGCAACATCGCGAATCATCACTACGTTTATAGCTCGAATATTATCGTCCTGGTAATAGAAAAGTGTTGGTTTTCCATCACCATGTAACTTAAATGCATGCGTATATCCCGGCAAATAATAAACATCATAATTGCTGAAACTTTTTACTATTGCCTCCCATTGATCAGCTTCATTTAGATTAAATATTGAAAACAAATAACCACATCCTATTCTTTAACAAATTTACGTATTCCATCGGTCACTCTAGTCATATCTTCAACTAGGTATCGTTGATCACAGGGAATCGATAATATTGAATTATAAATCTCTTTAATGCCATTGCTTATATGTCCTTTTAGTTGCTTTGAAATAGGCCAATGTACAGGGCAATATATATCTTGCTTGGTCAGGTATCTCCTCAACTCATCTCTATTGTTTTTGATGTAGATAGGGAAAAAAAACGGTGTTATATTATTTTCCAATTTACTAAATATTACTTCGATCCCACTAAGGTCATCTAAGCCATTGATCAGCGCTTCATAATTAGTTCTTCTACGATTCTGCAACAACTCATAATCAAGATTTTGAATCAAATTTTCTGAAATTTCATCAATTTTGAATGCTTTAACATCTTCATCTAGTATTTGTTCTGCCGCCTTAAACCCAGATAAATATGTAGCTTTTTTGGAAATATTTCTTGAAATTATGTATTCAAATTTTTCATTTAAGCTTCTTACTCTTAAGTCAATAAAGTCACTTGAGTCATTAGGCAACTCATAATTCATATTTTTATCAGAGGCCATAAAACCTCCACTAGGTGTACCGAACCATTTTCTAATGCTCCCAAAGACAAAGTCATTGACAATAAGGTTATGATTAGAAAAAAGTGTATGGGTTACATCTTCTATTACGATAACGGATTTAGATTTAAGTTCTGATACGATTTCAGCTAAAATTGCGTTAGTTTGATAACCAAAATAACCCATATGAAGAAATATTCCAATATTAGCGCTCTTTATAAGTTCAATATCATCAGGTGTAAATTGCTTATCAACATTGTAGTATGACAATTCGAAGCCAGCTTTTTCAAATGGGAGTATAACTGATTCACATATATATGCAGGTAACAAGACTCTCCTTAGGGAGGGGTTGACCTGTTCCAACAACAAACTGAGCGCTCCTCGTCCTGATGTAGTTAGAGTCACATGACCGAAATTTTCAAGCCAAGAAGGCAGTTCATTGCTTTTTTTTGGAATATTACTATTATTAATCCAAAACTCGCTACCTATTTCACTATGCATCTACTTATCCCAATAGTTATTTTTTGCAATCAATTCGAAATATTCTTCTCGAAGAATTCCAACCAACAGCTCATCATGATAATCATTAGATTTAAATACAGCTTTACGCCTTACACCTTCGATCTGCCAGCCGCATTTGACGCAATATAATTTTCGCGAAGGTTCATTATATTCAATAATACTCCCGTCAAGTCTATTTAATTGTAACTCCTCGAAAGCGTATTTCATAATTGCCATAACTGTATCTGTACCAATTCCTCTTGCACGGAATTTTTTGTTAGCAATCTTAATGCCGTGAAAAGCCGTTCTGTTTTTCCAATCAATATTCACTAAATTAGCAAATCCAATTGCACCATCTTCTTTAGTTTCTATGATTAGTCTGATATTGTTTTGATTATTGACATTAGAATGGTACCAATTTAATTGTTGATCCGTTGATACTGGAAATGAATATCCTCCAACCATCTTCTCAATTTCAGGATCGTTAACCATCTCACGTAGCATTCCTTGATCTTCTAATTCAATTGCACGCAATGTAACTATTTTGCCTTTGACGTCCATTTTATTTCTTTCCTCCCATTAGTTTTTGACGATAAACGTGAAGATCAGGCGGTGAATCCACACCTCTTTCACCTATATCGACTCTTTTTATTGTTTTTAATACTGTGCTAAATATTATTTTCATGTCACCTATAAAAGAAATATTATTAACATATTCTATATCATACAAAAAACGTTGTTCCCAAGTCGTGCTATTTCTGCCATTAATCTGCGCTAATCCAGTTAATCCTGGCCTTACACTATGTCTTATCCTCTCTTCTTCTTTATAGTATGGCAAATACTGCACAGCTAAAGGTCTTGGACCAACAATACTCATATCCCCTTTTAAAATATTGAAAAGTTCTGGCAACTCATCCAAAGATGTTGAACGTAACATCCTACCGAATCTTGTTAACCTAACGTTATCAGGTAATAGCTCCCCGGTATCGTCTCGTTCATTGTTCATTGTTCTATACTTATACATAGTAAATATTTTCTCGTTTAGTCCAGGTCTTTTCTGCTTAAACAGCACCGGACTTCCTAGCTTGATTTTCACCAATACACCGATGATTACAAATATTGGACTTAGGATAACAATTGCCAATAAAGACAAAAAAAAGTCTAGGGGTCGCTTTAAAAACTTCCGATAAATACCATTACTCATTTTTGATTTTTCAACTTTAATTTCAGTCACTGCCTTACTCTATTATTGGAATACATAATTTATCATTCAATTCCAAATGCGCTGCCATTACTAAGCACTAATTTTCTAATTAACATAAACAGTATACTGTCTTTCTCTCCTGCAACCAAAGTTAATCTCTCCATTAGTCATCTGTGGTAAATCAAGATGTTTCCTAACCCATCTTTAAAGGCTGATGATAAAACATATTCGAAATATAGCTTTACAGCTTTTTCATTCGTTCGTATGCGTACATAGGACATTCGTAAGCGTCAAATAAAACACCGCCTTCCATCCTTCGATTTGTTCTGAGAAAATTGAATCAATCATCTAACGAGCCTTAAGAAACCTTTCGAAGTCATAAGGCCTCTCTCGACTCCTTAAGATATCTCGAGAACGCTCGAGGTTCGCTTAGCCATTTACGGAACGGACGACGATACCATGCAGCTACAAGAAATAAGAAAACAAGTGAATCGACGAGAATGGACCCAAATGGTCATGGACTGCCGCAACAGTGGCCTTTCGATTAAAGATTGGTGCGCGCAAAACGGCGTCAATTCGAAAACCTACTATTATCGCCAAAGACGCGTCTTCGAGGCGATCGGCAATCGTCCATTTGAACGCACGAACCGAGCCATGACGCCCGCCACCGATTCGATTGAGTTCGCCCCCCTTCGCCCGATCGATGTTTCATCGTGTATGGCCAAGCTTCACCTCTCTGCCGGTACATTGGAGATCCCCGAAGGCTTCGATCCCCAAACCCTTCGCGCGATTATCCAGGTAATGCAAGAATGCTAAACGACTTTCTTTGTCCCGGCACGATTTACCTTGCCTGCGGCTACACCGATCTACGAAAAGGCATCGACGGGTTAGCCTTATTGATTGAGCAGCAATTCCAAATGGCGATATCCCAAAACGATCTGTTCTTGTTTTGCGGGCGCCGGACCGATCGCATTAAGGGTCTTATGTGGGAAGGCGATGGCTTTCTTCTCGTCTACAAACGGTTGGAGGAAGGTCAGTTCAAATGGCCCAGGAAAAAGGAGGAGGTAGTGCAAATTACGCAGCAACAATACCGTTATCTTATGCGCGGATTGCAGATTGAACGCGACACTTTTAAGCGTTACCCAATGCCCTTAAAAACGGGGTAATAATCCCCTGAAATAGCTGGTAAATCTACCTTTCGGGCTTGTTTTGCTACGCCTAATATGCTAGTATTAGGTATGCAAACAGTCACTATTTCAAAACAAGAATATGACGCATTATTGGCCCTCAAGCCCCTTGTTTTGGATCTTAAAAAACAAGTCGAAGAACTCCAAGAACAATTGAATCTGAAACAACATAAGACCTACGGTCCGTCAAGTGAACGCGCCGAATATTATGGGCAGCTCAACATGTCAGAAGTGTTCAATGAGGTAGAAGCATACTTCACCCCCGATACTCCTGAACCTACGGTGGAAGAAGTCTGGGTGAAGCCCCATAAAAGAAAAAAGAAAAGCAGCTTAAAGGATCGTCTTCCGGACGATATCCCTGTCGAAGTGATTGAGCATACCCTCTCAGACGAAGCACGCACCTGTCCTTGTTGCCGGCATCTCATGGAAGATATTGGTACGAAGGTCCGAGAGCATCTTCGGTTAATCCCCGCAAAAGCCATTCTGGAACGCCATGTCCAACACGTCTATGCCTGTAAGTGCTGCGACGAGCAAGCGAACGATGTGACCGTCGTCACCGCGAAGGCACCGACTCCTGTGTTTTCGGGAAGTCTTGCGACGGCGGAATCGATTGCGCACATTGCCGTCCAAAAGTTTGTCATGCACGCACCGCTTTACCGCCAAGAGCAAGATTGGGCACGCCGTGAGATTCATCTTTCCCGGCAGACGATGTCAAACTGGCTGGTACGGGCCACAAAAGAGTATTTCTTACCCGTAGTCCGCGCACTTTACCAAGATCTTATGACCCGCGAGGTGTTACACGCGGATGAGACAGTGTTACAAGTCTTGAAAGAACCCGGGAAGAAGGCGCAAAGTAAGAGTTATATGTGGCTTTACCGAACGAGCAAAGATACTGACCGCCCGATTGTGCTTTACGACTACCAACCGGATCGTCGACAGGTGCGACCCCAAAAGTACTTAGAACATTTTTCAGGGTACCTTCACACAGATGGGTATACCGCATACCACAATCTCCACGATGGGATTACGAATGTGGGGTGTATGGCGCATGTGAGGCGTAAGTTTGACGAGTCTTTAAAGGCCACGGACAAGACGTCTCCTGTAAAAGCGTTGGCCCAGGATGCGATCTTGCGCATCCAACAATTCTTCCGATTGGAGAAGGCCTACCAGGAACTCAGCTCCGACGAACGATACGAAAAACGCCTGGCAGAATTGAAGCCGCTCATGGACGATTTCTACCTTTGGCTCGAGGATCTTTCGGTGTCGAACAAGTCGGCCTTCGGGCGAGCACGTCATTATGCCATGACGCAGAAGTTCTATCTTTACAATCTCTTTCGTGACGGACGCTTGGAGCTTACGAACAACCGTGCGGAGCGCAGCATTAAACCTTTTGTAATGAGCCGCAAGAACTTCCTTTTCGCGAACACACCAAACGGCGCCAAGGCGAGCGCCATCCTTTTTTCACTCATTGAGACGGCCAAGGAGTACGCGATTGATCCTTACGATTACTTAGTGTGGGTGTTGAAAAAGGCGCCGGAGCTTGTGGAGAACAAGGAACTCGAAAAAATTGCGGAGCTGACGCCGGATAATTACCGACGCCAGGGAAAAGGCGATTAAAGAATCCTCATTTGACGCTTACGATAGGAATTCGCTTTTCTGCTGATCATCTGAAGCCTACGAAAATCAGCATTTCTGGGTACCTTGTCTGATAGATTCTGGACTGACAAAGAATAAGAGGCCCATACTGACCCAACCAGCGCTAGCAACCTTGCCCTGACTGCCTACTTCGTCACTTCTGGACATGCCAAGTAAAACTGACTTGGCAAAATCAGTCAGCATGCCTCATATTCATATTCCGATGGCAGTAGCTCGGAATAGTCATCGGGAGTGTTGTCCATCTGGGCGATCCGGGCGAATTCCAGCGGAGGAGGAGCATGCGCAACTGGAAGTTCCCATAAGCCCCTGTGCCTTAAGATTTTGGCGATCACAGCATCTTCTTCGATACATGCGATTATCCTCATCTGACCCTTGCATCTGGGGCATATGAGGGGGTTTTCCAAATACACCTTCGCTATCAGACGTGCCCAACTTATGGATGTGAGCTTTTTGGCAGGCAGTACTTCCTTAACATCACCGTCAGTATCAATCTTTTTCCTCAAGCCCCGAGACTTGTTTGAGTAGTAACCATAGTACCTGACCATCTGTTCATGGGGAGAAGGTATCTGAATCACCAGCCTTGCCAGGAAGTCAAGTGCTGAATAAGGCTTGGCAACACCCGAGGTCTTGCCCCGGTATGAGACTTCACCACTTTCTTTGATATAGGTCATACGGGAGACGGTAAAGGGGCAGCGGACGATATAGCTGGCAAGTCTTTCTAAACCCTCTCTATCTCCTGCAAGTATCTGTGAGCTGCGATAAACACTAAAACCACTGTGTTGCCAAGAACACATCATCTCCACCTGGCTTACGCTCATGCCCTTCTTCGTGAGTAACTTGAAGATCTCATCTGCAAAAGCCTTCTGGAAAGGCGAGGTATCGTGAGCCCATGCCTCATAAAAGATCCCGTCACCTTTGAAGCATCCATCAGCGCAGATGACATGGATGTGCGGATTGAAGTTGACCTGTTCACCAAAGGTCTGGATAGACATCACTGCTGCCGGGTGGGCATCTGTTGCTTCATCACCGTCTGTCTCGGCTTTAATGAACCTTGAGAGTAGTTTCCAGACGATAGCGCACATCTCTCCGAGCAGCTTGCGATCGCGCATGAACCAGGGGCGCAACATTTTAGGAATGGAGAACACCCACTGTCTGTGCGGCACATCGGCGAGTACCTCTGAAACAAGGAACTCTCCGAACTCCAAGACGCGTCTCTCATGACACGACGGGCAGAAGTGGCGGCGTTTGCAAGAGAATGGAAGCAGGTATTCATGCCCACAATCAGCGCAACGTATACGGGCGAAACCGTTTTTGAGATCACCGCAGTCCAAGTACTCCCAGATCACCCTCATATAGTGAGAGCGCCAAAAGCCATAGCGTTCCAAGTAGCGTTCTTCCCAGATGCGCTCAAGTGTCTCGAAGTGATCTTCAACGAGTTGGAAGTGGGCACTCTCGCGAGGTTTGCGCTGTTTATAGGCATGACCATCCATGCCTTACGAGTATGGCAAGCGAATCTGAACTGTCGCTTGACCACAGCTTAACCTTTGCAGAACTGGAGGTTGTTCTTACTGGGTACTATTCAGACCTTCGCCGGAGACAGAGGCGATTTTAGAACCCGGAGGCCTTCCGCCAAACCGCGGGTCTTACTTTGCTTCGCAAAGAGCCCCGCACGCGCTCCAGAACTTAAAATAGTCTCTGCCTACGGCGAGGGTCTGAGTAAAAACACGCAGTCCCTTCATCTCTCTTCATGACCTATATCAATAAGTCAGAATTTAAATGATACGCTGTTAATTATGTTTTGGACTTTCTCTGAAGCAAACATAGCTTTTCCATTACTCGACATAATGCTCATCACTAGTACATGATCGGCATCAACATCTAGCATAAACAATGTAGCATCGCTGGTCGAGCCTTGGAACGCTTTTTTACCAGCAACTTGCTTTTCTTCAAATGGATCGGTGGTGGATTTGTAGAAGTTTATTAGTCCTTCGAAATCTTCAGCCATTAGATATTCTTCATCTAATTTGTAATTGTAGAGGTAACAGTTGAACACTTCACCATCAATTTCAATATTAGCTCCATATTGGTGAGCAGCATCCTCTTTACCGTCGCGGTACAGCGCTGTAACATACCCTTCTGGGTACTTAAGTTCAACTTTTTCTAGCAACACCACTTTCTGCTCTGTTGTACCGTTGTCAGCTGGTGTTTCTTTTGTTTTATCTCCGTTTTCAACTTTTGGGGATCCGCACGCAACAAGCGCGAATGACAAAAATACTACTAAAAAGAATAATATTGTTTTTTTCATGATATCCCTCCAATATTCTAATTCCAATTTAACATAATCTTGACTTTTACAGTTAAAAACGAGAAAAACCCCTGTAATCGCGTATACAGCGCCATTACAGGGGTTAATGCATTACCGAAGAGTGTTGTATATTAGAACTTACGTTTACTCGCTCCGACTAGTTTTCGTAAACCACCGACCGTTAAGTATTTGCGATCCAAGGTCAAGTTCAACGCTTCGCCCAAATCCTTCAATAAGTCGTCATAGTAAGTCACCCGAAAGCAGTTCTCGACCAGGCTGCAAGCCTGGTATTGCCTTAACGACCGGATGACCTCTTCAGGGCTGTATTGGTTATTGAGCCGCTTGCATATAAGCCGTAAGATGAGAAGCGCGACATAGCACGTCAGAAAATGGGCCCGGATCCTTTGTTCCAAAGACACCTCGACAGGCCGTGTCTCCAAGTCCGTCTTCGTGATCCTGAAGCTGTGCTCAATCTCCCAAAGCCCGTGGTAGGCCTTGACCACCTCTAAAGGCGGCATGTCCATCTCGCTTGTGATGATGACATAGTACCCGTCGTACTTTTCATCTTCTTTGATTTTATCCAGATCCAGGTAAGGTTTCTTCTTAGTCTCGATACATTCTCCGGTCAAAGGATCGTATTCAATATCCTTGACGTAGCG
>Ga0265294_10010784_pt1 | contig 10342 bp, 8 predicted proteins | sample MunlanPumphouse3_FD_192504 | JGI IMG/M metagenome (GOLD analysis project Ga0265294, IMG submission 192504) | Groundwater microbial communities from a municipal landfill in Southern Ontario, Canada - Pumphouse #3 | ecosystem: Environmental > Aquatic > Deep subsurface > Groundwater | place...
TGCGTTCAGATATTGATCTTTATGGGAATCAAACCAATCCTTGTTGTTGTTCAGATTCAGTTCTGTAAGGAAATCAACAATCTGTTTCATAGTTTTTTGTATTTTTAGCAAATATAAAGATTTGCATTATGAACAGGAGATTCTTTTTGCTTTTGTTGTTATTCTTTTTGCATTCCTCTTTTTCATTTTCCCGGGAACTTGGACAGTCAGACAGCCTGACTGCTCTTCAAAAAGATTCATTAACGTTTGTTGAAGCCAGGTGGGAAACAAAACTTATACATTTTGGAGGCATCGTGCTCCGGCAATTCGCTTTTTCGGACAGTTCACTTTTTAATTCCAATCAAACCATTTCCGTATTAACAGTCCGTAATAATTTCCGTTTTGACATCGTGGCAGATACTACTCTGGTTCTCACCAAAGATTTTGTAGAATTTGCCGATGCCCTGGCCGGGATTAACGGTTCCTTTTTTGCCTGGAACGCTCCATGGAAATCGGTAAGTTACTTGCGGATAAATGACAAAGAGCTGGCTCCCAATCGTTTGAATGAAAATAATTTAAGATCATTCCACCAGTCAGGATGTATTGTTGTCTCGGAAAAAGGCAGGTTATCCGTACACAAAGTCCCGGACACTCTTATGGCCCGAAGTGAAACGAATGACTGGGAACAGACACTGACAGGGGAAGATGTTTTGTCTTCTGGTCCTGTGTTGCGTATACAGGGACAAGATGAAACGTTGTTGCCCAACAATTTCAACCGGGCACGTCATCCAAGAACTGCCGTAGGAATCAGAAAGGGTGGCAGGGTTGTTTTTGTAGTGGTTGACGGAAGGGCAGAGGAGGCTGCAGGAATGACCATGGAAGAGTTGCAGCATATCATGAGATGGCTCAGATCATGGGATGCCATTAACCTGGACGGCGGAGGATCTTCCACCATGTGTGTAAGAAAAAATCTTAGGGAGTCAGTAAAAACAGTAAACCATCCTTCTGACAACAGGTCGTTTGATCATCAGGGAGACAGAAAGGTAGCCAATGCACTTGTTGTGCAATGATTAGCGGATCACTTCCGCCAGCTTGTAACATTCAGTGGAAGAAAAGCCCCATTTGTAACCCCTTACGATCAGTTCTCCATCTTTATTAAAAAAGAAAACCCCTTTACTGGCGGTGATCCCAAAATTGGGGTGGTACATGTAGGGAGCGATCCATTTTCCGTCTTTGTAAACAATCCCGCTGCTATAAACCATTCCCAGCAAAGGCCTTTCGCGCAGGCTTTTATCAGGATTTCTGAAATCTTTGGGATTATCTACATTTTCTGATTCCGGGACCCATGTGATACGGGCCAGGTAGGTTCCGTCTTCGGCTTTCTCAAAACGGGTTTTTCCGGGTTCTCTTTGGGATTGCCAGATGTATCCCAGGATCTTATCTTCAGGTTGAACGGGACAGCTTTCTTCCAGAGTATCCAGGGGCAGGACAATCTTCGAAGGATGAACCGGATCTTTTGAATAATCAACGGGTTGAGTGAAAAAATGGATGATGTTTCCTATACTGGTCCGTTCGGTATGGGATTTTTGTTCATCCTGTGCCTGTGCGGGCCGGATGGATAAAAAAGTAAAGAGCGTTAATAGGAGTGTCGGGAAAATAAAACGCATCATTTTTGGTTTCATGATCCGGATTTTATTTTGTTTTTTAGCGGATTCGCATACATATGCCTTAGCATATCTGTCATGGATGCAAGTATTTCCCTATTTTCTTGAGGAAGAAGTAGTTCGCGTTGTGCAAGAAGCTTCTGGTCATCTACGGTATAATAATCCCTATACTCTTTGCGGCCGGTTATCAGATCGAATGCTGCATAATTGATGCCGTATAAGTTGTATCCTCTGTATATACGGTTGTCTATCAGGTTCGCAACGGTTTTTAAAAATGATGACGGGTTAAGATGGGCATAAGGTGCCAGGTCTTTTTCAGTCACCGGTGGACAAACCGTTATATGAACCTTGCCTTTGTATTGTGTTATGCCTGTAACTATGCTCACCAGGTCTTCACCGGGGGCTTTAACGTATATGCCTTCCTCTTTTTTCTGCCAGGATTCCTTGATTTTGAGTATGTCACAAGGCTCAATTTCGTACGATACGGAAACAGGAGTAATATTCAGGGAGGCAATGGATTTGATCAAATCTTTTCCGCTGCCGAGTAAAAGCATTTTCAGAAGACCGGGATCCGTTCTATCGTTCCCGTCCTTACTTCTTCCATCGTGTTGAGCAATCCAGATGGATATGCCCCGGGATATCCTGTCCCGGATATAATCAGACAAATGGATGGAATTAGTTACCAATTGGCGGATGTTATCTGATTTTCGGCATACTTTGAACATTTTGTTGGACTTGCCAAGGTCTCGCAGAAGCGGTGATTCCATAAGATTACTTCCGAAAGAGATTTCACTGGTAGGTATATTTTTCTCATGTATAACCAGTTGCATGAGGGAGGCATCCAGCACTATGTCCCGGTGGTTGGATATGTAAAGATAACTTTTGTCGGGATGTATATAAGAATATCCTTCATGTGATAATCCATTGGTGGTTTTTTCAATGACGCTCAGCATTACCGGGTACATTACCTGGTCCTGCAACGCATCGTTGGTCGTTACAGAACGCAGTCGGTTGCGGAATTCTTCCGCGGGACGGTCAGGAAACAACCAGGAACTGATTTGATCCAATAAAGGGTTGGCCGCCAAACGCTGCATTGCCTGTGGTATCTCGGAGTCATCATAAGGACGTATGTCATCGAATTGTTTATCCCGGATTGTTTTCACGCTGATCCATTAGTTTTACTGCTTTACGCATTTTTTCATTATACACTTGCGCTTTAAGCTCAGGATCGGGTATAATTTCCACTTCCGGTGCAACGCGAACTTTGGCTCTGAATTTATCCTTGATTCCCTTGCAGATATCCTCCGGAATTTCCGGATGTCCTTCTTTCAGGGATATCTTCACATGTACATCGTCAGTTCCCAGAGCGTTGCTGCGCAAGATTACCTGGTAGCAGCTAATATATGGAATATCTTCCAATACATCAAAAAGGGAAGGGGGATATAAGGTAGTTCCTTTGAATTTGATCATCTGGTTTTTACGTCCCAGCAACGGACTGATACGCATTGTTTTTCGTCCGCATTCGCAAGGCTCGTAATGGAAACGGGCCAAATCTCCGGTACGGAAACGAAGCAGGGGCATTCCTTCCAGCTTCAGGTTGGTGATCACCAGCTCGCCCGGTTCTCCCATGGGGACCACCCGGTTGTTTTCGTCAATCAATTCGCAAATGACAAGTTCCGGAATGTGGTGTCCTCCCTTTCCATAGGGACATTCACAAAAAGTGGCTCCCAGTTCGGTTGAAGCATAAGTGGAAATCAGTTGTATATCCCATTTTTCACGAATGTGTTTTCCCAGTATATTCAATGAAAAGTCCTGGTTACGAAGATTTTCGCCAATACAAACGGCTTTCTTTACACTGGAATTAAGGTAATCAATCCCATGTTCTTCCGCGTATTCTATCAACCTCAGGATAAAAGAGGGTACACAGATGATCGTATTGGGTTTCATCCTCAGGATGGTATCCCATTGCAATTCGGGCATGCCGTTCCCTACACGGATAATCCCTGCTCCCAGGCTCCGTATCCCTAAAAAATAAGCCAGGCCCGCCACAAAGCGTTTGTCCATGGTAGTCATCAACTGGACTATATCCCCGGGTTTTGTTCCGGCACATTCAAAAGAAACCTTTTCGTTATAAGCAAGCCTGTCCAGGTCCCGGTCGGTTAATGCGTAGGTGGCAGGATCGCTCAATGTTCCGGATGTGGTAACGTAATCTATCAATTGGTCTTTGTGAACACAAAGAAAATCTTCGTTGTATTGTTGAAGATCGCTTTTCTGCGTAAAGGGAATGTATTGAAGGTCTTCCAGTGTCCTGATTTTTCGAATATCTATACCTTCACGCTGAAACATCTTTTTATAAAAAGGTGATCTTTCGTTGAAATAGGATAATTCCCGCCTCAGCAGGTTTTCCTGGAACAGTTTGATCTCACCGGTAGATGTGTATTTAATATCCATATCCTTAGGTATTATTGGATTATTTCTTTGTCAAGCCACAGCAAAAATTCCTGCATCCACAACAGGGCAGTTTCATTATTCCCTTCTTCATCGTACCCGAACCCGTGACCTCCTTCCTGATAGATCAACAAACGATGGTCAATCTGCCTTTTTTCAAGAACAGCACTATAACGGAGGGTATTTTCAGGATCTACTACGGGGTCATCCATGCAGGTCATCAGGAATACCGGGGGCATATCGTCTCTTACATTTTCCTCAAGCGACAATTTTTTGCGTAAGCTAACCGGATGGTTTGCAGCAAGCAGATTCCTGCGTGATTTAACATGAGTTATTCCGTCTGCCATGGAAACTACGGGATAGATCATGGCGACGAATGCCGGTCTCAGGCTTACAGAAGGTTCCAACCCGTAATGCGCCAGGAAATTGGTGTCGTAATAGGTCCCCATCCATCCGGCCAGGTGTCCTCCTGCCGAAAAACCCATCAATCCCACTTGATCCGGATTGATCCCGAATTCAGATGCGTTCTCTTTTACCAGCATTACAGCCCGCTGGATATCCTCCATCATGGTAGGGTAGTTGTAACCGTACATGCTTGTACTGTAACGTAGTACAAACGCAGAATACCCCTTCTGTGCCAATGCTTCCGCAACCCGGTGTCCTTCGTTGTTTATTCCAAGGTGGTGGTAACTGCCGCCCGGAAGAATAATGATCCCGGTTCCCGTGGAATGAGCTGCCCGGGGTGCATAATACCACAACCGGACCCTGCTTTTTTCCCGTATTCCTTCCCAGGGGCGGAAAACCTCCTGTGCCTGTATGGTAAGGCTCAGGGTAATAAAAAAGATTAAAGCTAAAGAACGTTTATTCTCCATTAAAAATAAGCTCTTTTATTTCTTCATCCGATAATTGCTTATATGTCGGATTTACAAACTTCCCGTTTTCCCGGCAAAAATTCACCCGGTAATACTCTTCGGCGTAAAAAGAAAGACGGGATTTGGTGTCGGGATTGCATTCAACGTAGATAACGTTATCGGGGTCTAATCCCTTGGCTTTGCATATTTGTTCAAACAGCAATCCTCCGGCGTAAGTAACGGATGATCCGGGGTTGTGCTGGTAAATTTCAGTTGCGATGACTACATATTTTCCATTACGATCCAGGATCCTCAGTCCACATTTTGAAGGTACATCCCATTTGCCATTAAAATTAAAAATTTCATCAAAATGTTTACTTTGAACTTCCATAACTTTAATTGTTGCCTATTGTACGTTTAACATCTTTTCCAAACGATTTGTTCATCAGTTTTCTGTCACGGGGTTTCCACGTTCCGTCTTCCATTTCACGTCTCATTACCCGGGTAAAAAGTTTGGTCATTTTCAATTCCTGGGATTCTTCCTTGTAGAAGGAATTCCAGGCATAATCGTACAGTTCCTGTAATTTTTCCGGAGTTACCTGGGCCGGCTGGTAGACTACCTGTCCGGCGTTGTAATGGTCCCAGTTGTAATCGGTGATCCTGCCTCTGCGCATCATATCGTCGTATGCTTTGGTGTGAGGGAACGGTGCCAGGATGGTAAACTCGGCAAGGTCCAGATCTATTTCCAAAAGAAAATCTATCAGGCGACGCATGTCGTCCTCGGATTGGTTGTCAAGTCCCAGCAGGATGGTCCCTTCCACGCCTATTCCGTAATCATGGTAACGTTTGATCCGCTCCTTGATGTAATCGGATGTGTCAAAAACGGCCTGATAGACGTACCAGGCTCCTGCCTGGGCGGCCAGATCCAGGATCTTGGGATCGTCTTCTATGGTATGGCTGATCCATTTCTTTTTCATAGGGATCATTTCCTTGAAAAGCTGCATTTCCCATTCCTTGTTCTGCGCCAGTGAGTTGTCTACAATGAACAGACGGTTGTTGTCAATGGTTTCCAGTTCTTCCAGGACTTTGTCAAAGGGGCGTGCCCGGAACTGACGGCCGCCCAGATAGGATACGGCGCAGGGATAACAATTGAAACGGCATCCGCGTGAGGCGTGGAACAGGTCCACCATCTGCACGCCTTTATGATTGTATAATTCCCTTTTGTACAGGTCCCTTCTGGCAGGGCCTACCAGTTCAATGGGAGGCAATTGCCCCATATAATTGTATACTTTTTTTAACTGACCTTTTTCCCAGTCTCCAATGAGTTCTTCCATACGGCCTTCGGCTTCTCCCAGGAACACGGCATCTGCGTGCTCAATGGTTTCTTCTGCATGGAGCATGGTGGATATTCCTCCGAATATCACCTTTTTACCTCTTTTTCTGAATTCTGCGGCAATGGCCCATCCGCGCTTTACCTGTGTGGATAACATCATGGAAATGGCCACCAAATCACAAGATTCTTCAAAATCAATTGTTTCTACGTTTTCGTCTGTAAAGGATACTTCTACATGCGGAGGCAGGGCTGCTGCGAATACTACGGGGCCGTGAGGAGGCAGGTTGAATGTGGTTTGTCCTTTGAGCTTCTCCCAGCGTGGGTATATAAGTTTCAGCTTAATAGTTGTTGACATATTCAAGTATTAGTGGTTATGCGTTTTTTATTTGTTTTATCAGAGAATCTATTCCTGTAATTGCCCCGCACGTGAGTACGGATCCTATGATAACGCCCATGATCCCGTGGGCATTAATGTTCTGTCCGGCCAGGTAAAGATTGGGAACTTTGGTCAAATGTGAAATAAAGCTTTCGGCCGGGGCATTTTTATCACGCAGTATTCCGTACATAGAGCCCTCCAGTGTTCCTGTATAATCCCTGTAAGTCAAGGGAGTAGAAGTCCAGAAATCTTCTATGTGGCTTATGGTTCCGGGAAACTGTTTTTCCAGATTCAAAAGCATTTGTTGTGCCTTGCGGGCTTTAAAATCCTCGTATTCGGCACCTCTTTCTCCCGGGGGCAGGTCTTTCCAGGGGATCACATCTTCCCAGCCCATACTTTCAAACAGGACGGCACTTCTCACGAATTTCTGATCCTGCCGGTCACACATGTGCATATAGAAGAAATGTCCGTCCCATACGGATCTCCCGGGGTAATGGTAATAGTTGTAATTCAGGTAAGGAACTTTGTTTTCCCGGAATTTGATATAGACGGTGAAATTGGATAGCGTCTGTTTAATGTTGCGTATCCTTTTTTTGTAGGCTTTACGTATCAAGTGGGTGTCTACCATATCCATCAGCAGGGCGGGATGAATATCAGAGATCACGTGAGATCCTTCTATGACTTCATTATTAAGCAGTGTGACGCCGGTAGCCCCGTTATGGTCAAAGTTAACTTTATTTACAGGCATTCCGGTAATAATTTCACCCCCCATTTCACGAATAGAGTCGCAAAGTAAATGGACAATTATATCGCTCCCCCCCACAAAACGGAACGCACTTTTATTGTAAAAATCTGTAATAAGCGCGTGGTAATACAATGGGGTTTTATCTGCCACACCCCCGTACAGCGGCATAATTCCCGCCAATACGTTTTGCAATTTTTCATCGTCGGTAAGCGAACGGATGTATTCGGCCACGCCTATTTGCATATTGGAACTGTCCATCCAGTAAGGATTCTCCATATTCTTAAATGAATACAGGGGGGAACGTTCGGCAATGGCTTCCATACGGCGCATATACAAACTGATGGAATTCCTTTCCTTCGGGAAATGGCGTGAAAGAATATCCGTAAAAGCTTCATGACCGTTGGCATAAGCGTAACGGTCTCCCAGGTAGGAAACAACGTCGTATCCCGCTTCATCAAGGCGGCTTAGTTCAATCTTATCTGTAAGGGAAAGGTATTTGAAAAAACGGTGCAGCGACTGGCCTTCGTCCATACTGCCAATGTAATGCATACCGGTCTCGAATTTTACGCCTTTACGCAGGAACGTTTGCAAACATCCGCCCGGTATGTCGTGTTTTTCAATGATGGCAACTTTCAATCCGTTCTTCGCCAGAATGTATCCGCACACCAGGCCACCCAACCCGCTTCCAATAATTACTACATCGTATTTTTTACTCATCACTTAGCGGTTTTTCCGTATAAGTCAGGTTTTCCGGAACCCCTGTGCAATGGGCTGCCAGGGCTCTTTTTTCCGGGTCTGCAATATACGCTTTTATCTTCAGATTTTTGCGAACAAGTGAGGCTGTCAGGGCAAATTCTCCCTGTCCGGGATCTTCCAGGTAATACTCACCTGTCAGCGGCAGGGTTTGTATCAGGTCGTTGAAATTATGGTTTGTGCGCATTATCCGGCGAGCCGAGGCCCTTATCGTTTTTCCCTTGTACAGGTAATTGTTCAGCACCTTGTTCGCAAAATAATCCGCGTTTTCCATCTGTGCCGAGAGGGATTCGTACTCCCTTATGAACAGCTTGCGAACGGCCTTGCTCCGATCGCGGTATGTCTCGCCGTACGAAAGGTCATCGTGGCGGATCGCGGGTAGAATTTTTATGGTCATCCGTCCCTTTCGCAGCAAAAGATCTTCTTTAGGCAGCACGAATCCGAATCCGTGCAGCAGTACCGGTGTGATGTCAAGTCCCAGTGTCCCGGCAAGATGAAAGGCGCCTTTATGAAAACGGAGAATAGAACAATCCGCAGAACGCGTTCCTTCCGGAAAGATCATCACGGAATATCCGTTGGCTACCCGGTCCCTGATATGATCCACATGGGTATGCATATATTCTATGGGCAGGAAATCGGCAAAACGCAGGATCCCCTTGTAGAAAGGGGAATTCCACTCCCTGTTGTTTGTCATGATGATAATCTTTGGGTGGAGCATGATAACGGCCATCAGGTCCAGGTGACTCTGGTGGTTTGCCACAATGACCGATGGACGCGAAAAATCCGCATTTTCCTTTCCCAGGAGCTCCGTTTGAGTCTCTGGAACCCGGAAGGTTACAAAACGGCAAATACCCTGCAGAATCCTGTGAAAACGCAGTTTGTTCCGTTCGTTCCTGCCACCGAACACCAACAGGAACCTACCGGCCAGGCTCAGGTATACCACTCCCATCAGAAAGAACGTGAAAGATACGGCCGAATGGAAAAAATTCCTGATCGTAAGCGGCTCGTCCCGGTATTTTCCGCGTTTAGTCACCAGCAGCCTGTACAGGAACGGAGGAACCACATAGGCTGTTATGACAACGGATACCATTCCAATAATGGTGACCTGGGCCAGGGAGCGCATTGCCGGATGTTTTGCCAGTATGAGCGATCCGATACCGGCCAGCATAATCAGGGCTGATAAAGCCACCGTATTTTTATACGTACCCAGCATCTTTTTCCGGTAGGTATATTCATAAATCATCCCTTCGGTAATGAAAATGGTATAATCATCACCCAGGCCGAATATGAAGGTGGCCAGTATGATATTCACTATGTTAAACTGTATGTTGAACAGGCTCATTATCCCCAGGATCCATATCCAGCTGATAGCAAGGGGAGTAAAAGCTATCAGGCTCAGTTCAAGACGCCCGAAAGACAATGTCAGGAAAAGGAATACAATGAATCCGCATATAAAAAGTACATAATCAAAATCTGAAGACAGCGATGCTATCATCATACGGGTTACGGATCCTACATCAAAGGCAAAGGTATGGCTTCCCGCTTCATTCAGTTCCCGTTCCGTTTGAGATGCTTTTTCCGGATCTATATGCAGCATGGTATAGACCATACTTCTTTCCGGCTTTTCCACTATGTAGTTTCCGGCAAGATGAATTATTATGGGTTCAAAGTCGTTTATTTCCAGAGGGATATACGTACGCGTAAGAAGTGTTTCCAGACTTGCAAAAGAACTTTCCCTGAATCCCAGCTCCTTTGCCGTACTGTTGAAGCAATCCCTAAAATCCTCCTTGCGGGTGTCCCAGAAACCGTTCCACCGTGCAATACGTTCCTCCTGTTTGGAGCGGGAAGGCAGAAAATTGCCAATCCCTGAATGACGGTATTCCTCAATACGGGGCTGTACAGCTTCATAATGTTCCAGTGCCTGGTCCAGTGTTGTCCCTTCAGACACAAAATACATAACATGCTGAGATCCCTGTGTCTGATCCAGCATTTTATTCAAACTGCTGCGCTGCCCGGAAGTCATATAATTGATGGACTGCATGTCTGCGTTGAAAACCGCACCTTTATTAATAACCAGGAAGAAAATAGTCAAAAGCAGCAATCCACCCGTGATCCATTTGTTCTTTTCCGGATAAGAATCTGCCAGCCTGCCAAAATGAAAATGTCCCGAAACCGGTTTCCGGGAAGGGATCA
>Ga0265294_10010785_pt1 | contig 10342 bp, 22 predicted proteins | sample MunlanPumphouse3_FD_192504 | JGI IMG/M metagenome (GOLD analysis project Ga0265294, IMG submission 192504) | Groundwater microbial communities from a municipal landfill in Southern Ontario, Canada - Pumphouse #3 | ecosystem: Environmental > Aquatic > Deep subsurface > Groundwater | place...
AATGAAAATAAGAAAGATAATTAGTCTTGAAAAGCAAATTAATAAGATAAAGGAATTAAAGTTTTAACCAAACGATGCTTTTGTCATGATTTTCGAAAATTGAAATGCCTATAAATTGGGATTTGTAGCTTGTGGATAACTTAGGAAAGGAGTTAGTTTTATGAAGTTAAAATGTAATTGTTGTGATGGAATTTACAATTCTTTAGATATACATTTTACAAGTGCTTGCGATAATAATTGTTCTCATTGTGTTGATAAATGCTACAATGGTTTAAATATTTCAAAACCAAATGTTAAAGCAATTGTTGATACGATTCTACAGAATCAAGAAGGAATAGATGATGTATTATTCCTTGGAGGCGAACCATGTTTATATCTTGATGAATTAGTAGATTGTGTATCACAGATTAAACAGAAAACAGCTTTGAAAGTATTCGTTACCACATCTGTTCCTAAGATATGTAAAACAAGATATAGTAAATTTTTAGAGTTATTAGATTTACTTGATGGAATAAATTTATCTGTTCAGCATTATAAAGAAGATATAGCGGATAAAATAAGAAATACAATTTCTAAATACGACAGACAAACTTTTTATTCTTCTCTCCCTCAAAAGGATAAGATACGAATTAATCTAAATATAGTAAAACCATATTTATATACTAAAGATGATATTAGTGCATGTTTAAAGTATTATAATACTATGGGATTCAATTCAATCAAGTTATCAGAAATACAACATGGGAAAGATGTATTTGTTTCGTTTGAAAAGGTATTTGGTATTCCTTTAGGTTCGCCTTATTCATATGGTTGTCAAACTTATTTAAATATGGATGAAATATTAGAAGGGTTTAAAACTCCAGTTCTTTTGAAAAGATCATGTTTCATGTGTGAAGATACTTTAAATGCTTCTCTTGAGGATGGCATAAAAATATTCGGGAACTTATTCAAATCAAGTAAAAATAAATATGGTGTAATTTATGAAAATGGAATATTAACGAAAGGATGGATATAATATGTATACAAAACTATTAAGAACGATAGTTAATCTTAAAAGACAACTCTCAGGACATTGTGGTGGAAGTGGACACTGTTCATAAAATACTCAATTCATAAAATTTTAGGAGGTTTATTATGAGAAAAACAAGCAGAGATATTGAATTATTAACTCAAGAAATGTGCAATGTTTTTAACATTCCTGAGTCAAAAAAGGTATTACTTGAAAATATCCTTTTAGGACTATATCTCGATGGGATAATTCAAGGTAAAGAAGAGTGCACAGAATAATCTTTTGCTCACAATATTTCAGATAAAAACAAAATATAAACATAAGTAAAGGAGGTAAACAAATGTTAACAAATAAAGAAAGAGAATATTGCAACGCTTGTGATTGCTCTAAATGCGGCAGAGGGTGCCTAATTTGTTTTACATGTGCATTAAATAATAAAAATATATTTAAATGTAAAAAAGGACAAACAAATGTTTAGATAATATTGATAAGAAAGGAGATTAATTAGATAATCCATTTAGCACATTATATCGGAGGTAAAAATGAGGAAATATATTATAGTAATTTTAAGTTTAATTCTGATAGTAGCAACAGGAGTTTATCAAGTACAACAAGTTCAACCTCAAACAGAAACACAAAATAAAAATATAATACAAAATACGACTAAGGAAAATATCGCAATGTGTGCCGTAATTCCAGAATTGATTAATCCAAATGTACAAAATGTACAAAAAATACAAGCAATTACTGGATGGCCTGAAGAATTAGTAATATATTTTATAAATGAAGCTAATTCTAGACAAGTAAAAATATATGAAGAAGTTTTGCCTTTAATACATATTGAATCAGGCGGTACATATAAATTTGATTTAATTCATAAAAACACTAATGGCACTTGTGATTACGGTGTTTTTCAAATTAATGAAAATACATATATACATATAATCAAACAATTGAAAGCAGAAGGTAGAGAATTTGAATCCTGGGATAAACTTAATCCCAGATTAAATATAGCATGTGGGGTATATTGGATTAGTTATCTGAAAAATAACCATAAGTTAGACAATCACGCACTTTACAGCAGTTATAATCGGGGTGTTTATGGGGCTAAACAATATGCTAGTAGAAACGGTACATATGAAACAAGATACTCAAGAGAAGTAGTTAGAGTTAAAAATGAGCTATTAAATTATTAAAACAGTAAAATAAAATTATTGACAATTAAACAATGATAATATATAATTTATATTAAGAGGTGATTAAATTGGTAACAGTTAAAACAATAAGTAAATTAGAAAAAGACATTGAGAATCTCAAAATAAAAGTAGTAGAGTATATTAAACAGAAGCAGGAATTATTATATAATGAAATTAGAAAAGATAATCCAAATGATGAAAAAATAGATAAATACGAAAGCCAGATTGAAGTTTTAGAAAATGTGTTAGATCATTTAGAAGAATGTTGTGAAGAATTAGATGGGTATGAATAAAAATAGTTGGTATAAATGAAGTATTTCATTGAAAGTTGGAGGGTTTATATGAGTAAAAAAACGAGTATGAATATTAATGATTATTTACTTGATGGGTATGTTGCTAAAACAGATAGCACAGGTCAGGCAATTGTTAATTATCTTGAGTATATTAATTCCTTAATTCAAGAACTAAAAGATTTATATAGTTTTGCAGACCAATGTGAAAATAGTATTGATGCAATATTTACATGCCAGCACAAACTATCCATTTTTAAGAGAAAATTAAATGCAGAATTGTTAGCAGATTGGTATTTAAACTATACGCACGAATTGGAAAGAAAATTATCAATATGAATTATGTGTTTTATTGAAAGTTAGAGAGAGGAGGTTATTAAGATGAAGTTAAAAATAAGAGATGGGTGTATAGTTAATTTGGAAAAATATTTTAAAAACGATAATTATATAAATTTCCGAATTGATTATTTATCATGGGGATTAGGTTTCGATTTTTATATTGGAGATGCGAAAAGATATTTTAGAATGTGTTTATTATGTTCACATTTTGAATTATGGTTTTAATAAAATAAAGGAGGAGAACTACTAATGAAATTAAATCTTACAATCGTAGGCCAATCAATAAATGATATTAAAAATGCAGTAGAAGTATTTTTAAAAGAATTAAAAGATAATAAATTAGAGTCTAATAGTTTTTCTACTCTTAATGATAGTAATGGAACTCTGATGGATTATTGTTTTACTGATGGGGCAGATGTTTTTAATATGGATGATCCAGATAATGAGTTGGTTATTCATCCGTATAAAGGGTGTTAGAAACATGAATATTGCACAGTGACATTATAAATGTTATCGTGCAAAAAATATGTTATAGAACATTGTTTTTATACTGATTTGAGAGGAGGTTAACTTATGTATTTTGGATTATTTGATGAAGTTGAATTAGATCCAAAACCATTTGGAGAAATTACTAATATCGAGCAATGGTATTTTAATAGATTAAAAGAGATTGAAAAAGAAAAGGAATATGTAATGAAAAATGAATGTCCATGTCATCATGGATTAAAAGGTTATGATGGCGAAGACGGTATAGATGATTCAAGATGTTATGACATTAATGGTGATTCAAAAAGTTGTTTAAGATGTTGGAATGAAGTTATAAAATAATATTATAGAAAGGTGGAATAATTAATGTTGAGCTTATTAACGGAAGAACAAAGAGATTTGTTTAAAATGAAAATGAGGTTAATAGAAGATTCTTATTACAGGATGACTACTAATCGTTGCCCTGATTATAGAAAAGAACAAATGGAAAAATGTGATCAATGGTTAGAAGAAATGACTAAGATATTAGAGTATGTTATAGTAGGGTAACAAAAATATTACATAGTAACATTGTCAATGTTGTCGTGCAAGAATTATGTTATAGAAATAATAAGTGAGGTGATAAATTAATGAAAAGGGAAGTAAAAAATAATAAACCACCTTGGATATCTCATTTTTATCCTGTATTGTTTTGGTATGAATGTATATTTTGTAACCAAGAATTTAGAAGAGAGCATGGATGGAAAGTAGTAGGCCAACATTCAATCAATGGAGTATATTCAATAAATCATGTATGTAATAATTGTGCTAAATCTCCAGATGATGTGATGAAGAAACTAAAAGAAAGAGATGATAAGTTTATAAAAGAAATAAAAAAGCGTTCACCATTTGGAGGAACTGGAGTTGTAAAAGTTCAATAAACAACATGATCAAATTGCACTATGGTAATGAAATTTAAAGGAGGAAAATAAATATGAGTAGAACAACACAATTTATTGGCTTATCACCAAAAGCGAATGAATTTTTAGAAACACATAATTATAAGCAACTTTGTACATATCATATGACCGAAGGAATGTTTAGTGAACCTATAATGGGTGGAATTTATGAATGTATTTTACAAAGGCAAGGTGGGTATAGTTGCCCTGGTAATGAATATATGGAACATTGCAGAGAAACATATATTGAAGTTGTTCAAGCAGAACCTTGGAGTAGTGGGCCGATGATCTTTACTTGTTTGAAAAATGTCCAAACAGATGTTATGGTTGGAACATGGGCAGAAGAAGAAATATATTCTGCTAAATAATGTGAGCAAATTCTGGTTTTGTATTAATATTAGAAGGAGAAATATAAATGTGTGTAGCTAGGGAATTATCATCCAATCTTGTTACTATTATAACTACAATTAGAAAAACAAGTGATGATCTAAACAAACAATTATCTCAAATGGATAAATTAATATGTGATTTAGAACATGAAATTGAATTTGGTAAATTTGATGTGTTCAGAGGTTATAAAAAAATTAAGCAGTTACAGAATTCCTTAAATGAAAGAAGAGATATAAAAAATGAATGGGAACTTATTCAACCATTAATTTCTTATATTGGTGGTATAGAAAAGAACGCCGATAAAGTACATACTACAATTGTAAATAGAGAACTTAGTTTTAAGAATAGAAAATATACACCAAGAGTATTGAATAGTGGAGTTATTACAAACTCCTGAATTGGTGTTGATTGAAAGGAGATTATTTATGGATAATAATAAGTGGCTCAAGGATATAAAACAACTGAGCAAAGAGGAAATGTGGCAAGAGTTAGACGGTAGGGTAGTAAGATGCATTCATTCTTCAGAAGGTGATTATTATGCATTTGCCGTACAAGATATAGAAACAAAAGTAATTTATTTTTTAGATGAAAGTAGATAGAATATTACTTTTATCACAATATAAAAGTGAGGTGACTATAATCACAAAAGAAACAGAAAGAATAATTAACAGCACCAAAGCAACTATGGCATTTGAAGGATTAGAAGCGAGTCCTGAAGTGTTAGAGATAGGTAAAAGATATTTAAACGATGAAATAACAGCGAACGAAGCGATTGAGATGATTAAAGAATTGCACAATATTAGCCCTATTAAAATAAAAATATAATAGTTTACAAATTAATTACAATATGTTAGTATAAAACTATAAAATAAAACATATAATAAAAGGAGGGATAAAACAAAAATAAGGAGTGGATATTAAAATGATAAACAATATGAATGAGAATTGGAGTTCTTACTGTCCAGAAAGAGGAAGTATTTACATGATTAATTTAGGTATGGATAATTTAGATTCAGAACAAAGAGGTGTCCGGCCTTGCCTTATTATTCAGAACGATATCGGTAATAAAAATAGTAGCACAATATCCGTAGCTCCTCTTACTTCCAAGAAGAAAAATAAATTGCCAGTACATATTGAATTAACGGTTGAAGACGGTTTAAGAATGGATAGTGTAATATGCTTGGAACAGACTAGAGTAGTTAGTAAAAGAAGATTGTTTTACAATGGATTTCCTATTAAAGTTATGCAATTATCAAAAGATAAAATGTCAGAAGTAAATATGGCTATTGGAAAACAGTTTGGGATAATTAGTTGTGTAATATAATTTTAAGGAGTTGTAATAAATGATCGATGAATTAGAAGTGAGAAGATATGATAAAAGGTTTGGCACTAAGTCAAAGGTTTTTTACAATGTTATTGCAATAGATTCTGGGATTGATGAATGGAGAATAGAAATAACAAATAGGCGAACAAAAGGAGTTCGCCTATTACATAAAAGTAGATTCGGAAGAAAAAATAAATTTCACATACAAGGGTTTAGAACAAATTTATTTCAAGCGTATCATAGCATTTATTCACATAAGCATGTTTTAGAATGTATTAGTAAAAGAAAAGTATAATTAAAAAACGGATGATTTAATAGTGAAGTGAGTATGATTGTAATGACTTACTTCTTCTAATAGTAGGACTAGCATTACACATATCGTACCAAATACTTATTGCAACCCTCTCTTTTGCCTTGCTTAGAGTTTATATAGGGGGTCTACACTTCGATTCATATACAAAATGTGCGTGGATTTCTCTAACATCTTTAACAACACTAGGATTATTATCAAAGTATATACCCTATAATAGTCTAATAAATTTAATTGTTTTTCTGAAATTATTTTGTATTATTTTGGTATATGCTCCGGTAGAACATAAAAATAGACCATTAAAAAGAAATGAAAAAATAAAATTTAAATATATAGCATTAGCTATATTATTCGTTGTATACAGTATTCAAATATTGATACAAACGTTAATGGGTGATACAAATATAAGCAATTCAATAATGTATGGTGTTATGTTGTCTGGAATTATTGCAATGCCAGTTTTTAAAAATGTTAGTTAGAGGTCGAAAAAGAGGGAAAAAAGGGTATAAGTTTAAATTGTATTTATAAATAAATAGTTTTAAAATAGAAATTGCTAGAAATTGTACGGAATTTTACAAATTGTATTTAATTTAAATAATAAAAACTTATATCTAAAAAATTGTCATTGTATTTATTTACCACAAGGATTATAATAAATAGAACAAGTGTTCTTATAAAATTAATCAGATGATAAAAATTTATTTATAAAATGATAGGAGGATTTATTTTATGTCAATGCAACAGGAACGGTGTTGGGTAATTAAAAATCAGGACAACTATTATGTTAATCCAAAATTTAAGGTATTATTTACAGGACTGTGCACGGGTTTTACAGGGTATACAGACAAAGAAACCATGCAGAAGGATCTGGATATGTTAGGCGAGGGATATTATTCTGAATACATATATTATAAAAACATCCCCGAAGGAAGGAGAGTGTATAAAGAATAATTTTAGTAAAATAAATTTAATATACGTATATTTGATTGACATCTTGTATATAATGATAATATAATGAATACATAGGAAATTATATAGGAGGTGTCAATGGTATGCTTACAGATAAGGAACAACAGTTAAAAGGAAAGTTAAAAAATATCATTAAAGAATTTGGGTATATGAATGATACGAAGCAGTTCGTAATGGATGAGTTTAAATCAAGAAATCTTTCATCATTAAGATCTGCTTGGGTTTTCACAGAGAATTTAGACCTAGATACCCTTACTAATTCGGAAGAAGACATCCAATTCCTTTTCCTTTTTACTCTTGCTTTAAATAAAGCATTAAAAGAAAAAGATATTAGTATATTGAATGACTATCAGAACTACTTTACAAGTGTTGAAATTTCAGAGTGGGAAAATTATCAAGAAGAAAAAGAATCTGAAGATATTTTCCCTTATAATTTAAAAGATGTTCAAGAGATTATTCCTGGTAAGCAATGGCAAACTAAACTTACTATACAACAATTTAATGCATTATATAATGTGTTGCTTTGGAACCCTAATACTCAGCGAGGATTTAAAATAACAAAAAAAGCAATTAGAATTAACGAAGATCCGAAAAAAGTTGAAGAAATAAAGGAAAATATACTTGCTGGAACATATTACCCAGACCATATAAAAATCAATATTGTAAAAGATGAAAATAAACCTATATATAATCCTAAAACTAGAATGTTAACTCTAAGAGAGGGGACAAAATTGAATATTTGGGACGGGCAACACAGAAAATCGGCCTCAGCCCTAGTTTTAATAGAAAATTCCGATATAGATTTTACATGGCCTATTGACATCACAAATTTATCAGAAATTGAAACTCATAATGCAATGGTGCAGGTCAATAAACAAACGCCTATCAGAGAAGAAGTTATAGCACCGAAAGATTACTCAAAGAATGAGAATCTTGTTTTAGATAAAATTGTTGATAGCCGTGGAGATTTATCAAACGTCACAAAAGACACAGATTCCTTCGTAAAAAGTGATAGAGGATTAACAACAAAATCTATTCTAGCAGAAGCAATCAAAGACAATTACAAAGACCAATTAGAATCTGCAATGAATCGTGATACCATTGCAAGTTGGATAGTTGGATTTACTAATTACCTCATGGGGGTATTTTCAGAAGAGTTTATAGTTAATCCCTATGAAACAAAAAAGGTTAGTTATATCAATAACCTAAATATGTTTTATGGGTATATTGCATTATCAGCAGCGTTGAAAGATAATAAAGATTGGAAAGATATTCTTAAACAAAAGATTTCTTCAATTGATTTTAGTGTAGAAAATCCTATGTGGAGAGATTTTGGGATTATTAAGGAATCGAAGATTATCAATAAAACTACGAAAAACAAACTTTACAAACTATTTAGGGAGGTGTAATCAATGGCAATTATTGAATTTTCTGTTGATTCCGAAATTAAACAAGAATATCTAAACACTAAACCTACGGGTACTGCTGAATCAGATACTTTTGTATTGCGTGATTTTGATAATTACGAAGAGATGATTGGTAAACCAGTATACAATTTAAGTATTCCTGAACTGAATGAGATGTTCGCTACTTTGCGAAATACTTCTAAACGTGGCGCAGGTAAAAACAAATCAATTTTAGTTAGTTATATAGATTACTGTGTCAGCAAAAAAATCGTACCACACATGGAAAATCGAGCAAAGTATATTGATATTAATGATTTTGTTCATCGTCAAGCTCTGTTAAATAAGTATATTCCTATAGAAAAATTAAGAAATTACGTCAATCTTATGTTTAATGAACAAGACAAACTTCTTTTGTGGTTAATTTATATAGGTGTGAGGGGTAGAACTACTGAAGATGGGACTATGGAAGAAATAATCAACTTAACAATTGACGATGTTATAGCTGATAAAAACCGACTTATTCTAAGACAAAATGATGGTAAAAACAGGATATTAGATGGTGTTGATGATTTTATCATTGACTTAATTAAAGAAACATACGACCAAGAATTCTATACTGAAAATAACGGTGAAATGACTGCCAATAAAAGATTAAATGGAATGCCTAGACAAATGTTTATTAATAAAACTGGAGACCGTGGAGCATATTACCATAGACATATTTTTAGAATACCAGGAAAAGATAAATTTGAAAAATTTACTCCTAGTTTACTTAATTCTAGGATGAGAAAGATTCAAAATGTTACTGATAATAAGTATCTAACCTATACATCCTTATACAATTCGGGGATGATCCAAATGGCTATGGACATTTATAAAGAGGAAGGCGAAGTTACGGATAGAGATTTCGATGATATTTGCATTAGATATAATTATGGTATAAAGGAATCAGTAGGGAATAAAGAAAGTAATTACTGGTATGTCCTTAAAGACTTGTTTAATCAATACAAAGACCTATTACTCTAAAAGGAGATACTGAATGATTCTAAAAACAATGTGGCAAAGATACAAAACATTAATATTTCTAAAGAATGGGTTAGTAGATAAGGGATATAATTTCAAATCTCTTTCTTATCTCAATTCACAAATTGAAATATTAAATATATTAATAAAAGAAGAAAGTTTCGATATGTTAAACCAACTATTAAGAAAAACCAACTACAGACTTCTTAAACAAATTGAAAAAGGTGAAGAAAATTTAGTGAGTATTAGTAATTATCCTGAGTGGTGGAGATTGTGTAAAATAGAAGATCATCGTAATGAATGGATAAATAATAGCTCACTAATTTTTTCTACTGAGAGAGAAGTGTTATGTTTTACCATGAATGATTATGGTCAGAAATATATTAATAATAAGTGGCAATAGATAGTCAATAATTATAAGTGAGGTAAGGTAAATGAACATTGGTCAAAAGATAAATACTTTGTTTGAACGGTCTGGATATAAAAACTATGCCGATTGGGGAAAAGCGATGGGACTCCCTGGTGATTGGTTGTTAGATATGAAAAAGAAAGAAACTATAAAGACTGTAGACATCACCAGATTGATTGTAATAGCTGAATATAATCATATTACAATAGACGAATTATTAAAGGATAATAATGGCGATTATGTCATTGACATA
>Ga0265294_10010786_pt1 | contig 10341 bp, 15 predicted proteins | sample MunlanPumphouse3_FD_192504 | JGI IMG/M metagenome (GOLD analysis project Ga0265294, IMG submission 192504) | Groundwater microbial communities from a municipal landfill in Southern Ontario, Canada - Pumphouse #3 | ecosystem: Environmental > Aquatic > Deep subsurface > Groundwater | place...
ACCGCCGCACTCCTCCGGGCGTACGCCGGCCTGGCGAACGAGATGCTTGATGCCGGATACGCCGAAGCCGAGGCCGCAGAGATCAGGGCCGAGGTCACCCACTATGACAACGTCCGTAAAGAGGTCATGCGGGCAAGCGGCGACTATATCGACCTGAAACTCTACGAACCGGCCATGCGACATCTCCTCGACACCTACATCAGGGCCGAAGAAAGCGTGAAGATATCGGCATTCGACGATATGCCACTGGTCCAGCTCCTCCTCGAACGCGGTGTCGATGCCGTGGAAACACTCCCGCCCGGCATACGGCGTGATCGCGAAGCGGTTGCGGAAACCATCGAGAATAACGTCCGCAAGTTGATCATCGACGAAACACCGATCAACCCGAAATATTACGAAAAGATGTCCGAACTGCTGGATGCGCTGATCAAAGAACGCCGGGCGCAGGCACTCGGGTACCAGGAATACCTGAAAAAAATCGTCGAACTGACAAAGCAGATTAAGCGTCCCGGTGATGGCGCACGGTATCCGAAGACCCTAAACAGCCCTGCAAAACAGGCTCTCTACGATAACCTCGGCGAGGATGAAGCAATCGCACTCGCGGTTCATGAAGCGGTAACCTTGACCAAACAGGACGACTGGGCGCACAACCCCATCAAAACGAAGATGGTCCGTATCGCCATCAAGCGGGTCATCCATGATGACGATAAACTCGACAGCGTCCTCGAACTGGTCAAAAACCAGCAGGAGTACACCTGAATGCACCGGATCTCCGTGAGTGGAGTGCAGGTCGACGTGATCCGAAAGGACATCCGGAACCTGCATCTCGGGGTATACCCTCCGGAAGGCCGGGTCCGGGTGGCGGCGCCGTTACGCGTAAACGATGAAGCGGTGCGGCTGGCGGTGATCACAAAGTTGCCGTGGATCAAACGGCAGCAGACCCACTTCAAGACCCAGGAACGCCAGAGCCCGCGAGAGTACACCTACCGCGAGACGCACTACTACCTCGGTAAACACTACCTATTAAACGTCATCGAACACGCAGGCCCGTCCCGGGGTGAGGTTAACAAGGCAAGGATAGACCTCTACGTTCCGGTGGGAAGCGATGCCGCCAGACGCGAACAGATCATGCTCAAGTGGTATCGAAAGGAACTCAAGGCCCTGATCCCACCACTGGTCGATACGTGGCAGGAGACGCTCGGGGTGACGGTGGACGACTGGGGAATTAAAAAAATGAAGACCAAATGGGGCAGTTGCAACACCGATGCCCGGCGGATCTGGTTGAATCTGGAACTCGCGAAGAAACCGGTTCAGTGCCTTGAATATGTTGTCGTCCACGAGATGGTGCACCTGCTAGAGCGAAATCACACCGACCGGTTCAGAGAACTAATGGATCGGTTCATGCCACAGTGGCGGCACTATCGGGATGTGCTAAATCAGGCACCGCTAAGCTACGAGACCTGGAGTTACTAAAAAGGCGGCCCCGATACCTGATTGAGCCTGTCGCCGAGGAAAGTCCATTAACAGGGTTCCTCCACCGGCAGACCACACTCCCTCCGGTCGGCCGAGGCCCGCGCCTCCGGCGCTTCGCTCCGTTCCGCTCCCGCTCCACTTCGCGAGCCTCACCTTCCTCCGTTCGTGGCGTCTGCCTGGTCTTCTCCTCCTGTCGGGGACCTCTGACGACCATGACCGGCTCGGAACTCGCCGGTCATCGTCTGCCGGAAATGCTCGTCGCGCCGTGCTGCGGCACCGCGCTCCTCGCACGGAGGGGTGGCGCAAGGCCACCCCTCAAACGACCCCCACCGCCCGGCGTTTCACGCCTCCTCCCGCCCCCTCGGGGAGCGGGCAGTGCAGGGCGATAGGTCGTGGATGAGGACACACAACTGGCTGAACCGGATCGAGCCCTCGGCGTGACATCCATAACTAGAGGGGGTGGCCCCGCAGGGCCACTGCCTCCCGCGCGGAGCACGGTGCGGAGCGCGCACTGTTGCAGGCGGCGGCCGGCGAGGTCCGAGCCGGTCGCGGCCGTCAGAGAACCCGGACAGGAAGAAGAGATCAGGCAGACGCCACGACCGGAAGGGAGTGTGGTCTGCCGGTTGGGACCCCGCAATCCGTCACGATCGAGGGAGTCGCAGGCTGGTGGGATAGTGGAGTCAATTCTTGCTTGCGATGCTCGCTTCGGACCACCGCCCTGCTTTTTTCGTGTCCGGTGCCCCTGGACGCCCTCACTCGCTCGTGGTTGTTGGTTGGTCTTGCGGTAGAAACCGAGCCTGGCTCCATTGGTACCTGAGTTCCCGAGTGTTAGGCGCATATCTATCTAAAACACGGTTAAATTCCAATATTGCTGGATATTTGACGATATTTGAGTTGGTTGATGTGCTTAATAATTAAGCAAATTAGCCCCCCGTTTAGATTGTTAAAATATGGCCATTTTGTTGATATTTTGGATAAATTTGACCAAATTGGAGGGTATTGCTCAGGGTAAAATAGCCCATGTGCTTAACTCACCGGGAAGTCAGGTATGTAAGACACAGCGATGGTTCAACAAACACTTTTCCCAATGTTGACGAAGTGATCATCGTTCCTCACAGAGGTAATATCACGAACGCCGCTGGAGATTGGAACCTGCATCCCGGTTTTTCTGATGCTTTCGATTATGGGAGTGAGAACCAATATCCATACAAGATTTTTGTCAAGAATCCAAATGGCCAGTCCGCTCCTCCCGATGTAGAAAAGTGTTTTTACGCGGTCGCTTCTGACTCCCTATGTGGAGCCGAGTATCAGAAACTAGATTGGGTGCAGTGGATAGATTTGCCACGAACTAAACATACGCGAAGGTAAAAGCTAATTCAGTATAATGGCACGGAAACCGTGGGCTCTGGCAGCCTGGAGAAAACAGCGAGAAAAACTGCTGGAGGGTGCAACGTGTGCATGGTGTGGAAGTGCTGAGAACCTTGTTGTTCATCACACGCACGAAACCCGGAATGCCCGAAGGCACATTGCGCGCCCGATAATTCGAAACCTCATTCACAACAAGGTGGGGACTCAGGAGAGGTGAATAGCACAAAGACAGTTTTGACTTTCATCTGTCCGGAATGTGGCTCTTCCCAAGACGTGAAAGGGAGTGTTACGACGACCTGCAAGAACTGCCGGACAAAGGTGAAGCTCGATCAGGTCGAGATGATAGAGGTCAGTCGGCCGAACTACTATCTCGGGCAAGAGGGGTACAAACAATTCATCAAGCAGTATGCGCCAGAAATCGAGGCACTGGTCAACGCGCAATGTGGCACGACCCTTGATGAACCGGAGTATACCGATCTGGGGCAGGAAACGGTGATCCTGTGCAACCGATGCCATTTAGCTCTCCATAAAGGAATGCGTCTTTGTCCCGTGTGCAAACAGAGATACACCCGGTCTGGTTTATGTTACACCTGTCTCCCAGAGGCAGAGAAGAAGCGCATACAAGAGGGCCGTGCCTATGGGGGGAAGCTCGAAGAGGAGGATATGGATGCGGATAGGTGGTTCTCTGAATTTGAGTCTGCCACTCCTGAGCGCAGGAAAGAGATGTTCAGGGAGCAGATGCTTGAAGAGGACGAATACGATGACGAAGGTTTGGGCGAGGTGTAAACGACGCAGAAGTGAGGGCGCGTGAAGAGGGGCGAGGCAGACATAAATTTGGGGACAAAGATTGCCTGTGTGAAGCCTGCACAAAAACAGTAATGCGAGGGAAGGGATTCGAACCCTTGAACTCCTTCGAGAACGGACCCTAAATCCGTCGCCTTTGACCTGGCTCAGCAACCCTCGCGCATGGGTGGGATGTAGGTCAGATCTAGGAACCTTTTTTAGTATGAGACCCTAAATCCAGCGCCTTTGACCTGGCTCGGCAACCCCCGCGTGCATATATGTCGGTGCCGGAAGAATTATACTTGTTCCCCGGTACGTGCCGTGGGCGCTGGGAGTCATCTCAACCCTATGACAACTCCCGCGCAGAGGAATCATGCGTGCCGCGGCAGGCCGGGGGCTCGCCGCCCGGGAGCCTGCCTGGCGTGCGGGGTATCCCCGGCATCACGGTATCGCCCGCACCCGGGCCTGCTCCGAAAACTCTGTGCGGCCCCGGGATCCGGCACTATCAGCGCGCAAAGAGGGCCCGAAAACATGCGTGGAAAAATATATTGTATATAGAATTCATTAATTAATATACAAAATTAACCCGGAGTTATCATGCCCGTGGTGCACCAAAGGCGCATTTCGGTCAAATCATGCCCAAAATGTTAACAACACAACCTTTATTGAATTGATCGACCGTATTTTCCAGTAGTTGAACTAGAATGCTGGGCGAGATCCTCCATATCCTGGCGGCAGCGATTATCAGCTGGATACTCTTCGTAACCGTCGATATTTTCTTCAAATTGCCGGAAACGGGGGGTGTCAGCGGAGCGTCGGCCATCGCGCGCGATATCGAGGCCGGCGGGGGCGCTCTTGCCGGCGGCACGATGATGGGAAACATCGTCTGCTCTCCTGATGCCTCGGCCGGGACGCTCCTTGCCGCCTGCGGCGTGTACGTCGCCGGCATCCCGGGCGGACTTGCCGCAGCCCTGATGGTCTTTATCGGCAACCGCATCTGCCACGACCCCGGTTACGCAGGGACCACCGGCGCAGTCCTTGCCACGTTCGTCGTCTACGCCTTCACCCTGGTCGGGTTCGCCGCCACGGACTTCATCGCAGGGATGGTGATCGCCATCCTCACCATCCAGGGGCTCTCCCACACTCACGCGAGCAGGCTTCTTGCGCGGCTCTGGAGGGTCCGGCAATGATCGCGCTCTACGTCGTGGCCGCGATAGCGGTCTTTGCCGCCATACGGGCCATCATCGAGAAGAACACCGGCCGGAAACTCCCCTACGCGAACGTCCTGAACTTCGCCGTCGCCGGCGCGCTCGTCCTGCTGCTCGACCACCCGCTCTCCCTCGTCGCCGCGGCAGCCTACTTCGTCGGCTCCACGCTCGAATCAAACGCCATAGCAAGCACCTACGCGGGAGGGGTGAAGCGATGATCGCCGGACTCGAGGTCGCGTTCGGGCTCATAGCGCTCGCGGGTGCCGTCTCCGCCGCCCTCATCAGGGACTCCTACGGGAAACTGATCTCGCTTGGGATCCTTGTCGCCGGCGTCCTGCCGTTCATCGTGGACCGGGGCTATCTGGACGTCGCCGTCACGGTCTCCCTGATCGCTCCGATCGCCACGATATTTGTGCTCATGGTCGCGCGGAGGGAGGAATCGTGAACACCACCTTCATCCTCGGCCTCGTAATCCTCGCCATCGGCGTCCTCTCGGTCGCCTTCGTGCGGCCGAAGACCTACGTCGCCCGGCTGATCAACCTCGAGATACCCGCATGGGGCCTCTTACTCGTCATGCTCGCCTACGACGAGGCCCTCGCGATCCTGACGTTTGTTGCCGTCACCGCCATCGGGACATTCGTCATCGTGCGCCTGCTGGAGTGGAGGGATGCCTCGTGCTGATCATCACGCGGATCTCAAGGTTCGTCTCCAACTTCCAGAACCTCGTGGCGCTCTTTGCCGGTGCGTGCATCATCATATCCCTCATCGGCATCCTCTCCCTGCCGCTCGCGTTCGAGGAGCACCAGCTCTACCCAAAGACCCTCGACCCCGCAAGTTCGCTCTACCCCTACGACCGGGGAGGAGTACCGTTCGGCACAACGGAGGTCGTCGCCCAGTACCCGGAGAACTCGCCCTACGTGGGCTACGTCACCACCTACCTGACACCGCTCTCGCAGTACCTCGCGGACCACACGCACTACCTGGGCACGACGATCGTCGCCCATCCCGGCGGGATCATCGACGAGATCCTCTACAACACCCGGGGGCTCGACACCGTCGTCGAGACGAGCATCCTCTTTACAGCGTTTGCGATCGCCTCCTACCTCTACCGGAGGGAGGAAGAATGATCCCGGCCTACCCGCTCGGCCTCCTTGTGGCGTTTGCGTCGGCAGGGATAGCGTTCTTTGCCCTGATGCGGGAGACCGACGGCCTCCACCGCCTGCTCCTCACGGACCTCATCGAGGTCGTCACCCTCGCGTTCATCGCGCTCGTCGGCACCGACCTTGCCGAGGCTCTCATCCTCCCCGGCCTCGTGGTGGGCGCGTCCGAACTGATCGCGCTCTCCGAGATCTACCGGATCAAGGAGGGCTACACCCGGCCGCCGGCGGACAGCCTGCAGATCGAGGTGATGGAGAGCGCTCCCGCCATCCTCGCCGCAATCCTCGTCGTCTACGGGATCGTTCTCTCCGGATTCTCCGGGGGCGCCGTCGCCGGGCTCGGCGTGATCTTCTACTTCCTCTGCCGCGACCACAACGAGCGGTTCGAACTGATCGAGACGGCGAGCGGCTACTCGTGGGTCCTCTGGATCATAGCGTTCTTCGTCTTCATGATCTTCCCCGAGTACTGGTTCTTCGCGGTCATGCTCGCAGGCTCGGCGATCCTCGTCAAGGTCATGGCCAAGATGTCGCTCATCGGCACCATGCGGGGTGGTCCAAATGCCTGATATCGGCGGAATCGACCTCTTCGTGCTGGAATTCGGGGATATCCTCCACTACTACACCCCCTACACCACGACGCTCTTCCTCCTCGCCCTGATCTTTACGGCTCTCGCCATCGTCTCGAGGCCCGAGGGGCAGATCGACATAGCGTTCGGGGGGGACGCCTACTACGCGAAGGAGACGACACTCCCTGAGATGCGCTTCAGGCGGTTCATGGCGATAGCCTGCGGCCTCGCAACGATGGGAGCGATGGGGAGCGGAGACCTCTTCAACTTCACGCTCTTCGCCTCGCTCGTCGGCATCACGAACGTCGGGATCGTTGCGGCAGTGAAGAACCGTCACGTCCTCAACGCCGCATACGAGTACGGCATCGTCGCTATGGTCGCCACCCTGCCGCTCTTCGGGGGCGCCGCGCTGATCCTTGCGACCACCGGCACGCTCTCGATACCGGCTCTTGCGGCCGGCGGCTTTGCTGTCCCGTTCGTGGGGAAAGCCCTCCTCGTGCTCGGCGTTATCGGAGAGGGGATGGCGCCGTTCTACGCGGCAAAGGCCGAGATGTTCCGGGCGCCGGGCGCCCCCTACGTCATCATGTGCTCCCTCTCATCGCTGTTGATCTTCCTCCGGGTCGTGGAGATTGCCATAACCATATGATAGCCATGAAACGAAGGACAATTACCTACGGACTCGCGGCATCGGTCATCGCCGTCGCCGTCGCATGGGCGGCGCTCGCGGCGGCCCTCATTCCGCTCTGGGCTGCGGAGACGGTCATCGTGATAGCGTTCCCGGTACTGGTGCTCTTCCTCGGGCTCTGGTGGCGGGCCCCGGGAGGAGAAGAGGATATACCGTTCATAGGATACTGACATGATCGAGTACCTGGTATTTGCAGCAGCGTTCGGACTCCTCCTGCTCGGGCTTCACCGGAAAGTCATCGCCCGAATCCAGATGAGGCCGGGACCCCCCGTCTGGCAGGAGATCCTCCATGCACTGAAGTTCTCGTTCAAGAGCACCTGGGTGCCGAAGACGGCAAGCGCCACGCTCTACATCGGGGTCGTGCTCGTCGGCATCGGCATATGGAGCGCAGCGCTCTTCGTCGTCCTCGCCGGCGAGAGCATCCTGATCCTCTTTGCGATCTACATGCTCCATAAGGTCGTGGAGCACGGGTTCGGGCTCTCGTCGGGCTCGCCCTACGGGAAGTTCGGCGGCGTCCGGTCGGTCATATCCGCGGCTTCCGAGATCCCGCTCTTCGTCACCATCTCTGCGATCTACCTCTTCACGGGGTCGCTCCTCCTGCGGGATATAATCGCCTACCAGGGGGTCCACGGGCCGCTCCTTCTGATTGTGCCGCCCGTCGCCATAGCCATGTACATCGTGATCCTCTCGAAGATGCCCTACGGCCCCTTCTCGATCGTCGAGAGCAAAGAACTCGTGAGCGGCTACAAGACCGAGCACTTCGGGGTCTGGCGGGCCGGGATCTCCGTCATCGACGGGCTCAAGACGTTCGTCCTCCTCTACGCGTTCGTCGCGATCTTCATCGGGGCCGTGCCGTTCTGGGCGGCGCTCGTCATCATGACCGGGATCCTTGTCACGCTCTCGTTCGTCTGCGCGGTAACCCCCATGCTCTCGCCGTTTGACAGCGTCACCATCCAGGGGCTTATCACCGGGCTGATGCTCGCCTACGTCGGGTATCTCTGGTGGGTGATGCCATGATCCGTGAAATGGTGCTCATTGGGGGGGCGGTGTACATCGTCATAGCGCTGCTGCAGTGGCTCGATAACCAGACCATCCAGGGTGAAGCGGTGGTCCTCGCCGGGGTCCTCGTGGCCCTCTCCCTCATCCACCACGCTTCGAGCGAGGAACGGCTCAAGAAGTTCGAGATGGTGGGGCTCTGGCTGATGATCGCCCTCTTCGCCGGCTACGCCATCGCAAAGGCGGGAGGATACCTATGACCCGCTACCTCTACGAGAAAGACCTCAGGCAGATGAAGTACACCATCCTGACAAGCACGAAGCATGATGAGGCGGTCCGCGATATCGCCCGGCGAATCGGGCTAACCGACGCGAAACTCCGGATGGTGATGATCCGGCGGTTCGATATGTCCCTGCTTGAGAACATCGAGGCCCGGTGGGAGATGGGACAGCAACATGCGGACGGGGATGACCCGGTAGCAGAAGAACTCGGGCGCGAGCTCTTCACGCGGTTCATACCCCTCGTGGATCCCGGGACGATGCAGTCAATATACAACGAGACCAAAGCAATGATGACAGACGGATCATCCGCCGACGAGGCGCTCGCGAGAGGGAAGGCACGGATCAGAGAGGCGGTCCTCTCATGAGCATCCTCCAGAATATCAAGAACGCCGTCCGGTCGAGGTCGATTCACGTCAGTTACGTCGACGTCGGGTCGTGCAACGGCTGCGACATCGAGGTGCTCGCCTGCCTTGCGCCGCGCTACGACATCGAGCAGTACGGCATCTACGTCCACAACAACCCTCGTGAGGCCGATGTCCTCCTGGTCGTGGGCTCCGTCACACCGCAGTGGGTGGACAAACTCCGCGATATCTGGGATAAGATCCCGGAGCCGAAGGCGGCGGTCGCCATCGGGAACTGCCCGATATCCGGGTGCGTCTATAACAGGAGAGGCACCCTGACCGAACCCCCGGCCGAGAACTACATCCCCATCGCCGCGCAGGTGCCGGGCTGCCCGCCCCGGCCGACGGAGATCCTCAACGCCATACTCTCGGTCGCGCCGCTGATATTCAAAGACTACGAGGAGAAACAACGATGAAGAAGACCGTCGACGTATCCATACCGCTCGGCCCGGTCCACCCCTGCTGGAAAGAGCCCGTCCGCCTCAAGTGCGAGACGGCGGGCGAACGGGTGCTCAGGGTCGAGGTCGAGCTCGGGTACATGAAGAAGGGGATCGAGCGGATCATGCGAGGCCGGCCCTGGCAGGAGGTGATGTTCCTTGCGGAGCGTGTCTGCGGCATCTGCTCGGTCATTCACAACATGGTCTTCATCGAGACGATGGAGGAGATCAGCGATATTGCGGTCCCGCCGCGGGCGGCCTACCTCCGGGTCATCGTGAACGAACTCGACCGAATGGCAAGTCATATCCTCGCGAACTTCTCCTACTGCTACACGATCGAGCACGAGACGCTCGCGATGTACCTCTTAAACACCCGGGAGACGGTGCTTGACAACCTTGAGCGGATCACCGGGTCAAGGATCAACACCGCCTACATGATCCCCGGCGGGGTCCGGTTCGACCTCCTGCCGGAGGACGCCGCGGCGATGCTCGCCGATCTCGTGAAAGTGGAGGAGGAGATGAAGCGGCACGTCCGGATCTTCGAGACCGGCCCCCTGATCGCTCTCCGGAGCAAGGGGATCGGGGTCATGAGCCGTGAGGAGGCGATCAGGGCGCACACTGTCGGCCCCACGGCCCGGGCGAGCGGGGTTCCGGACTCCGACCTCCGCCTCCGCCACCCGACTTACAAGGCGCTCGGCTTTGAGCAGGTGACCCGGACCGAGGGCGACAACTTTGCCCGGATCATGGTCCGGTTCCAGGAGGTCTTTGCGAGCATCGACCTGATCCGGAAATGCGTCGATACCCTCCCCGACGGCCCTATCCGGGGCGGCGGCCTCTGCAGGGCGGGCGAGGCCTCCTACAGCGGCGAAGCTCCCCGGGGCGAGTTGACCTACTCCATAAAGACCGATGAATACGGCAGGGTGGTCGATATCGCTATCCGGACGCCGTCGATCATGAACATCGAGGCCTGCGCCCATTCGATGATC
>Ga0265294_10010787_pt1 | contig 10340 bp, 17 predicted proteins | sample MunlanPumphouse3_FD_192504 | JGI IMG/M metagenome (GOLD analysis project Ga0265294, IMG submission 192504) | Groundwater microbial communities from a municipal landfill in Southern Ontario, Canada - Pumphouse #3 | ecosystem: Environmental > Aquatic > Deep subsurface > Groundwater | place...
TTCTAAAGTAGCATAGTTTTCTTTTGTGCCATACCTGTCAATATAGAATTCTTTTTTATATCTCTGCCAACTTATCAATTCTTTTTCTTCTTCATTTTCAGGTTCAGCATCCTCTACACAAAGTTCCCAGAACCTTGCTCTTTTCTTATACACTTCTGGATCAGAGTCAAAGTTAAGCTCCTTTATGTATGCGTAATTACACCTACCATCACCATCTTCATCCGGCTCCTTTAACCTGAGTAAGTTGTTCCATCTACCACCTACAGTCCACCAGTCCCACTGACTCTTAGGATTATAGGTTGAAATTTCATTTCCAGCTTCATCAAGCTCATAGCCCTTTTCTCTCATGGCCTGCAAGAAATCTTCGTCAGACATTGCAGAGTAATCAGGCTCTTCGTCTTTCTCCTCTTCGCTGTCTTTGTCTCTTGAGTACCACTTCCTTTTATCTGCAATAAATTCGTCTCTGGGTGTTGATATGTAAGGGGGTACTTCTTTATTTTCATTGTATGGTGCCAACAAATCTCCTAACAATTGATCATTGCGCATTAACACCAGTACTGTAAAGTGACTCATACTGTTTCCCTCATTTAAATGTTAGAACTTGATCCAAAATGATATTTCCCATGTAGAAGCAAGCTTTCAGTTCCACCTTTTGCTTTTGATTTATATTTTGGAATATAGCGCTCTTCCCCTGAGTCTAAAAATCTCTGTAATGAAGGGCCTGGTATTGTGTCAGTACCTTCAATCCACCTAAGAACTTTGGGCTTTCCCTTGCTATCTTTTCCATAAACAGGAATTAAATTTCTCCAAGGAAAGTCTGTTCCAATTAACTCATACTCAAACCTGGGAAGTACGTCTCCTTCTTCATGAAGAAACTGTTCCATTGGTCTTGGGGGATACCTAAGTAAGACCTTCTCCCGATAATGATCAATTTTGATCACTAAGCAGTTTGGTGAAACCTCCTTCTGATGCTCTTTAATGAAATCAAAAATATTTTGTTTTCGTTTTTCTTGCACTGGATCACCTTGCTACTCATATCGATTTTGGACGCAACTGTATATATGATTTTAAACTATAAATATGTTTCCACTTTCAGTAGAAAAAGCTATTTATAGTTTCGTACTGAAGTAATACTACATGTCAACTAAAACGGAACCTGCCGTGAAAAAGAAAACTGATCTCACGGAATCAATAAAGGTAAGCCCTTATGTAAAAAATTTACTTGAGGAGATCAAGAGCGAAGAAGGGCACACTTCGATGGATTCCGTTATCAGGACGTTGTTAATGATTAGAGTTGCACTCGTAAGGCTTTTTCCTAAAGGCTTTATGAATATAATGGAGGTAAAACGCAATGGATGAAATGCTAGTAGCTGCGCTTATGCTAAGAGTTTCGATTGAGAAAGGATGGAGTATTCAACCTGATCAAAAGAAACGGAAAGCTCTTTTAAAAACAATGGCAAAAAAAGCTAGAGGAAACGTATAATCTGTCCTTGCAAAGCATTTGTAGAAGGTATTGTTCCAATAGCTGATGTTGTTTGCCCTTGCGCAGAAGCTACTGAAGATATTAAAAACAACGGTAGTTGCCACTGTGGGATGTTTTGTAAGAAAAAACCTGAATATGGAAAATATGCAGCTCCTGCCATTACATGCGCTGCCAAGCCTGGGATTTGTCATACAGGCGGTGACTGCAATGGATGTGAGTTCGCAGAGAAGTTTGAAGCTAATAAAAGATTGTTTGAATATATTAATAGCTGTGATTGCCGCGACTCTTCTGGTATTTGTAACAGGTCTTTCGAGAACTGCAAAGGAGCAGAATGCGAAAGCGCAATTGCTGCATCACAGAAAAAGCTTTGAGGTATTTATGGTAGAACCTGAAACTGATTTCGAATATGCAGTTGTAGCCTTTTGTGCAGAACTCGGCCAAATGCTTATAATGAAAAACCGGAAGTATGGAGATTCTTTTAGAAATCTAAGAAAAGATGCCAGTCATGATCTTGGAAATCCCAGGATTCCACTCTGGCTGCATATGAAAGAAAAGTTGAGCAGATACATGGAAAATCATCCTGATGATGATGAAGATATTTGCAAAGATGGCGCAGGATACTGGTGTCTCGAAGCAATATGCTCAAGATTTGATGATCACCGTGATCAACTCCCAGGAAGTGCGGAAGATATCTCTTCAACAACCTAAAGTTATATATACTAAAACGAATAATCACTACCTACAGAATTTAAATGGAGATGAATTAAAATGAGAAACTTTATTCTTAGAAATGATGATGGTACAGAAAGAGGAATTTTTACAGGTAAACAGCCTAGACAGGCTGCGTTAAAGGTTGCAAACAGAAGTGTCGGTACAAAGGATGCTCCAGTAACAATCAAGCTTAGGGAAAGAGGCACCAAGAAGGTTCATGTTTTCCTGGCCTGGAGAGAGTTTGTTGACGCTCCGGCTAGGAGGCCTGACTGGTTGCCAGCAAAGATTTTTAAGCCTTTTGTCAAAAAGGAACGTATTGAAACTCTCGCGTAAATTTTCCCCCATAACCTCCTTAATTTCTTATTTTTCGAGCTTTACCAAGCTCACCTATTTTTTAAATTTTCTTTGAAGGGACTGCTATGGAAAAACACGAAACTGTTAAGATTTTTCATAATACTGATCTCGATGAGTTGAACTCTGAGATTTGGTATACGGTAGATGAAGAAGGTCAACCCTTAGTTTTCGGAGATGCTAACGAAAAAAAGCATGCTAAGTGGTTAACATCAAATGTTGTGATCGAAGGAGAAGCTTTAGAAAAGCTTAGAAAAGGAATTATGCCTGTAGGCTGGCTGTTTCGTGGAGAAATGGTCAAGGGATATATTGAGCAATTCGATGACGAGAAAATGTGGGAAGGTTTTGAGTACACATACGCTGAACGTTTGCTCAAGTATGAGATCCCTAATCCTGACTATCCGGAAACAGTTAGAGGAATGCTTTGGTATATTCTTACGCACTTCAGTGTTCCTCCGAAATCAGTAAGAGTAGATCAACTAAAGCACATGAAAGAGCAGCTTAAAGAGGCTTTTGATCTTGGAATTCAGTCAACTAGGATCGTAGCTGATTTAGGTCAACCACATCTGGATTGGAAAATAAACGATATTCCATGTTTAAGACAGATACAGATACTGCCTCTCCCTGGCAGGAAAGTTGAAGTCCATTTCCTGTTTAGGTCGCATGATTACGGCAATGGGTATGGCGCTAATATGGCAATGTTGATCAATGCTATCAACAAGCATGTAGTATCCCCTGCTGGTGGTTTAATCGTAAAAGTTGTACTCACTTCTTGGGTTGCACACTTATACGATAACGATGCATCAATGTTCAAGCCTATTGTAGCTGCGTATAAAAAGAGAAAAACTGAGAATGATATGCGTAAAAACATTATAAAAAAACTTGAGAAAAAAGAGGAGGATACATGAATTTCATTCCTGTTACTGCTTACGAAAGAAATAAAGCAGAATGGGACTGCTTTTTAAGCGAAATGAAGTACCGAAAAGAGCATCAGTGGGAGGAAAATAGCCTCCTACCGGAAAATTTTAGGATTTGATATAAAGTGGCTGCAAGGATTACATTAGAATCTGCTCTTAAAGACATCATAGCTGGCCTATCTGAGCTTGATAATGAGGCTTGCGAAGATAGATTCAAAGTTAGGAATAAGATATGGAGAAGGGCAGGATGGATTTATGATAATGCCATAGACATAAGAGTTGAAGTAGCTAACAATGAAAAAAAGAAATACACATCAGAAGAGATCAACTTCAACACAATACCTATGCGCACTAAAGCTGAAACAGGCGACAGACAAACTGCCGATTATGTTTTATGGTGGAAGTTCAAGTTTGAACCTGAAGAAGCTTTCAGAAAAATGGGAATTTGTTTCGAAAGAAAAGAAGTAAAAGACTTTCATGGAACAATTATTCAGAACTATGATAGGTTTGATAGGGAGATAGACAGGTTCCTGCAAGATCCAAAGACCAAGATGATGCTCATTTTGATTGAAGGAAGTTTGCAGGAAGCTCTGGCATACATACCTCCAAAGAGATATTCCGGAGATGCTGTAAAGGGAATGATCTCCTCAAAACTCGGAGCTATTGCGAGCATAGAAGCGCGAGGAGTCCATGTTTGCTTTAAGAGTTCAAGAACTCAAGCAGCTAACTCAATAAAAAAATCTGTAGAGCATTTCTGGCAAAAGAGCATAGACTTTATACTTAGAGATGAACTAAAGGAGATACAAGAGAATGGTATTGGAACAAAGTACAAGAAGGAACTTAGCAACTTGCCTGGACATGATGAACTTAGCGGAAAGCCTGCCAGAATCCCCACAAAGAAACGTAGTACTGTTCAATCTAGCGGAACTCGCAGAACGCGAAGCTCGAAATCTAAAAAGTGAATACGCAAAAACGCAGGGAGTTGCGATTGAATCTCAACAATCGCCTTATATCAGGTGAACATATGAATTTCAAATGGCACACAAGAATAAGTTTAATGCTAATAACAGTCCTTGCTATTTATTTTAAATATGCAGGAGTATTAGTTCCATTTGAAATTATTGCGTTTTGGCTAATGGGATATTTCAATACAGTATATGCTTCACCGGATATCGATCATAAAAACTCAAAGCCTACGCAAAACCTGGGAGCAGCAGGATGGGTAACATCAAGAACTTTCAAACATAGAGGTTTACTGCACAATCCAATATTTTGGACTCTGCTCTATGCTTTCATTGGATACTATATTTATAATGAGTATGCCTACGAAGCATGGTTCTTAACAGGAGGTTTAGTTGCAATTTATACGCATCTGCTGCTGGACTTCATTTCTACTAAATATAAGAGAACCAAAAACAAGATCAAACATTCTCTTCATATTTAATTTCTTTTTTAGTAATTGATCACTACTTTTACACCAAGTTTTTCTATCTCAGTTGCGGCTTGCATAAATGTTTCAACATCACCAAAAATAGCCAGCGTCATTGTTTCAGAGTTGAAATCAACCCAACCTATAGGCCTGGTAAACAGGTAAACAAAGTACTGCAAGACACTGTTTTTAAATTTCCTTTTGTACATGTTTGTGCTGAGTTCATCCTGCCAGACATCAAAATACTTATTCAGGATATCGATACTGGAATTATACAAATTCGGTTTAAATTGTTTTATTTCAACCATAATACACTCTATCGTATCTCAAATATATAAACAGAACTATTCCAGAAAAAAAGCCATTATATCCAGAAAACTATAAATACCATAATGAGTATATTAGAGATTACAGCATTACTAAAATGCGAGGAGATATTATGGCAGAAGTAATAACAAACGGAATTGTAACATGCTCTTGTTCGGCATGTAGCTGTGATAGTTCATGCAGATTCAATGGCCCAAGTTTTATGGGAAGAATAAGTAATCAAATGGCTAATGAGGATGACTAATGTGCCTGAAAAAGAAGAAGAACCTAGCGTTCCTTACGATGCTACAGAAGATCAGATTTTTGACTTCTGGGACAGAATTGATAACTTGTATTAATGAGGGAAATTAAATGGGAAGGAAACGAAAGCACCAGATAACACGGTTTAAACCAAATACACCTGGATCTGTATCTCACGAAAGAAAAACATTAGTAGCTGAAGTGTTTGGAGAAGTAAATGCTTCAGGCGACATATACATAGGAAAAGATCTTGCAAGTTATAAAACAGTAACATATGTATTTAAAAAAGAGGAGATCGAAAGTGAAAACAAAGTTGAACAAACCGACAAGCGAGGTAATACTCGAAAGAAAGAAAAACGAACTCAATCGACTGCTCGAAAAGAAAGCTGAACTTTCGGTACAAATAATTGATCTGCAACACAAAACAGTTGATCTTAATACAGAAAGATCGGGTATAATTTTACAAATAAACCAGCTTGTTCTGGAGCTTAATAATGGTACCGGATTACGACCAGGTAACGTTGTCTGAATTACAAAAACGAGTTACTGAAGCTGAAATAAGAAAAGGACATATAGGGGATGATATTAAAACTAAATGTTTCCTCTTAATGGAGGAAGTAGGAGAAATGGTCAAAGCCATCAGGATATTTATAGGAATGAGAATTCATTCCAAAACTGCAAAACATAACCTCGAAGATGAACTTGGTGATGTTCTGTTTTTAGTAATTGCAATAGCCAATCGTGCTGGAATTAATCTAGTAAAAGCATTGCTAACAAAAATAGAAAAGGATGAACAAAAAATATACAAAAATGCAAATGCAGAAGACTAAGTTTCTAAAGGTCACTGCAACATCGACTTGAGCATCCTTGATAATTGTGAAACTTCCCGCAAAGGCGTTTCCTAATCCATCAGATGCTAAATAGTTGTATGATCCGGCTGGTAAGGTAATAGTAGCTTTTCCGTCTGCATCAGTTGTCACAGGTTCTGCAACTCCTTCAATTGTAATTGAAGCTCCACCATCGATGTTTCCATCTAGAGTTGTTAGAAAATTTGCTTGGCCTGTTGCAGTTGTTTGCCCGAAAAATAGTTCTTCCGCATAGATAAGAGAAACGTAAGAAGTATTTAAGCCTAGTGATTATTATGCCCCCACAAATAATCGATATGCATCATGTGGACTTCAACAGAAGAAAACATGTCCGGATAGACAGAAAATCAAAATGGGGAAATCCATACAAACTGGACAACCCAAATGATGAAGAAGCTCGCTTGGAAGTCCTATGGAAATATACGCTCTACCTATTGCGAAATGAAAAACTTCTAAACGATGTCCCACTTTTGGAAGGAAAAACACTAGCTTGCTGGTGCTATCCTAAAAATAAATGTCATGGAGAAATTCTTTGGTATTTATCAGAAAACCAAGATCTCGTAGCTAGAACAGGAAGAGCGTGCACAGACAAAGAGGCTATAGCAGAAATTATATTTGCAGGCCTTGGATGGAAACATAAAAAGAGCCATGTGCAGACAACATTATTCTAAGCGAGGTAGAAAACATGCACTATAAAGATCTTTCAAAAAATGAAAACAAAGTGCTCAATACTTTAAATGGAAACTTGATGTACTTATATGAATTGGAAGAAGCTACTGAACTTGAATTTAATATACTAAAACGTGTAGTAAAAGAGTTGACTCATTTAGGTATAGTTGATGTTAAACCATTCAACGGTAAAACCCTGTACAAACTAACTGATGCAGGGAAAGAGTTAATTACTCAGAAGCTTGAGGCCATGAGGCGTAGCAATGGTGATACCTTTAAGCAACCAGTGTACCTGCATGGAACTCGCTATTCTGATGCTCAGGAAGCTAGGGAACACATAGAAAGAATGCTTCAGTACTACAGCGATGGTGACTTACTTTCCCCCAAAGACTTTGAGGTAATTTACTCATGCTTGATATTTACTGATAGCGGTAGAAACCTATTAAACATTGGAGTTCTCAATATTCAAGTGGTTATAGAGAATGGAAGCTACTTTTTGAAAGTAGTTACTGATACCGATGACTATGACATTATTCCACTAGCAAGGCTGCTTGGAGAAAGAAAAGCATATTTCCATAAAAAGGATGTTAAGAAAGCATTTGTTAACGCAATCGATATTGAAGCTCCAATAGGATTTACAGTCCACAATAACCCTCCGTTTATTGGAGAAATATTTAAAAACTTTACAAAAACGCATAAGATTGAGACTGATAAAGTAAAAATTAAAAGAATCAATAACAAGGAAGAGCTTCTTGATTACGAATTAAAACAGCAATGGATTGAGTATTATAACGAGCATGCTGATGTTATATTTATTCCTGACTCAGAATTGCTTGAAATAAAGAAAGAAGGTAGAATAGAGAAGTTAAATAAAAAATTAGCTAAATTCGGAGTTTAAAAATGGATGCAATTTTGAAAAAATACAGACAACATGCTCTGCTCATTAATCGCGCAGGAGGCAGGCTTTACGTTGTAGGAGGTGCGGTAAGAGACTTCGTAATGAGAAGATCTGTGCATGATGTTGATCTCTGCGTAGCTGGCCTTACAATTGATCAATTTGTAAGCATATTCCCAACTGCAAGGCTCCAGGGAAAACAGTTTCCAGTATTCGTAGTTGACAATGCTGAAATAGCGTTTGCAAGAACTGAAAAGAAAACTGGAATAGGATACAGAGGGTTTGAAATTAACGCAAATCCTGGAATTACTATCGAAGAAGATCTTCTCCGAAGAGATTTAACCTTTAATGCAATGGCTGTGGATGTACTCACAGGTAAGCTTATAGATCCTTATGGAGGCACTGATGACATTGCAGACAAAATGGTTAGACCTACATCTGCCGCATTCTTGGAAGATCCTGTGCGCGTTCTAAGGGCTGCCAGGTTTGCTGCTGAGTTTGACTTCAAACCTACTTCAAGGATTTTCAAATACTCATACATGCTGAAGTCAGAAATTCCTTCGATAAATGATAACTTGAAATTTAAAGAGTTTAAAAGAGCAATGGAAGGTAAAGCGCCCTGGACGTTCTTCGAAACGCTTAGAACTGCAAATGTGCTCGATGTCGCATTTCCTGAGCTTGATGCTCTTGATGGCGTTTATCAAATGAATCACCATGACGGAGATGCCTGGGAACACACAATGGCCGTACTGAGAACTTGCTGTGGTCTTACAACTAATCTGTATGATCGAGTCGCGGCACTATACCACGACACTGGAAAGGGTAATACTCCGGAGGACATACTTCCGCATCACAATGGACATGAGCTCAGGAGTTGCGACATCATAGAAGAATTAACCTGGATGCCAAAAGACCTAAGAAAATACGTTAAAGCAGTTGCGTATGATCACATGAGAGCTCATAAATATGATGAAATGAAACGCGGCAGTAAGGTTAGAATGCTACTTAGAATAAACAAAACATGCAGAGGACTTGAAGGCTTCAGCAATGTGGTGTTCTCAGATAGACCAACTGATGAAACTGTAGCTGATTTATCCAGAATGGCTGAAGACATGGCCGCAGTAACTGCAATCACAGGAAAAGATATGCCTGAAGACACACCAAAAGGTGAGGCTTTTGGGCTGGCATTACATGAAAGGAGGTGCAAAGCACTTGGAATTCAGAGAATTAATGCGTTTTGATGAAGATTCAATCTATTTCATTTTCGGATTGGCTCGGCCTAAAAATAATCCTGGCATGGATAAAGATCAAAGGATCTTCCTAAGGAAACCAGTAAAAGAAGAAAAAGATTTTGATCGCAAAGTCTCGGAGATGTTTGAAACCTGCGAGCGCACTGGATTAAACATGTATGTTTATGTCTCAGTAAACTCCAGAAACACCCTTAATGCACTGGATATTATGTCCGATAAACTTAGTGCATATAATAAAGAGGCAAGGAGAGGAAAGAAAACATTTAAGAAAACAGCTAAAGCACTTGATCAAGTGTGGTATTCTTGCTGCATGAAACAAGAAGCAAGGGGTACCAAGTACTTCCTTCTGGATATTGATACTAAAAATCCAGAAACAAGAAAAACTCTTGCAGAAATTGTGCTGCCTCACTCAGGGCCAATACTTGTTGAGCAGGAAACGCGCAATGGCTACCACTGGATTGTAAAGCCATTTGATGTAAGACTTATTAAAGGTGTCCCAAACGTTGGAATTCAAAAAGACGGATTATTATACCTGGGATGCACTGGATTTAAAGAGGATTGAATATGGAAAAAATAACCTACATGGGAGTTACATTCAAAAACGAAACGCATGCAAGAGCAGCAGTTTTTCTTGAAACTGTAGGAGTATCCTGGGAGTACCGACAGGAATTCTTTATGCTGCCAAACGGTATTGAGCACATACCCACTTTCTGGCTTCCGGACATGCAGATGTTTTTAGAAGTTGCAGAAAAAACGTTTACTGCTCTTGAACTAGAATCATTAAAACTTATGGCAGCAAGTTTAAGTCCTGACAGGTGCTTTGGTGTATTGAAGTTCAATGGACTTCCAGCATATGATCAAGTGTACGGATACTTCAATACTGCAACCGGAGTAATTGAAGATAGATATTACCTGATCACTAACAAGAGTAAAAAGTATCCTATAAATCCCCCAAGATTTTATATGGAAAGAGTTGGAAACACTATCTTCCCGCACCGTCTAAGTCGTAAAGAATTTGATGATCAAGTCAGAGAATCAAATAAATTATTCAAAAAAGGAATGGCAGCAGCAAAAGCGTATAAATTATAAAGGAGATGAGTAACATGGTTTTTCAAACCGATTCGTACAATGTAAGCCACTTCGGAATGTATCCCCCTGGAATGACCGAAGCTTCAGGTTATGCAGAGTGTAGGGCCAATAGC
>Ga0265294_10010788_pt1 | contig 10340 bp, 5 predicted proteins | sample MunlanPumphouse3_FD_192504 | JGI IMG/M metagenome (GOLD analysis project Ga0265294, IMG submission 192504) | Groundwater microbial communities from a municipal landfill in Southern Ontario, Canada - Pumphouse #3 | ecosystem: Environmental > Aquatic > Deep subsurface > Groundwater | place...
AAAGATGAGCCTACTAGATCAAAGACGACTCATAGAGTCCATACACCCATTTGGACTCCTAAAGAAGATAACTCTAGATAATCTCATGAAAAAGATAGATATAGCATACTATGCTAAAGATACTCTGCTTATCTCAAAGTCTATCAGCTCTATAGCCTTTTATATCATCATAAAAGGCTCTGTTAAAGAGGTGCTAGATAATGAAGTTGTCTCTGTATATTCAAGCGGAGATAGCTTTGATGCCGATGCACTTATTTATGATAAGTGTGAATCTAGTTTTATAGTTGAAGAGGATCTTATCTGTTATGAGATTAAAAAAGATGACTTTTTAGACCTCTTACAAGATAAAGAGGCTCAAGGCTATTTTCTACAAGACTTTATAACCCGCCATCAACAACTAAAAAACCACTCTATGGGTAACGAACTTACACCATTTCTTATAGCAAAAGTTAGCGATATATATCTCCATAGTGCTTGTATAGTAGATGAGAGTGAGAGTATCTATGGGTCTATAAAAAAAGCAGATGAGCAAAAAAGTAGTGTCATTATAGTTAGATTTGCCGATAAAAGTTATGGCATCGTGAGTGATTCTAACCTTAAAAAAAGGGTTTTGCTTACACAAAAATCCTTAGATAAGCCTATAGGCTCCATTGCAACCCCATCGCTTGTAAGTGTCGATATAAATGACTTTTTATTTAATGCCCTTATAATCATGACTCAAAAGGCTATAAAAAGGGTTGCCGTCATCGATAATGGCGAGATTGTAGGGCTTTTAGAACAACTTGATCTACTTAGCTTTTTTACAAGCAGGTCTCATCTGATCGTAGTTAAGATAGATAGAGCAAACGGCATAGAGGATCTAAAAGAGATAGGTGATGAGTTTAAAGACCTTATCTTACTTCTAAAATCTCAAGGTGTAAAGGTGAGGTATATCTCAAAGCTCATCTCATCGCTAAATGAAAAAGTCTATAAAAAACTATTTGAATTAACTGTACCAAAAGAGCTTCAAAACAGTTGTGCTTTGATGGTGATGGGGAGTGAGGGTAGAGAGGAGCAGACACTAAAAAGTGATCAAGACAATGCCCTAATCATAAAAGATAACATAGATGAGCAGCTTTTTGTGGAGCCGATGCTAAAGCTAAATGGACTCTTGCTTGAGTTTGGTTATGAGAAGTGCAAAGGCAACATTATGGTGAGCAATGAGCTTTATAGACAGAGTCTAAAAGGTTTTGAAAACCATATAGATAAGTCTATTTTTCAGATGAGCGAAGAGAGTTTTGCAAACCTAAGTGTACTTTTTGATGCAAAGTTTGTCGCGGGTGATAGTGAACTATTTAAAGAGTTAAAAAAACACCTACATAACAACTTTGATAACAGAGATGATCTACTAGCCCACATGGCAAAAGCTATCTTAAACTTTGAGACTCCGCTATCTCTTTTTAGTGGTTTTGTCCTTGAAGATAAAAAACTAGACCTTAAAAAAGGTGGGATATTTGCCATAGTTCATGGGATCAGGATGTTAGCACTACAAAAAGGTTTAAGCCAAACTAACACCATAGAGCGGATCAAAGAGCTAAACAACATAGGTGTTTTTGACAAAAACTTTGCCCTTGAGCTTATCGAGAGTTTTGATACTCTAAGCTCCATAGCTCTAGGGGTAAATCTACAAGCGATAAATAGCGATGAGTTTAACAAACTAGACCCATCAAAGCTAGATAAAATCGAGCGGGATTTACTAAAAGATAGCTTTAAGATAGTCAATAAGTTTAAAAAGTTTATAACTTACCATTTTCATCTAAATATGGTCTTGTGATGTTTAAGATATTTGAGTCTATAAAAAACAACATAAATCGTGCAAATCTAAAAGATAGCAGGTTTGATTTTTTGTTTGAAAAAGATGAGAGTGGTGAACTAGTGGTGCTTGATACTGAAACAACAGGGCTAGATACAAAAACAGATGAGATTCTCTCAATTGCTGCGGTGAAGATAAAAGATAATAAAATCTTAACTTCACAAAGCTTTGAAATCTATCTAAAAAGTACAAAGGAGTTAGAGGCTAAAAACATAGAGATTCACAAGATTCGCCCATGTGATTTAAAGGAGGCTTATGAGCCTTATGAGGCGATAGTTAAGCTACTTGAATTTATAGGTAGTAGAACCTTAGTTGGGTACTATTTGGAGTTTGACATAGCTATGTTAAACCGCTATACAAGGGAGCTTTTAGGCATTAACTTGCCAAACAAAACCATAGAGGTTTCTGAGCTATACTTTGATAAAACAATTGCTTTGATACCTCAAGGAAACATTGATTTATCTTTTGATAAAATCTTGCAAAATTGCAATGTTCCAAACATGGGAGTACACAATGCACTAAATGATGCGATCATGAGTGCGATGATATATCTAAACTTAACACTCTCAAAACAAAAAAGAGTTAAAATATAAAATCAGGAGACAAAATGGACAAAAAAATTTTTAAACCAAACAAAGAACTCAGCAAAAATGCTAGAGTGAAAAATATGTGTGAGTACTGGGAGCTACAAGAGAAGGCAAATGAGGATTATGAGGGCTTTTGGGGCGATTATGCTAAAGAGAAGCTTGAGTGGATGGAGCCGTTTCATACCGTTTTAGATGAGAGCAAATACCCTTTTGTAAAGTGGTTTTTGGGCGGAAAGCTAAATGTTAGTGTGCAGTGTATAGATAGACACTTAAAAGATAAGAAAAACAAAGCTGCTATTATATTTGAGGGTGATAGAGGTGATAAGCAAATCATCACTTATCTTGAGCTTTACCACAATGTAAACAAGTTTGCAAACCTACTAAAAAACGATTTTGGTATTAAAAAAGGTGATCGTGTTATCATCTATATGCCGATGATTCCTGAAGCTGCCTATGCGATGCTTGCATGTGCTAGAGTTGGTGCTATACACTCTGTTGTATTTGGTGGGTTTTCTGCTGAAGCACTAAAAGATAGGATAATAGACACTGAAGCCAAAGTTGTTATAACAGCCGATGGAGCTTATAGAAAAGATAAACCATATATGCTTAAAAATGTTGTAGATGAGGCACTAAATGGCATAGATAGTGTTCAAAAGGTACTGGTTATTGAGAGAAACAATGAAGATATCGAGTGGGTAGCAGGGCGAGACTACTCATACAATGAGCTGATCAAAAACCAAAGCTCAAAATGTGAACCAGAGCCTATGGATAGCGAAGACCCGCTATTTTTACTATACACTTCAGGTAGTACAGGTAAACCAAAAGGTGTTCAACACTCTCAAGCAGGTTATATACTATGGGCACAGATGACTATGGAGTGGGTATTTGATGTAAAAGAGAACGATACTCACTGGTGTACAGCCGATGTTGGTTGGATAACAGGTCACACATATATAGTCTATGGACCACTAGCAGCGGGGGCTACTACCATAATGTTTGAGGGTGTACCGACATATCCAGATGCAGGGCGACCTTGGAAAATGGTAGAGGAGTATAAAGTAAATCAGTTTTACACAGCACCAACAGCTATAAGGGTTTTACACAAAACAGGTGAAGATGAACCTGCTAAGTATGATCTATCTAGCCTAAAGATCTTAGGAACAGTTGGTGAGCCTATAGACCCACCAGCTTGGGAGTGGTACTACAACTCTATAGGTGGGGGAAGATGCCCTATAGTAGATACTTATTGGCAAACTGAAAATGGTGGACATATAGTCTCAGCACTCCCAGGGGCAACCCCTACAAAACCAGCTTGCGCAACACTTCCACTACCAGGTATAGCAGCTGAGATACTTGATGAAAATGGAGTTAGACCACCAGTTGGTGAGAAGGGTTTTATGTGTGTAAGTAAACCGTGGCCATCGATGATCAGAGGCATATGGGGCGATGATGATAGATTTGTCAAGTCTTACTTTAATGATATAAAAAAAGATGGTAGAGGTGTCTATTTTACAGGTGATGGGGCATACTACGATGAAGATGGCTACATAACTATAACAGGTAGAACAGATGATGTTATAAATGTTAGTGGTCACAGAATGGGGACTGCTGAAATTGAAGCAGCTATCAAAAAACACCCAAATGTTGCCGAAGTTGCAGTTGTTGGAAAACCTCACGATATCAAAGGTGAGTCGATATTTGCCTATATAGTTTTAAAAAGTGATGATGGAGTTGCAGCTCAAGTAGATGAGATAAAAACTATAAACAACATCATAAAAAAAGAGATAGGAAACATAGCACTTTGTGATGATGTGGTGTTTGTAAAAGGGCTTCCAAAAACTAGATCTGGTAAAGTTATGAGAAGAATCCTAAGAGCGATAGCAAAATGTGAAGAGATAACTCAAGATACCTCAACACTAGAAGATCCATCAGTTATTGAAGATATTATAGCTGCGGTTAGATCTTGCGGATTGTAGCACTAGGCGGGGCTAAAGTTTTTTTTGCCCCAATCCTTGCTATAATTTTATAAAAAAAGAGTTTTTATGCAACTATGTGTCGCCCTTGATCTACCTACAAAAGAACAAAACCTAACCCTTGCTAAAGAGATAAAAGAGTTTGATATATGGCTAAAAGTTGGTCTTCGCTCATACATAAGAGATGGCGAGGAGTTTTTAAAAGAGCTAAAAGCTATAAACCCCGATTTTAAGATATTTTTAGACCTAAAACTATACGACATTCCAAACACTATGGCCGATGCTGCTGAGTCTATCATGGGGCTTAATGTTGATATGTTCAACATCCATGCAAGTGCGGGAAAAAGGGCTATGCAAGAGGTTATGAGCAGGGTTAAAAAACATAAAAAAAGACCACTCATCTTAGCAGTAACCGCCCTAACCTCTTTTAGTGAAGATGAGTTTGGTGCTATATATAACTCAAATATAGAGCAAAAAGCGACTCAATTTGCCAAAGATAGCTTTGAGGCAGGACTTGATGGAGTCGTCTGCTCAGTCTTTGAGAGTCGAGCTATAAAAGATACTACAAGCTCAGATTTTCTTACTCTAACACCTGGGATTCGCCCATTTGGCGAGAGTAGCGATGATCAACAAAGGGTAGCCGATATCGCTAGTGCTAAAAAAGAGGGGGTGAACTTTATAGTTGTTGGTCGCCCTATCTACAATGCCAAAAACCCCGCCAAAGTGGTGCAAGATATACTAGAGCTTTTTTAAGCTACTTGTTATAAACCACTATGTATAATTTCACTCTCCAATGGACAGATGGGTGAGTTGGCCGATACCACATCCCTGCTAAGGATGCGTACGAGCAATCGTACCGAGGGTTCGAATCCCTCTCTGTCCACCACCTTCACACTTTAACTTAAAATCACAAACATTAAACACATCTTTTGCTAACATAGTACAACTAAAATCTATATGGAGAAAAGATGGACTCAAGAGTAAAAAGATTAACAGAGATTTTATCGCTACTATATAAAAATGATGCCATAAGCATATCGGAATTAGAAGAGCATTTTGCCAAAACTAAAAAAATACTACAGCTAGACTTTAAAAATTATCTCATACCTCTTTTTAATGGCAAACTTGTATGGTATGACAAATGCGATAGAGGTTACAAGCTAGATAAAAACCACCTCAAAAGGCTCCCATTTAGCAACTCCACACTAGCTACTATGGCTATCTTAAAACACAAATCAAGAGAAAAGTATGCAGATAAGCATCTAGTAAAACTAACAGCTGAGCTATTTGTGGACTATAAAGATAAGTCGTTAGATAACATCTACAAAAAATCAGCAGTCGAAAAACTTGACCAAACAGATCAAGATATACTAAATATAAAAAGAGCGCTAGAGCAAAAACAACCACTAAAGTGTAACTACAATGATAAAAACAGAACTATACATCCGCTAGATATCTTAAATCTTGATGGTTTTTGGTATCTACTAGCTAAAGATGAGCATAAGATAAAAACATTTACACTAAACAAAGTAAAAGAGACTGAGATTTTAGATGAAGAGTTTAGCTTAGATGAAACCGACATAAAAGATAAGTTTCAAAATGCGATAAATGCTTACTTTAGTTTTGAAAATGACACCATGCAAGTGAGACTAATGATAGAAAAAGAGGTTAAAGATTACTTCATAAGAAAACCCCTAAATACCACACAAAAAATCTTACAAGAGCATAATGATGGCTCCATCGAACTCGAGCTATATATAACAAACCATATGGAGATCATACCAACCATACAACAATACATCCCACATGTAAAAGTGATAGAGCCTAACGAACTAGCCGATCTTATAAAAATAAATGTCAAAATATACTATGCACACATATATGCAATTACCTAACTTGGTCGTGACTAATGTGCTACAATAATAAAAATCAATATTAAAAAAGGATTTACGATGCTAAAAGAGTTTGTAGGAAAATATAGTTTGTCAAAAACACTCCGTTTTGAGCTAAAACCAGTGGGTAAAACCATAGAGCATATTGAGCAAAAAGGCTTGATATCCACAGATGAGGCAAGAGCAGAGGATTACAAAAAAGCAAAAGAGCTTATAGATGAGTATCACAAAGAGTTTATCCATCAGGCATTAAGCAGTGTAAGGCTTATTAGGTTAGATAGCTATGAGGTGCTATTTTTAAAACAAAACAGAGATGAAAAAGATCAAAAAGAGTTTGAAAAAATTCAAGATGATTTGCGAAAACAGATCGTAGCAGGGTTTAAAAACCATCCACATTTCAAAAACATAGATAAAAAAGAGCTTATCAAAGATGATTTGCCAAGGTTTCTACAAAACCAAGAGGATAGAGATCTCATAGAGAGATTTAGCAGTTTTACAACCTACTTTACAGGCTTTCACGAAAACAGAAAAAACATCTATAGCCCAGAAGCAAAGCATTCAAGCATTGGCTATAGAGTTATCCACGAAAATTTACCTATTTTTCTTACCAACAAAAAAGCATTTTTGGCTATCAACTCAAACTATCCGCAAATCGCACAAGAGGCTCAAAGCTCACTGCTTGAGCATTTAAATGGCGGAATTGTCGAAGATATGTTTGCAAATGACTACTTTTCATTTACACTTATTCAGACATATATAGATATATACAACACAATGCTAGGCGGAAAAACCCTGGCTGATGGCACAAAAATACAGGGATTAAATGAGCTAATAAATCTCTACAGACAAAAGCACAATATAGACAAAAGAGAGCTTCCCAACCTAAAGCCACTGCACAAACAGATCTTAAGCGATCGTGATGGCATGTCGTGGATCCCAGAGGCATTTGAAAGTAGAGAGGAAATAAACCAAGCTATACAAACCTTTTACAACAAAAATATTGTCGCTTTTGAGTGTTGCGATGGTGTTGTGGATATTACAGAGAAGTTTTTGGAAGTTTTGACACAAACCAGCTCTTATGACAGAGAAAAAATCTTTATAAAAAACGACCTATCATTAACTGCAATTTCGCATGTATTATGTGAAGATTATAGAGTGATAAAAGATGCTCTTTGGCAAAAACACCTACAAGAGAATCCAAAAGCCATCAGATCCAAAGATATTGCAGGAGATGAAGAGAGATTTTTTGGCAGAAAAAACAGCTATTTTTCTATATCTGAAATAGCAAAAGCATTAGATCTAATAGAAAAACCATCAGATCTGTTTGGGTATTTTAAAACAAAAGTCGAAGAGCAATCCAAGCAGGTTAAATCCAGCTTCAAAGAGTGGGAGTTAGATCCAAACAACAAAAAGCTAACAAAAGAGTTTTTAGATAACACACTAGACCTGCAACGCACACTAAAACCCCTATATGTTAGATCTGATATAGATAAAGATATAGCATTTTATGCACTTTTTGATGGCTACTTCGATAGCCTAAGCGCAATTGTCAAACTCTATGACAAAGTACGAAACTTTGAGAGCAAAAAACCATACTCTACAGAGAAATTTAAGCTCAATTTTGAAAATAAAGGTGCATTTTTAGGAGGATGGGTAGATAGCTACACAGATAAATCAGACAATGGCACGCAATCGGGCGGATATCTATTTCGCAAAAAAAATGCAATAGGTGAATATGATTATTATCTAGGGATCTCAAAAGACACCAAGCTATTTAGATCTCACCTGCAAAACGATATAGATGAAAATGATATTAGTGAATATGAGAGACTTGATTATTACCAACTAAAAACAGCATCAGTTTTTGGCAATAGTTATGTTGACGGTTCATATAGCGAAGACAAAATTGAGATAAAAAACAGCATATACAATTTTATGAAAAACACTGATCTTGGAGAAGATTTAGAGAATTACATCTCTTCTAAGGAAGCCAAAGAGGCAACACCAAATGGAATGATAAATTATATAAAAGAAAAAAACCCCACACTATTTGAGGAGTTGCTTGAAGATGAGGAGTTTAGCAAAATAAATAAAACGGTGACAAAGAAGCTAAAGGAGACCATCTTATCGCTACATCGTGTACCTAAATCTCAAGAATATAAAGAGGCAAGCTTCAATCTATTTACAGAACCAATTGAGGCTATTGAGAAACTATCAGAAGAAAAAACCTTTGTTTATTTTAGCATCAGTAGTCGTGAGTTTGAAAATGCTTTAGCAAATAAAGACAAACCTCTGTTGTTGTTTAAAATTACAAATAAAGATCTATCTTATGCTGAAACATTTTTAAATGGAAAAAGAAAAAGTAGGGGTTTAGACAATTTGCATACACTCTACTTTAAAGCATTGATGAGTGGTGAACAAGCCGTTTTTGATATAGGTACTGGTGAGGTTTTTTACCGTAAAAAATCAATAGAGTACAGCGAAGAGAAGATGCAAAAAGGTCACCACTACGACAAGTTAAAGGAGAAATTTAGCTACCCAATCATAAAAGATCGTCGTTACACTATAGATAAGTTTCAGTTTCATTTATCAATTATCCAAAACTATAAACAGCCAGACAAATATCCCATGTTTAACGACACCGTAAACAGCTTTTTAAAATCCCGCCACAAAGATATAAAAATCATAGGCATAGATAGAGGCGAAAGACATCTGCTCTATCTATCGCTAATCGATGGCAAAGGTGCGATTGTTGAGCAGTTTTCACTAAACACAATCCTAAACACCCACAGCAACAAGCCTATCGATTACCACGATAAACTAGACAAAAAAGAGAAAGCAAGAGCGCAGGCAAGAGAAAACTGGGGTGTAGTTGAAAATATAAAAGAGCTAAAAGAGGGCTATATGAGCCATGTTATCCACCTCATAGCCAAGCTCATAGTGGAACATAACGCAATTGTTGTACTAGAAGATCTAAATTTTGGGTTCAAAAGAGGCAGGTTCAAGGTAGAAAAACAGGTCTATCAAAAATTTGAAAAAATGCTAATAGACAAACTAAACTTTCTTGTGGACAAACAAAAATCACCTCATGAGATCGGCGGAGTATTAAACGCTCTTCAGCTTACAAATAAGTTTGTAAGTTTTGAAAAACTAGGCAAACAGAGTGGCTTTTTGTACTATGTACCAGCATGGAACACCTCCAAGATAGATCCAGTTACAGGTTTTGTAAATCTCTTTGATACTAGATACCAAAGCATAGAGAAATCAAGAGAGTTTTTTGGCAAATTTGACTCTATAAGGTTCAACGAAAAAGAGGGCTATTTTGAGTTTGCTTTTGACTACAACCACTTCACACAAAAAGCAAAAGATACTCGCACTAAATGGAAAGTTTGTACATACGGCACAAGGATCAAAACCTTTAGAAATCCCGATAAAAACAACCAATGGGACAATATAGAGCTAGATCTTACAGATGAGTACAAAAGCTTTTTTGGTGCATATAGTGGGGACTTAAAAGCCTACATCTGCTCCCAAAATACAAAAGAGTTTTTTGAAGAGCTATCTAGACTTTTTAGGCTCACTTTGCAGATGAGAAACTCGGTAACAAATAGCGATATAGACTATCTTATCTCACCAGTAGCAGACAAAAACGGCAACTTTTACGATAGTAGAAAAGCAGATAGCTCCTTGCCAAAAGATGCTGATGCAAATGGCGCATACAACATAGCTAGAAAAGGACTAATGCTTATACAGAAGATAAAAGAGTCAGAAGATGGCAAAAAGATAGATATGAAAATCACAAACAAAGAGTGGTTGCAGTTTGTGCAAGGTGTGTAGTGCAAAACTACATCCCTATATCATTTTTAAATGATTTTATATTTTGCCCTCGTTCGATCTACTTCCACAATCTATATGGAAGAAGTAGCGAAAGCCTCTATCATACAACAGACCAAAGCGAGGGCAAGGCTGCGCACAAAAGCGTAGATACCAAAACCTACACAACCTCAAAAAAGGTGTTGCAAACCATAGAGATATA
>Ga0265294_10010789_pt1 | contig 10340 bp, 12 predicted proteins | sample MunlanPumphouse3_FD_192504 | JGI IMG/M metagenome (GOLD analysis project Ga0265294, IMG submission 192504) | Groundwater microbial communities from a municipal landfill in Southern Ontario, Canada - Pumphouse #3 | ecosystem: Environmental > Aquatic > Deep subsurface > Groundwater | place...
CAAGCCTTAGATAGCTCTTATCTTAGGCTTGACCAAACCGGCCGCGACCGCGGTTAGGCTGGGAGATGTGCGCGGCACGCTTCAGCCTTGCCTTAATTCCCTGCCCCCGTTGAACCTGCTAATCCGCGCCTCCGCGGGAATGCATTGTTAGTTGACGTCACAAAACTATTTACACGTGTTATCGTACGTGTTATAATGTAGTTGTATCGTAGAGTAGAGGATGTGTTTATCTGTGACATCATACTCATCAAAAGAAATATTACAAATACTAACTGAAGATGGTTGGATACTTAAACGACAAAGAGGTTCTCATTTACAACTTGAGCATCCATTTAAAAAAGGTAAAGTAACTGTTCCTCATCCGGAGAAAGATCTAAAACCAAAAACTGTATCAACTATATTTAAACAAGCTGGATTAAAATGATTTTTTAACTTGGAGGTGACTATTAATGGACAGATATATTTACCCCGCTATTTTTGAAAATGACGAAAATGGCTACTCTGTTACCTTTCCGGATTTACCAGGTTGTATTACTTGCGGTGATAATTTAGAAGATGCCTATCTTATGGCGAAAGATGCTCTTGAATTGCACTTATATGGAATGGAAGAGGATAACGATAAAATACCCTCCCCATCTAAACCTGAGAAAATATCGGTTAACTCCGGGTCTTTCGTTACTTTAATCGAAGCATATATGCCGTTAATTCGTGAAGAAATGGCCAACAAAGCTATTAAAAAAACTCTAACCATTCCAAAATGGCTTAATGATTTAGGTGAAGATAAAAAGGTCAATTTTTCCCAAATCTTACAAAACGCTCTTAAAGAAAATTTAGGTGTTTATGATTACTCTAAAAAGAAAAACAAAAGCAAAGTTTAAATCCTTGAAAACTAGGTTATACCTAGTTTTTTCCTTCTTATAGTGATGTCAACTAACTACTGCATTACCGTACGAATATTCGTAAAACTCTCCCTATGAGAGGTGTTTCCGAACAAACATTCGGGAATACCTCATATGTTTGAATGTAAATGCTTATTTATTTAACAAGCTTAGACATCTCCTTGAACAAGGGGGTTCCTGCTTGCTTCAACAAATCAAATACTACAGTTTCGGTATTAGTCACTACTGCTCCCATTGCTGACATTAGTGATAGACCGTTTTGGTGGTTTTCCTTAGTGCGTGAGCAGACTGCATCTCCTAAGACAAATACTTGGTAGCCGTTGGCCAACAAATCTCTTGTGGTATGCAGAACACAAACGTGGTTTTCTATTCCTGCAATAATAACTTTCTTTCTTCCATGTTTCTTTAAAACTGCTTGAACATCATCGGTATACCCGGTATAGGTTATCTTTTCATATATTGATACCTCTCCCAAATTATCTTTGACCTCGGAAGCTGTTTTTCCAAGTCCTTTAGGATATTGTTCAGTAACAATTATAGGAATATCTAGTTTCTTGCATAGAGTTAATAAAATATTGGTATTACGAACTACTTTTTGTCCATCGGGCATTGCGGGTACTAATCGCTCCTGAACATCAACTATCATGAATACTGTTTCTTCCTCTGTTAAAATATACTTGTCCATATACTAATCACTCCTTTGTATTATGTATCCTGCAACATCTTATTACTTTATATACTTCGCATTTTACTTATCTGAAAAAATACCCATGACAATATTCTACATTACTTTGTTAAATCTTTCAAATTATGTGATATTTTTTTAACCAAAAAAACGCTTCGTAGTAGTTCGAGCGTTTTCTTGGTTACTTATTTTTATTTAGGTACCGAAAGCTCCTAATTTTCCTCTTCCTGTACCTTCTTCTGATATCCGTTATTATCGATATAGTAATTATCTTTATAAATCAGCTCGGAAATAGGCACAACCTTATAGTCCTCTTCTTTAAAGTAAACCAATAGCCGTTTTAAAGCCTCAGGGGTATTTTCCCCATCATTGTGGAAAAGGACAATCGCTCCCGGATGTATTTTTTCGGTGATACGCTGATACATTGCATCAGCCGAGAGGTTTTGCCAATCCAAAGAGTCAACACTCCACTGGATTGTTACTAGATTCAGATTCGTTGCTGTGTTGATAACCAGATTATTGTAGGCGCCGAAAGGAGGACGAAAGAGAACTGGTTTTTGTCCGGTAATCTCGGTCACCATCTGCACATTGTCTGAAAGCTCCTGCTTGATTTTTTCTTCATCCAAATCGGTTAGCCTCGGATGATTCGCAGTATGCAAGCCAATTTCATGTCCCCTTTCACTTATTTCCTTTGCAAACTCCGGATATTGTTTAAGCCATATATTCGTTAGAAAAAAGGTGGACTTAACTTGGTGATCATCAAGAATTTGGAGAATCTGCGGTGTACGCGTACTCCCCCAGGTCGCATCAAATGAAAGGGCTATTTTCTTTTCTTGCATATCAACAGCATAAATCGGGACTAACCTTACACCGGAAATAGCGCTGACTACATCTACAGCCATATTTTTTAAGGGAATTGGAAAAATTGACAGGATGGCAATGACTATAACTATAATTAAAAGGAACCGCGACAATTTATTCTTTGAAAGTAAGATTACAGAAATAATAATCCCCTCCCCTATTCTTAGTATATTTCATGTTTATTCGTTAAGGGGAAAAGATATTATAAAAAAATACTTGGTTTAACTTAACCAAGTATTAATATTTATTAAATATGTGCTTGTTAATGGATACACGTTTATGAGGTGTAATTTGGTGACTCTTTAGTAATTTGAATATCATGAGGATGGCTTTCTCTCAGACCTGCAGATGTCTGTCGAATGAACTGTGCTTTGGTGAATAGTTCTTCAATATTCTTACAGCCGGTATAACCCATGCCGGCTCTTAAACCCCCAATAAGCTGATAGAGCGTATCGGCTACAGACCCTTTGTATGGTACTCTTCCTTCTACACCTTCCGGGACTAATTTCTTTACATTCTCCTGGAAGTAGCGGTCACTTGACCCTTCCTTCATAGCACTGAGCGAACCCATGCCCCGATAAACCTTATAACTTCTACCCTGATAAATCTCTACATCTCCGGGGCTTTCTTCTGTACCGGCTAAAAGACTACCGATCATCACTACCTTCGCCCCTGCTGCCAAAGCTTTGACAATATCCCCGGAAAATTTGATACCACCATCAGCAATCACAGGAGTACCGGTTTTTTCCGCTTCTTTAGCACATTCATAGATTGCTGATAACTGAGGAACACCTATACCGGCAACTACACGAGTAGTGCATATTGAGCCAGGTCCAATCCCTACTTTTACGGCATTAGCTCCTGCTTTAATAAGGTCACGTGTGCCTTCAGCCGTAGCTACGTTCCCGGCTATTATTTCTAGCTCGGGATAAAGATTACGTATTTTTTCCACAGTATTGAGTACCCCTAAAGAATGTCCATGAGCAGTATCAATCACAATCACATCAACTTTTGCTTCAACTAATGCTTGTACACGTTCAAATGTGTCAGCACTTACACCGACTGCCGCCGCTACTAATAATCGACTATTAACATCTTTAGCGGAATTAGGATATCTAATGCCCTTTTCAATATCTTTTATCGTAATTAAACCTTTAAGATTAAAATTCTCATCAACTAGAGGTAATTTTTCGATTTTATATTTACTTAGAATCTCTTTAGCCTTCTCCATAGTTGTGTCAGCTGGACCGGTAATCAGATTTTCTTTGGTCATGACCTCATCGATTTTTTTGGAAAAATCAGTTTCAAAGCGAATATCTCTATTCGTAATAATGCCAATAAGTTTAGATCCTTCGGTAATCGGAATACCGGAAATATGATAGCGTTCCATGATTTCCATAGCTTCCGCGATAATATGTCCTTTACTAAGATAAACAGGGTCCGTAATAATTCCGTGTTCCGAACGTTTAACCCTGTCTACTTCCATAGCTTGTTTTTCAATCGACATATTTTTGTGGATAACACCAAGCCCACCCTCCCGTGCCATAGCTCGAGCCAAACGGGACTCAGTAACAGTATCCATACCCGCGCTGATAATAGGAATGTTAAGTTTGATTTTCTTAGTAAGGCTTGTACTAGCGTCAACTTCCTTAGGAAGCACCTCCGAACGTGCCGGAATCAATAAGACGTCGTCAAAAGTTAAGCCAACTTTAGCAAATTTTTCATCAAAAGCATTACAGTCAATTTCCGAAAATTTAGCATTTTGCATTTTTTCACCTCTATTAAAAAAATACGTATTATTTATATATTAGAGGAATTATATCACAAATGGCTTCGTTAATCTATCCTCTCTTCTGAGGTAATTTGTTTTTTTAGATTAGCTTGTAATTCAATAAATCTATAATTATTCTGCATCAACCACTTAGCGTAGCGTTGATTGTTTAATCTTAATTGCTGTTTCTCTTTTTCCAATTGACTAAAAAGATTCCTTTTTTCTGTTTCTATCTTTTCAACAAGATTCATTAAAATTCTTCTGCTTAATCTCAATTGATTTACCTGTTTTTCTAGCTCGACAATCTTTTTTTTATAAAATACGAGTTCCTCATGAGCGTTCAACAAGTTTCACTCCAGACCCTAAGCTTCATCTTTACTATAAATATATTAACTAGTAGTAATCTTATTCTTATCAGATATTCTTTCCAATAAATTTCAAATTATTAATGTCGGGTCAAACTGTTGAGTAGTTTAATTTATCTATACTATTAAAGGGCACTTTCATTTCTCCGAAATTGGATAAATCTTTTTCTTCATGACCATGGAAATCAGATCCACCTGTAATAATTAAATTGTATTTCTGAGCTATCTGCATATAGATATGCTCATTTTCTTTGGTATGCCTGGGATGAAAGACTTCGATGCCTTGAAGTCCTTTGTCCACTAAAAACGGGATAATATGATCACAACCGGACAGTCCAGGATGAGCAATTACGGGAATACCTTTTGCTTCCTTAATTATCTCTAGGGCTAAGCAGGGGGTTAATTTATATCTGGGAACAAAGGCTTGACAACCACTGTTTAAATATTTGCTAAAAGCTTCATCAATCGAGCTTACAATCCTTTTATCAATCAATACTAAGGCGAGATGAACCCTGCCCAAATTTTTAGCAGATGCTTTTTGTCTAACTTCTTCGATTTCAATGTGTATGCCTAGTTTGGCCAGTTTGGCGACCATTTTTTCGATTCTATTTACCCTGGCGTTTTGCAACTGAAAAACCGTTTCCATCATCCGTTTATTAGTCAAATCGAAATTATAACCTAAAATATGCATTTCACATTCTTCATAAATCGTACTAAATTCTATGCCGGGGAAAAATTTTAACTCATATCTGCTACATTCTCGAGCCGCTTCAGTTAAACCGGCTGTTGTATCATGGTCCGTTATCGCCAAATAGGAAATCCCCTTCTGATATGCAAGTTTAACAGTTTCACTTGGAGAAAATGCACCATCAGAAGCAGTTGTATGTACATGAAGATCTATTTTCGGAAAATCTATTTTCTTATCATCAGAGTTACTCTTCTGGTAAGATTTGTTGCAAGACACGAAGAAAATTCCCCCCCATTACTTTCTTTATTTCTTCCTCTTTCCAACCAAGCTGAATTAATCTGTCAATTAAACAAGGAAGATATGATCCATCTGACAAGCCCTGTGGGGTCAGCTCAATTCCATCAAAATCAGAGCCTAAGCCTACATGGTCTATCCCTGCTACATTTACAGCATGCTCGAGATGTTTAAGCACATCCTCTATCGTAATATTATGAGGGTTTTCTCCTAAAAAATACGGATAAAAGTTTATCCCCACAATTCCTTGTTTCTCTGCCAAAGCTTGCAGCTGGGCATCTGTTAAATTACGAGGATGTTGATGTAAAGAATAACAACAGGAATGGGTCGCAGCAAGCGGTTGCTGCGATAAAGAAAGCACCTCCCAAAACCCGGACTCAGACAAATGGGAGACATCAATAAGCATCCCTAGCCTATTCATTTCCTGTACTACTTCTCGACCAAAAGTTGTTAAACCTCCTCCAGTGTTCTTTTCCCAAACCCCGTCAGCTATTTGATTCCGCTGATTCCAGGTTAAAGTCAAGGAACGAAAACCAAGCTTGAATAAAATCCGTAAATTACTGAGTTTCCCCTCTATAGCTTCGCCGCCTTCAATAGCCAGTAATACACGCGGTTCAGAAGAATTTATTCCTGATAAATCTTTTTTTGTTGTTACCGTTAAAGGAAGACCCTGCCCTTCTCTTTGGAGCTGATGAAAGTAATCTAATATTTCCAAAACCCGGGATAAAGAATCAGAAGGCTTATACTGCGGTTCAATATATATGGACATAAACTGTAGACCAACCTGACCTTTTTGCAACCTCGGCCAATCTAGATGTCTATTTTCATTATAATCCCATAAAGAATGCTTATTTTTAAATAATTCCAGGAGAGTATCGCAATGACCATCTACTATTATCATTCTTCACACTCCAATGTAAAAATTAATTATTTTGTTTAAATTAAAATAAAAAAGCCTGTTTTATAAACAGGCTTAAATAACTAAATTTACTTTTTTCTTATCTAGGTTCAATTATTAATTTAATAGCAGTTCTTTCTTCTCCATCAATCATAATATCTGTAAAGGCCGGAATACAAATTAAATCAAGACCACTTGGAGCGACAAACCCTCTGGCAATTGCTACTGCTTTAACTGACTGATTCAAAGCACCAGCACCAATTGCCTGAATTTCTGCGCCACCCCTCTCTCTAATAACACCAGCTAATGCGCCTGCAACCGCATTTGGACTAGATTTTGCTGAAACTTTAAGAACTTCCAATCTTGTTACCTCCCTCAAATTATATATTACATTTACAATATATTATATATTCTACTCTAGTTAAAAAATTCCTTTTTCATTTTAAAAAATATAATCGTAAATTCTATAAAATACGCAAATTTTATAATAAATAGGCTAAATTTAGTCAGACTGAATTTCTTGAATGCGCTCTATATGTACACATTTGCCTGTAGTTTCATCAATCTTAAGCGACACAGCACTAAAAAGGACTTCCCCTTTAGCGACATCAAATCTCATTGGTAATTGGGTAAGAAATCTCTTAATGATTACCTCTTTTTCCATACCTAACACTGAATTACGTGGACCAGTCATACCAACATCAGAAATATACGCTGTACCCTGAGGAAGTATGCGTTCATCTGCCGTTTGTACATGAGTATGTGTACCTATGATTGCAGACACTTGACCATCCAAATACCAACCAAAAGCAATTTTTTCTGAGGTCGCTTCTCCATGAAAATCAATAATAATAAGCGGAGTCTCCTGTCTTATTTCTTTTACAAGTTCAGCAGCTTTACGGAAGGGGCAATCTAAAGCATGTAAAAATACACGCCCCGAAAGATTAATAATGCCAATTTTCAACTTATTGCGCAGTGTTAAAACAGCACTACCCTTACCTGGTGCCCCGGGAGGATAATTAGCCGGTCTAATAATATTAGTTTCACGATCAAGGAATTGATAAATTTCCTTCTTATCCCATGTATGGTTTCCTAAAGTAATAAAATCCACTGAATTATTGAATAGCTCATAAACTATCTCTGGAGTAATACCTTTTCCTCCTGCAGCATTTTCTCCATTGGCCATAATAAAATCATAATGTTGGCTGTTAGCATGAAGATATTGCTTAGCCGCATTACGTCCCGGACGGCCAACAATATCACCTATCATCAAAACGTTTAACATATCTTTCTCCCTCTAATAAGGTCTCTATTTTATATAACTTATTTTCCCCAATAATTTATTGCTTAAAAACAAATACACGCCCACCCTCTCTAAGGGCCATTATCTTGTTTTTTAATTTTCGTGCTTGTAAAGTGTCCAACATACATTTGATATAATCATCTTGTAGTAAAAGCTCTTCTTCGACAAAAACACTGCCTTCGTCACAAATAAGAAGGTTCGTAAATCTGGTATTTAATAAACTAATCATTAAAAATATTTCCTTAGGCATTAAGCTTCCCGTATCTCTGGTAATTACCAATTTGGTTAGATTAGATTCATATTCAAAATTTATCTCTAACTGTTGAGGACAATCTTTTTTTTCAAAATACAAATAAGTCCTAATACATAAATCTCATTCATCACGGTATTCATTTAAAGCTGATTCCTGGATATTTCCTTTTAAAATAAAAACCATTTTCATGGAATTTTCATAAGGGTAATAATTTATTGAACATAACTCCGGATAACGAACAAGTAACGAGGTAAGTAATCCTATGCTATCTTTTTCATCTTCAGTAAGAGCTGTTTTTTTTGAAGTAATCATTATTTATCACACCAGCCTTTATTAGCTATTAGAGCAGGAATTTATTACTTCTTCATTTATTTTAAAAATCCTTTTTGTTTAACTAAGTAAGAAATAAAAGCGACCTTGAGGTCGCTTTTATTATTTAGCATAATCAACTGCTCTAGTTTCTCTTATCACAACAACCTTTATCTGACCTGGATAATCAAGATTATTTTCGATGGATTTAACTAGATCACGAGCCATCGTTACAGCGTTAGCATCATCAACCTTTTCAGGTTTCACAATGATTCTAATTTCACGTCCTGCCTGAATAGCATATGATTTTTCCACACCCTCAAAGGTGTTGGCAATTTCCTCTAGTTTGTCTAGACGTTTAATGTACGCTTCTAAAGTTTCTCTTCTCGCGCCTGGACGCGCCGCCGAAATAGCATCAGCAGAAGCAACTAAAACTGCTTCGATAGATTTAAAAGGTTCATCACCATGATGTGCCGCAATCGCATGGATTACTTCCTCAGATTCGCGATATTTTTTCGCTAAATTTGCACCAATAGTTACGTGAGGACCTTCTACTTCATGATCAACGGCTTTTCCAATATCATGTAAAAGTCCGGCTCTCTTTGCCAGAGCAACATCTACATCTAATTCCGCAGCCATTACCGCTGCTAAATGGGCAACTTCTATGGAATGTTTTAAAACATTTTGTCCATAACTTGTCCTATATTGTAGTCTTCCTAACAATTTAATCACTTCAGGATGTATGCCATTGACACCAGTTTCAAAAGTAGCTTGTTCGCCTTCATCTCTGATCTTCTGCTCAATTTCTTTTTGAGCCTTATCTACCATTTCTTCAATACGGGCAGGATGGATACGTCCATCTAAAATCAATTTTTCTAAGGCAATACGGGCAACTTCTCTTCTAATGGGGTCAAATCCTGATAAAATAACAGCTTCAGGTGTATCATCAATAATTAAATCTATACCTGTAAGTGTTTCTAATGTTCTTATATTACGTCCTTCTCGCCCAATAATCCGACCCTTCATTTCATCATTCGGTAAAGGAACTACAGATACTGTTGATTCCACTACATGATCGGCAGCACAACGTTGTATTGCCAAAGAAATAATTTCGCGAGCCTTCTTTTCCCCATCTTCTTTAGCTTGATTTTCATAATCTTTAATTAACATTGCCGTTTCATGTTTTATTTCTTCTTCAACACGTTTAAGTAGTAATTCCCGCGCCTGATTAAATGATAGATTAGATATTCTTACTAATTCATCCATTTGCCTTTGTAATAAATCCGCAACATTTTTCTTTTGCTTTTCCAAATCCTGTTCCAGTTTTTGAATGTTTTCTTCTTTTCTTTCCATTACTTCAGATTTGCGATCTATCGTCTCTTCTTTTTGTTGCAAACGGCGTTCTAAACGTTGCAAATCATTACGCCGTTCTCTTGTTTCACGATCTAATTCTTGCCTTAATTTATGAGTTTCCTCTTTTGCTTCTAGAATAGCTTCTTTTTTCTTAGCTTCGGCATTTCTCTGGGCATCTTCCAGCATCTTTTTAGCTGCTTCTTCTGCCGATGCAATTTTTGCCTCGGCAATTTTTTTCCTGAACATATAACCCAAAAAATAGCCCCCACCAAGAGCAACAAATCCTACAACCAAATAATAAATAATCTCATTCACCTCCTCTAATAAAAAAATAACCGAAGAAGACTCGGTTATCATATAATCTGCCAATACGATTTTTACGAGTTAATAAAGACAATAAGCCTATAAAATTACAGACTTGTAATAAAAATATATTATCAACCCGCTTAGATTTTATTTATATATATATTATTTAACAATATATATGCAAAAAACCTGTATGGCAGAAAAAGTTAAACCGTATTTCTCCAATTTAATTCTAATTGTTTATATACTTGCTGTCAAGCAATCGACAACTTATGCACTAATTTAATAAGTAAAATTTTCATTGATAATTGTCATAATGTTTGCAGTTGAAAATCCTTTTCTAGATAAATAACGT
>Ga0265294_10010790_pt1 | contig 10339 bp, 11 predicted proteins | sample MunlanPumphouse3_FD_192504 | JGI IMG/M metagenome (GOLD analysis project Ga0265294, IMG submission 192504) | Groundwater microbial communities from a municipal landfill in Southern Ontario, Canada - Pumphouse #3 | ecosystem: Environmental > Aquatic > Deep subsurface > Groundwater | place...
ATATCACCCGCAAACGCAAACTTCTGGAAAAACAAAAAGCGGGCAAACGGCGCATGAAACGCATGGGGAATGTCGAAATTCCTCAAGAGGCGTTTCTGGCCGCCATGCAGATGGACGATAAGTAGTCCGAATGGTGACACATCTACGTATCTTTTCTACAAACCTACACACCGCGATGCTCCGCACCGCATCAGGATCTATACCATGGAACCACGCTGGCAGACCGTTTTAAAAGAATATGCCGAAGCCCTTATTGTGGCCTTTATTCTCGCATTTATCATCCGCTCCTTTGTCATTCAGGCATTCAAGATCCCCTCGGGGTCCATGCTCCAGACACTGCAGATTGGGGATCACCTTCTGGTGAATAAATTTATCTACGGCGTCAGAATTCCCTTTACCGATACCTTTGTAGCCCATTTTGCCAGCCCTCAATTCAAAGACGTCATTGTCTTTGAATTTCCTGAAGACCCATCCAAAGATTTCATCAAACGCGTTATCGGCACCCCCGGCGATATTCTGGAAATGCGCGACAAGGTATTGTACCGCAACGGGGAAAAGCTGGATGAACCCTATATCCAGCACACTGATCCCCGGATTCAATTCCGGCGTGACAGTTTTGGTCCCATTACGGTTCCAGCTGGTAAATATTTTGTCATGGGCGACAACCGCGATGAATCCTATGATTCCAGATTCTGGGGCTACGTGGATCTGAACAAGATTGAGGGCAAGGCACTCATCCTGTACTGGTCCTGGGAAGGTTTTTCCAACATCCGCTGGAACAGAATCGGAAACCTTGTGGAGTAAGCCCCTATGATTGCCAAGGTCGAAACAGCTGCCCTTCTGGGCATAGACGCCTTTACGGTAGAGCTTGAAGTTGACCTTGCCCGATCAGGGATGCCGGCCTTCTGCATGGTTGGGCTCGCAGAAGGAGCTGTGCGGGAAAGCAAGGAACGCGTCTTCTCGGCCCTGAAAAACAGCGGCTTCAAACTTCCGCCCTCGCGGATTACTGTCAATCTGGCCCCCGCCGACGTACGCAAGGAAGGCAGCGGCTACGATCTGCCCCTGGCTCTGGGTCTTTTAGCCGGTGCAGGAGAAATCCCGGTCCAGGCATTGCAAGACTATTACATGGCCGGGGAACTTTCCCTGAGCGGTGAACTCAAACCCATCACCGGAGTCCTTCCCCTAGCCATCATGGCCCGTGACCTCGGGGCTCGCGGCCTTTTCATCCCCGAAGAAAATGCAAGGGAAGCCTCCGTCGTCAAAGGGCTGAACGTCTTCCCTGTTGCATCACTGTCCCAGTCCATCCGCTGCCTGCTCGGAGAGCTGACCATTCCCCCGGCGGTCAGTGACCTGGATGCCTTGTGGGCCCTGCGGGAAAAACACCTGGTGGATTTCTCCGAGGTCAAGGGGCAGGAACACGCCAAACGGGCCATTGAAATTGCTGCGGCCGGGGCACATAACCTCCTGTTCATAGGGCCCCCAGGCAGCGGCAAAACCATGCTCGCCCGGCGTATCCCCACAGTCCTTCCGCCTCTGGGATTCAACGAAGCCCTTGAGGTGACCAAAATCTACAGCGTGGCCGGTCAGCTCAAAACCGACCAGCCCATGATCGTTGCCCGCCCTTTCCGTGCCCCTCACCACACCATTTCCGATGCCGGTCTCATCGGCGGCGGCCAATACCCCCGACCAGGAGAAGTCTCTCTTGCCCACAGGGGTGTTCTGTTTCTGGACGAACTGGCAGAATTCAAAAAACACGTCCTCGAGGTTCTCAGACAACCTCTGGAGGATGGCAATGTGACCATCTCCCGAGCTGCGATATCCCTGTCGTACCCGGCTGATTTCATGCTTGTTGCAGCCATGAACCCCTGTCCCTGCGGGTATCTTGGGGATGAACGTCACCCATGCATCTGCACCCCCAGCCAGATCCAGCGTTACCGCTCAAAACTTTCAGGTCCGCTCCTGGACCGCATCGACCTACAGGTTGAAGTCCCCGCCGTTCCCTACAAAGAGCTCCGCCAGACCAAAGGCAGCCTTGACTCCACCACCATGCGCACCCGCATCCAAAAAGCCCGCGACGTCCAAACCGAACGCTACCAAGGCACCCCACTGCTGACCAACGCCCAGCTCTCAGGGAAATGGTTACAAAAATTCTGTCCTTTGGGCGACGCAGAACATGCGTTTCTGGAATCCGCCGTCAATAATCTGGGCCTCTCAGCCCGGGCCTTCACCCGCGTACTGCGCATTGCCCGGACCATCGCCGACCTGTCAGGTGACCACACAGTCGGCACCTCCCATCTGGCCGAAGCTATCAATTACCGTACGCTGGATCGCCAAAACGACTATTTTTAAACTATTTTTCCTCGCCCCGGTCCTGATTCGGACAAAAAAGCCAAAAAGGACAACACCGTTAGATTCTGAAGTGTTGCAATTCCATTCAGGCCAGCGTCAGTTATCTCCGACCAATTGATCATCGAACCGTTATTCTTCTGCATCCAGCCCATCATATTGACTTGTGCCGTCCAGACATTAATTGATAATAACTATCAATAACACAAAGGGGGCTACATCATGAAAATTTTACTCCTTTCCATTACGGCATTGTTCATTCTCTTCCTGCCCACACTCCTCATGGCTGCAACAGAAGAATCTGCAAAACAATCCGGTCTCGAGACCGCCACCTTTGCCGGTGGATGTTTCTGGTGTACGGAATCGGATTTTGAAAAGCTGGACGGGGTCATCCGGGTAATCTCCGGGTACACAGGAGGAGAGGGGGAGAGCCCCACATACAAACAGGTTTCTTCAGGCACCACAGGCCATGTGGAAGCCATCCAGGTGGTCTATGATCCCGAAAAGGTCACCTACGCCTTCCTTGTAGACTGGCTCTGGCGGCACATCGACCCCACGGACGCGAAGGGACAGTTCGTTGACCGGGGCGAGCAGTACGCTTCAGCCATTTTCTATCACGACGAGAGCCAGCGGGACATTGCTCAGGCCTCCAAAAAAACCCTTGAAGAATCCGGAATATTCAACACGCCCATTGTCACCCCTATCCGACCACTGGAAGCCTTTTATCCTGCCGAGGGCTATCATCAGGACTATTACAAGGAACACACCATCCAGTACAAATTCTACAGGTACCGTTCCGGACGGGACGATTTTCTCAAGGCCACATGGGGCGACCGACGGGACCAACGGTCCATGGTCATAGGTTCTGGCTATATCAAACCAGGGGAGGAGGAATTACGCAAAATGCTCACCCCCATCCAGTACAAGGTCACCCAGAAAGAGGGAACCGAGCCGGCTTTTGACAACGCCTACTGGGACAACAAGCGGGAAGGGATCTATGTGGACTTCATTTCTGGAGAACCCCTGTTCAGCTCAAAAGATAAATACAAATCCGGAACCGGCTGGCCCAGCTTCACCAGACCCCTGGAACCTGAAAACATCGTTACCCGGGAAGACCGCAAACTGTTCACAGTACGCACCGAAATCCGCAGCCGCAAGGGGGATAACCACCTGGGCCACGTATTTACTGACGGGCCACCGCCTACGGGCCTGCGCTACTGCATGAATTCCGCGGCGTTACGGTTCATTCCAAGCGAAGAGATGGAAAAAGAAGGATATGGTACCTACCTGATCCTGTTCAAAAAATAACAGCTTTGTCGGGTCAGTCACCAACACCCATCTCTCTGATTCCCTGCCCTGCTGAAAAACGCATAAAGGGACCAATCGTGCGCTCCACGACTGGTCCCTTTATATTTAAAACACACTGATAAATATCCCCATTCTGCGTACCAGCATTCACTCCGCCGGCTCACCCAACGCATTGCTGTCAAATCATACCAGTTTGAACACCAGCTTCAAGGCCATGAGCAACAAGACCACGCCCAGAAACTTTTTGACCATGGCCGGACGCATCCGCTTGTGCATGACGATGGTTCCCAGATACCCTCCACCCCAGGCGGCCAGACCGGCAAAAGCGAGAAGACTCCACGAAACCGAGCCCATAGCCGCGTAGGTAACAAAGGCGGAAAAGGAAGAAAAAGGCACGGCAAAGGCGGTCACTGCGGCGATTTTCTTGGGGTTGAATCCCTGCAGAATCATGAGCGGCGAGATGAGCCCGCCCCCGCCAACACCGAGGAGACCCGAAAAAAAACCGGCCACAATCCCCACCAGGGTCGGCCCCAGAACCGGTCGATCATCCCGGTACTGATCAGCGTATTTGGACCCTTTGAAAAAAAGCATCATGGTTCCGGAAAAGAGGAGAAAACAGATAAACGCCGTCAGAACATATCGGGTGGGTATCTGATGCCCGACCCAGGCTCCCACCGGGGCAAGAAAAACCGAGGCCGTGATGATGGGAATCCCCATTTTGAAGTCAAGACGCTTTTCCCTGATATTCGAATAGGTCGCCCCGACCATGCTCACAGTGTTGACAAACAACCCCGTGGGCCGGGCCAGACCAAAAGGAACACCCAGCCAGGTCAGTGTAGGGATGAGGATCAAGGCCGAACCAACGCCGCCCAGGGCAAAAATGAAGCTCAGGCCGAAAGACAGACATACGATAATAAGAGTGAGATAATCCACGGAAAGATGTCCAATGTTGATTTTGTATTGTGGAACAGCACCGTCCCCATGACGACGACAACGGTGCTGTTATGCAAACCTACATCTTGGCCAGGGGCCCGGGTTTAAAAATCTTGACCAAATCTTCCATGGAAGCGGCCAGCCCCTTGACCTCTTCAAACCCATGGGCACGCAGCAAAGTATAGGCAACAGCCCCGCGAAAAACTGAGGTGCAAAAGGTTACAATGAATTTATCTTTGGGAAGCTCACCCATGCGGGCCGGCAGCTCGTGCAAGGGGATATGGGTTGCAAAAGGGAATGTGACGTAGGCTTGTTCCTGGTCCGTACGGATATCCAGGAACACAAAATGGTCATTGTTAAGCACCTTGCGCATCCCTTCCACGCTCATGGTGTGTTCGCCCGATCCAAGAAAATCAAAATCCATTTCTGCTACGATCTGGTCCAGTGCCTTCATTGTTTTCTCCGTTGTTTGATGATTTCGTTCCGGTCGATACCAGACAATTTGTCAAGCAGCTCCGCCATTTCCCGGGTTTCCCCGGCCCATGCGCTTACGCCCCTCAAGATGGATTTAAGATGACTGTTCACAAGGGACGACTCCAGGAAATAGATCACAAACTGGGCCTCCTTGCGCTTGTCCACCAACCCAGCTTCTTCAAGAATCTTAAGATGCTTGGATATCGTCGGTTGGGCCAAATGAAGCGATGCATGGATCTCGCAGACGCAAAGTTCCCGCTGCTCGAGCATTTTGAGCATCTTGATCCGGGTGGGGTCGGCCAGTGCCTTCATGACTTTGACGAGGTGTTTCATGCCCATATCTCCGTATTGCTAAATAGTAATATATAAATTAATCTAATAGGTCAAGAAAATTGAGACTCATCCACTGGACTTTTCATGGAAAAAGATCAAAATATATGTAAAGGAAAATGACCATGAACAGGGATCTGACAACAAGCATCCAAACTATGCTTTGGGATATGCCTATTGAAAAACGGAGGGATGGCGTCCGCAAAATTCTCGATAACCCGAAACAGATATTGCACGACGAACGGATGCTCATCAGGGCACTTGGCTCTCTCTCCTGGTACGAACTGGTCTCTCTTCTGGGGTGTGATGAACTCATGCGAGCCCTATCCGACCAAACCATTGCCAGACTTTTTCCTCCGCAACGCAGGAAATACTATACCCATGCACGCCGACTACTATCAAAATATGCTGTATCCTCTGCAGGACACCGTCCTTAAAATCATCTCCCCCCTGCCCGTGGGTTTCTATCTGACGGGGGGCACAGCTCTGAGCCGCGCATATCTGCACCATCGCTATTCTGATGATCTTGATTTTTTTGTGAACCAGAGCAGCACGTTCAAGCAGGACGTTGAGCTGATCCTGAAAACGTTGACGAACAATCATCTCCCTCCGAAAGTTGCCGTGGCCGATGCAGGGTTTGTCCGGATGCAGATACCGGGAGACGATTTCGCATTAAAAATAGATTTCGTCGACGACGTCCCATTCCGCTCCGGCATACCTGTACTGACCCCCCTTTTCAAACGCACCGATACCCTAGAAAATATTCTTTCCAACAAAATTACAGCGCTGAGCCGCTCAGAACCCAAGGATGTCGTAGATATCGTGTTTATAAGTAGACACGCTTCCTTTGACTGGGCCAACATCATGGCCAATGCCGTTTGCAAGGACATGTGGGTCGATCCCATATCTGTGGCGGATATTCTCGATACATTTCCCTTGCACACACTTGAGGACATCGCATGGATCGGTCCCAAGCCTTCACCCGAATGGTTCCAGGCACAACTCGCTTCCGTGATCCATGATATTCTAAAAGGTATTCCCAACTCCCTGCATTCTGAAACCGGTCAAAAAGATCCCGTATCAACTCCGCGATGACGTGCAACGCTCCATAACTTGAGCAGCCATCTTCAATGACTTGCATAGTTATTTGCTCACATTTGGTGATCCTGAGTATCTTCTTTGCAACCAGCGTACAAAAGAGTTTGGATTCCCATGAAAAAGGCGGCCAGATTTACATCCTGACCGCCTTTTTCGATGATACGCGTACAAAAAAAATTGGGACGAAGATTCTTCTACCCCAGCCGCTCCAGCAAAATCTGAAGCATCCGGCGCAGGGGTTCGGCAGCCCCCCACAGGAGCTGGTCGCCTACGGAAAAAGCGGTCAAATATTTTGGTCCCATATTCATTTTGTGGATTCTGCCCACGGGGACGTCCAACGTTCCTGTCACCCGGGCCGGAGTCAGTTCCTGCATGGAGATCTCCTTTTCATTGGGGATGACGCGGACCCAGTCGTTGTGGGCCGCGAGCATGGCTTCGATCTCTGGGACGGGGACGTCTTTATTCAGCTTGATGGTAAAGGCCTGGCTGTGACAGCGCATGGCCCCGATACGCACGCACAGGCCATCGATGGGTACGGGACGATCTGATCGTCCCAGAATCTTGTTGGTCTCCACAAAACCTTTCCACTCTTCCCGGGTCTGGCCGCTTTCCAGAGGCCGGTCGATCCAGGGGATCACGCTGCCGGCCAGAGCTGCGCCAAAATTGTCCGTGGGGAAGGAAGCGTCACGCATGGTGGAAATGACCTTGCGGTCCAGTTCGCCAATGGCTGCGGCCGGATTATCCAGAATGGCTGCGGATTCGGTACCGATAACCCGCATCTGGTTTACCAGTTCGCGCATGTTTTTGGCCCCGGCCCCGGATGCGGCCTGGTAGGTCATGGAGGTCATCCATTCCACCAGATTATTTTCAAAGAGTCCCCCAAGGGCCATGAGCATCAGAGAAACCGTGCAGTTGCCCCCTATAAAATCCTTGATTCCGGCATCAAGAGCGTGGTCGATTACCTTTCGGTTGACCGGATCAAGGACGATCACGCTGTTCGTGGCCATACGCAGGGTGGAAGCGGCATCGATCCAATACCCCTGCCATCCCAGTTTGCGGAGTTGGGGATGACATTTCTCCGTATATGCCCCGCCCTGACAGGAAACAATGACATCCATACTCGTAAGCAGTGCATAATCAAAGGCATCGGCCAGGGGAGGCACGTCAATTCCCACATCCGGTCCGGCCTGTCCGGCCTGAGAGGTGGTAAAAAACAGGGGCTCGAATCCCGAGAAATCCTTCTCCTCCAGCATCCTGCCCATGAGCACCGAGCCGACCATCCCGCGCCATCCGACAAAACCGATCTTCAACATCGTTTACTCTCCTGATTATGAATTTTTTCAATCCGTTCCGCTCCAGGCGGAGTCTCTACGTCAAGCAAAACCGCAAAGGCAAATGGAAATTTCATAGGGCTCAGATTGTTCATCGCCCGTTCGTATCCCGTCGGGTTTCCATTTTACCCTGATACATATTCGTATCGGCCACTGCGATCAGTTCTGCAGATGTTTTCGGATCACTGACATCAAAAAACGTAAAACCCACACTGACACTTATATGATAAGCATACCGAGCCGAATCATTCAGAGCAATAATCTTTGTCTGGATTTTGTCCCAAATATTCCGGACATCCGCCAAGGCACAGGAAGAAAAAACAACGATGAACTCATCCCCTCCCGATCCTGCACAGCGCGTCCGTATTCCTGATATTCTGCTGGATCATATCGGAAACCAGCAGAATATACCGGTCTCCCTCGTAATGCCCAAAACTATCATTGACGTACTTGAGGTTATCAAGATCCACATAGCACATGAAAAACTCTTTGCCGCTCATTTTGGAAGCAACAATCTGCATATTGATACATAATCCCGAAGGTCAACATCCCTCCAACAATCCCCTTTCCAAGATAAAAATCCCAGGCACCAAATACTGGTCGGTGGCTTTTGGAGCATATCATCCGGCAACTTTCCTTAACGGGGAAAAACCGGTTGTTATGATCCCGCAAAAAGAGCATTCCCGCACTCTCATTCCCCATACGTACCCAATAATTTTTTTGGTAGCAGCCCATGGACTACCCCTATTCTTTGGCATACAAAAAATGACGTTAACACAGACAACGTCATCACATTCCCGTTCATATCGTCATAGTGAACATCACTCCACCAAGGGGAATCTCATATGAACGAACACTGGAGGAAAAAAGAAGATGCGGAAACCAATTTAATCATCCGCCAGAGCCAGATCCAACAAGTATACAAACAATCATGGATAGGACTTTTCGGCATCCTGCTTGTTGCAACGGGAGTCTGCATCATACTCTGGAATGTCGTTTCCCATATGAAAATTTTTGTATGGATGGGCATTTTTCTTGTCATCGGTTGTGCACGCTACTCCACCCTTGTCGCTTTCCAGACCAGACAACCATCAGGAAACGATATCTTCCAATGGGCTGATCGTCATGCCCTGTGCTCCGTTGCCGCAGCCGTTATGTGGAGCTTCTCTGTCATGATCCTATGGCCTGCAAACCACCCGACCCATCAATTACTTCTAGGCATATGCATTACATCCATAAGTGCTTCGGCCGTAGCTCTCTATTCTTCATGGAAACCCTCCTATATTCCATTTCTCATTCTCCCCATGCCCATCCTCGTGGCCAGATTAATCATAGACTCCGGATTGATCTTCACGGTTATCGGACTTCTGGGAATATTGTTTGTCATCATCCTCTTCAAGTCCGGCACAATGATGCATAACGCCGGAGAAAATGTCCTGCGGGCGGGCAACAAAAACAAAAAACTCAACATCATTCTTTCACAAGAAAAACTCAGGGCAGAAGAACTCAACGCACAACTTACGCTGGAAATCATGGAGCACAAAGAGTCCGAGCTGCGGCTTCAGCAGAAAAATCAGGAATTGGAGCATCTGAACAAAACCCTCATCGCTACCAAGAATACGCTTGAAAAGGCTCTGGGAAACGTGAAACAATTACGAGGACTTCTGCCCATCTGCGCTTCCTGTAAAAAAATCCGCAATGACGAGGGATATTGGGAACAGATAGAAGAATATATCCATGCCCACTCCGAAGCCCAATTCAGCCACGGCATCTGCCCGGAATGTGCAAGACGGCTGTATCCTGAAATTTATAACAAAAAAAACCATCAAAAATCTGAAAAAAAGCGTAAAGATGACCAAACAACCCAACAAACATAAGTTTTTTATTCTGGAAACGTTGAGCGTCTGCTCGGCAACCCGCGCCTAACATAACCCCAAAAAGGAATTGGATGCAATTTACCATTGATACAGAACGGTGCATTTCGTGCGGACTATGCGTCCAGGATTGCCCAGTGAGTGCCATCACCATGGGCAAAGTGCCACGGTTAACCGGTGCCCAACGCTGCATCCGCTGCCAGCATTGTCTGGCCATCTGCCCCACAGGTGCCCTCTCCATTCTGGGTGTTGATCCGGACCATTGCACCCTGCTCAAGGGCAATCTTCCGGACCCGGAAAAACTGGCCAATCTTATCCAAGGACGCCGGTCCGTACGTGCCTACAAGGAAGAAAATGTGCCACCGGCCGTCATTGATCATCTTCTGGGCATCGTCCGGCATGCACCCACAGGGGTTAACGCCCAGCAAGTGCTGCTGACGGTAATGGACAAACGCGATGCGGTCCTTGCCCTGCGCGAAGAAATATATGCGCGCATTGCCCAAACCCAGGCCGACGACGCCCCAAGCGATTTCACCAAAAAATATCTTATGCAGGCCACCAAAATGTGGAAGAAAAAAAACCAGGATATCATTTTCCGGGGAGCCCCCCATTTTCTGGTGGCCTCGGCTCCCCGATCAGCTCCCT
>Ga0265294_10010791_pt1 | contig 10339 bp, 12 predicted proteins | sample MunlanPumphouse3_FD_192504 | JGI IMG/M metagenome (GOLD analysis project Ga0265294, IMG submission 192504) | Groundwater microbial communities from a municipal landfill in Southern Ontario, Canada - Pumphouse #3 | ecosystem: Environmental > Aquatic > Deep subsurface > Groundwater | place...
TAGTTCTGTTAGGAATTTTTACCGTAATGTTTTTTAATTTTCTTAAATAATACAAACTGCATATATTGCATTTATAAGGAAGCATTTCTTTATAATTGAATTTGCTTTTTGCTTTGTCTTTCTGCATTCCGTAAAATACATCCATGCATAAAGTTGACTGCACGCTGACGTCATATCTTTCTGCTTTACCGGTTTCCTGCACATGAAGAGAAGAACAATAACCGTCAATAAAGAAACATCCGTCGGCCATCAAAAAAAACATTTCAAAACGCATCTCCGGAAACTTTTTAACTATGTTCAAAACCTCTAAAGCCGTCAGCTGCCTGTCAAGAACTACACCTGAAGCTCCGAGACTTTTATAAAAAGATACGCTGTAAGCGTTTAAATTAGCGCCTAAAGTTGAAATTATGATTTTTTTACGGTACTTTTGGCGGCGCAAAAGCAAAATAAGATTTATATCGTTGACTATTAAACCTTTAACTGCCGTAAATTTTGAAACTTCTTTTATGCTCTTTAACAGCCACGGCAGCTGCTGTTTAGTATAATTTACGTTAAATACCACATAAACGGATATCCCGTATTTTCCTGCTTTCTTTACCGCAGAAGAAAACTCTTTCAAACCGAAAAAGCTGCCGCCCTCTCCTCTTCTGTTAACAGTATTAAACGCAACAGGCCATTTTTTCTCGGAAATACAATCGTAAAAACCGGCATAAACTTCTTTTATTCCTTTTGAATAAAAAGCTTCTATTGAGTCTGACGGAGATAATCCCGGTAAAATTTTCAATTTATTATCCATTATATGCTTTATCTTTTTTTAAGCCGTAATATATTTTTGACAGCAAATAACCCTGAAGAATTATACTGAAAGCTTTCAGAGTCTGAAATAAGAATTTCCATTTTCTTTCCGATTTAAAAAACAATTTCATAAGTCTTCTTAAATTAAGATAAAACATTCTCTGCGCAAGCAAAATAAAGTTGTTTACTGTTAATGAGTCTAAACTGTTTAAATTATTCGAAAAATAAGAAAAATCCATAAAACCGCCTGCCTTTTCGCTATATTGCTTACCAGCGCTTTCATATAAATGCGAATACTTAAAAAAAGAAGCTATGTCAAATTTTGAATTGCAGGCATATGAAATCGTCATCATCATTTCATCTTCTGTTTCATTATCAAAACCAAGCATAAAATATCCGCAGACTATTATGCCTTTTTCAGACGTTAATTTTATTATATCTTTAGCCGAATCCAAATCTAAATTTTTATTAATCTGCTTTTGAAGTCTCGCCGAAGCGGTTTCTACGGCATAAGTTACTTTATAAACGCCTGCTCTTTTGAACAAATCAATCAGTTCTTCATCCATACGGTCAACACGCAATCCGTGAGGAAAAGCTATTGAAAGGTTCATATCCCTGTCAATTATTTCCTTAAGTAACTCTTTACTCCATTTCAAATCAAAATTAAATACGGCGTCAAAAAAATGTATTTCACCGATATTGAATTTTTCAGTAATGCATTGTATTTCATCAACAATTTTTTTTACGCTTCTTTTTCTGAATTTCTGTCCGAGATACATTCTATTCGTGCAGTAAGAACAGCCGAAAGGACATCCGAAAGAAGCCGTAACAGGAATATAATACTTTTTTTTATTAATTCCGTTCCAGCCCTGATTCTTTCCGTATTTTTTTATATCTATAAGATTCCAAATTTTATCAACAATTACAAATTCATCGACATTGTCATAAAAACCGCGGGAATTATTTGTTACCGTTTTCTGTTTTTCCCTGTAACATATTCCTTCAATATCTCTAAAAGGCAGTTTTCCGGCTAAAGCTGCAGCCAATTCTCTGAAAGTTACAAAACTTTCTCCGTATATGACAAAATCTATGTTTGTGTCCTGAAGCAGCTTATCTTTTACTATGCTTGCAAGCTGTCCCGATACAATAACATGAATACCGGTATTTACTTGTTTAGCAAACTTAGACAGCTTATGCAGGAGTTCAGTTTCCCAAACATTTGTGCTGAAGAGAATAATGTCAATATTATTATCATTAACACATTTTGAGAAATCATCTTCATAAGTTAAATCATAACCGGTATTAAAAAAAACATATTTATTAATATCAGGATATTTTTGTTCAAGAAAAGAAGCAGAAATAAATAAATCAACTTCAGGAATAGAAGCCCCCATTCCCGAATCCACAAAAGTTTTAACAAAAAGGATATTGCTCATAACTTTATTTTTTTAAAACAACGCATATATTACTGGAAGAACGGAACTCTTTCCGGCAAGGCTGATAAATAATCCTAAAAAAGCGATAACCATAAGCAAAGGAAGAAGCCACCATTTTTTATTTTTAATTATCAAAATAAAAAGCTGGTATACAATAACAAAATTTGTTTTTATCCTTCCCTTCGACATAGCCTTTTCGTCCTTTATTTTATTTTTAAAATTCGTTCGGAATACTTTTCACCGTTTTTGAATTCAACTACTTTTTTTTCATTTGCTTCATAATCAAAAAAAACGCTTTCCCCGTCTAAGACTCCGTTTTTATAATTAAGTCTAAAATCCACGTCGCCGTTTGTATTAAAAATTTCAGTAACGCCGTTCAATACACCGTTTTTATAAACCGACTTAACCTTTTCATAAGGAGGAGAAAATCTCGTGGAATATTTACGCTGCAAAAAAACACATTTCCCGTCAAATTTATTATTTTTCACATTAATTATAGCCACAGGCAAATTGTTAAAATTTACAAGTTTTATCTTGCCGTCAGGAAGTTTTCCTGTCATTTTTACAAGCTTATCATTTTTATAATACTGCTTCGCAATTTTCTCATAATTTCTATAGTAAGTTATGTCATAATCGGTATTATCATATGTCGTAAGCGTAAATTCGACATATTCAAGACAGCGGCCGATTACAGGAAACATTAAGAATATTAAAAGTGAAATAAATAGTTTTTTTATCATTTTTCCATTATCTTATTTTTAATTAATGCGGAATAAACATTATCCGCAATTATTTTGTGCCCCTCTTCAGTACAATGGTCAAAATCAAGAAAATATTTGCCAAACCCGTATTTTTCGGTCATTTTTTCAAAAACGCTGTAGTTATCAATAAACATTATATTATTTTTTTCAGCTATCTGTCTTAAAAGTTTGTTAACGGCATGATACGGGAAAGGATAATTCTGCATAAAAAGCTTTATATTCTTTTTCTTGCAAAGATAAATAATTTTTTCTATATCACACTGAAGCCATTCAAGAATTTCTTTTTCAAAATCAAGTCTGTTTTTAAAAGATTTTTTGCATGTATTAAAAAACGTATTATTTTTCAGATAAGGATATTTAAGCGAAATTTTATCAAATTCATTCAGGACATATTTTGCATCGTATTTATTTTGAAGATCAAACGCTTTTGAAAAATAATAATAACAATGAAGATCAAGTTTCGGATTCTGCTCAAAAGCTTTTAGAAAATATTCCACAGCCTCGCTGAATTTACCGTAATAAATTAAATAATATGCCATTTTGTAGTAAAAACTTCTGAACCTTGTGGACATTCCCTGCTCTAAAAATTTTGTCTCATAAAGTTCCTGGGCTTTTTCAAATTCTCCGTTTTCCCTGTAAAAAGCAAGCGTCATTTCATGCGTTCTTCTGTTTTCAGGATCAATTTTGATTATCTTATCAAGATAATACTTAGCAAGATTAAGTCTCCTTGCCTTTTCAGCTTCATCTTTAATAAAAACAGCTTTATCCAAATAATAGACAAGTATATTACAGTATCCGTCATAAGGATTTTCGGCTATAAAATCATTGAAAGACTTGAGTTTGTCTTTTTCTTCCATATCATGATTGTCAAGGCAATAAAAGACAAACATTTCTTTGGCTTTTTCAGGACTATGTTTTTTAGCAAGCTCATAATAATGTCCTGCCTTATCTTTATCTCCGATAAAACTGTAAATATTCACAATATCTATTAAAATTTTTTGTTTTTCCTGTTCTGAAAGACTTTCTATAATTTCTTTGATTTTCTTATGTCCTGCTTCAACAAAAGAACTTTGAATAGGAAGCCTGTCGTTTTTCCTTGACATGTAATAATTTGCCATATGCAAAGTTCCGCGAGGATTATCTATTTGCCTTGCGTCCGAAAAAATTTTCTCTATATCATTTGATAAATAATAACCGGTATTAGGAGTTTCTCTAAATGATTTTTTTACTTGTTTTTTTAAAAATCTGTCCGCCAAAGATAATTTTATTATCTTGTACATTTTATATATTCTGAGTTTATGATAAAAATTGATTTTTTTCATTCCATAGAAGTTATATTTGTTTGCCGCACCGACAAGCAAAACTATGGCTTTAGGATTATTTGCAGACGTATAATTGCCTATGGCTTCCAAAACCTGGGATGAATTTGATTCGCAGATGCCTAAATTCAGAACTGTAATTTTATCAGCAGTCATATTATTCAATATACCCGGGTATGATAAATCTTTTGCGCCCAATCCGCCTACTGTATAAGAATCTCCGAAACATGCAACTACATTATCATGTTTCTCCATTGATTCTTCAGAGAGGTAATCAGGTCTGTTTTGCTGCCATACCGCGCCGATAATTCTTAAAGACACTTCCAATAAGAATAAAAAGAATATGAAACTGACAACTAATACAGATAATCTGACAAGAAAATATTTGAAATTAAATCTCCAACGGTTCAAACCGATAACTCCATATTATTTATTATCGTTATTTTTTATTTTATTATATTATGCCGTTAAATACAAGTTATTCTTCTCTATATAAATATAACTTACTTTTTCCATTTTTATTTAATAAATCTTTGATATAAATCATCATTTTTTGAGATTTTGCTTCAAAAAAATCGCGGAGTGTTTTTTTATATTTTTCAATGCCGTATCTTTCAATATAATATGAATTTAACGCCATATTCGATAAAAACTGCTGAAAACATCTTGCCTGCATTTTTTTATCTATACGACTGCCTTTAACATTGTCCGAATCAAAAAAGCCCTTTTGTTTTAAAAAAGTTCCGGTAGTTTTAACATCTTTAGTTTCTTCATTTTTTATAAGTCCGAATTTTGCCTGCCAAGTTAAATTTTTCGGTCCGTTCATTTCATAAACAGGCGAAGAATATGAAATATCAAATGCTTTGTATAAGCTTGTAATTACGTCTATCACTTCTTTTGTCTGATCTGCAGCTATCCCTGAACCGGCATCTTTGTTTGCCCCGTCAAATACTATATTTATCTTATTATCAATACAATATAATATAGTCCTAATATGCATCGCCATTTTACATTGACCGCATACAGCCAGGTTAAAAAATCCAAACTTAAACAGATTTTTTAAATAGTCGTCATATACCACAAGCTTGTATATTTTGTCAATATTGATAACTTTTCTTACAAATTTATCTTTTCCGAAAATATCCTGCAGTCTTAAAACATTATAATCTATATTACCGGCGGAAAAAATACCGAAACGCTTATAAGAAATTAAATGAATTTTATCAAACTCTTCCGCCTTAAAAAACACGGTACATGTTGAATCTGTACCGCCGGAATATAAGATAACCGCCTCTTTATTTTTTCCCATTTTCCAGTCCGTTCAAAATTGTCTTCATGATATGGTAATATATAAAATAAAATCCCTGAACAATCCATCCGACAAATTCTGCATATAATATTCTCAGCCTGCACGGCATCAGCAAAGCTGCCCCGCAGATAATATAAACAAAAAATTTTTTTATCATTTTGACCCGCTGTTTGAAAAATTTCCGAAATAATTATTGATTAAAATTTCAGCCAGTCTTTTTGCAATAAGTTCATGTCCTGCAGCATTAGGATGAAAAGAATCAAGTTCCGGATCAACAAATAAATAACCGTCTTTATATTCTTTGAAATCTTTTGCGGAGTCACACAAAGAAATCTGTCTTTCAGCGGCAACTTTTCTCATAACGTCATTATATTTCAAAGAGACTGAAGCGCAGTCGAAAATTTCATAATTTTTTGCTTTTTCAAACATATCGTTTGATAATTTTGAATTATGTTCCATATCGGCTATTATGCCCAAATAATAATAAACCTTAGGTGAATATTTGTCAATACAAAGCAATCTGTCCAAAATTCTCTTCGCTCTTTTATAATTTTTATTTTGAATTTCATTTTCAGCTTCTTCCAAAGAAACCAGCATATATTTTTTTTCTGAATCTTTAAGAGTGCGTTTTACAGGCAAATTAACCGGCATCACGATAAAAACAATTTTAATATTATTTTTTTGAGCAATATCCGCAAAAAGATTTAAATTATTTTCATACTCATCTATTGAAACTCTTCTGTTTTCATTATAAATATTGCAGTTTCCGTAATATTTTGCTCTGTTTGATTTAAGCTTTACGGAAATGTCATTTATCAATCTGATAAGATTTGTTTGATTAATAACATTGTATATTGAAACAGTAAAATTTGACAAAGGCTTAAGCATACTGTCTCTTTTCAGGCAGCTTCTGAAAAATCTATATTTATCAATATCATTAATAACATACGAAACTGTTATTATGTCAGGGTTTAAACTAAGAACGGTTTTATCCAAAAGTTTTAACCCTTGATAAGAAGAATATCCTATTTCACCGGCGTTTATACTCTCAACTTCAATGTTTTGATTTCTTAATTCTTTTTCTATAACGTACGGATACGTATCTTCATATTTTACTCCCCAGCCGAAAGTCGGAGAAGCTCCCAAAGATACAATTCTGATATTTTTTTTAGGCGTTATCTCTTTATTACGGAATCCTAAAGAGTTTGTTTTTACGTTTTTGTTTTGGAATTCGGTATCAAGATTCGGCTTTTGTTTCCAAATCAAAACGCTGTCTTGTTCTATAATTCTTAATATATCTGACAAGCGGTTATAATGTTTTGGATAAAACAAGAACAACAGCAGTTCAAAAAACATTAAAAAAATTAAAGCTATAATCAATGACACATATATCAATTGAAAAAGTTTGAAATCATTTTTCATTTTTTAAATTATATCATAAATCTTTTAAATGACGAACTCTTTTGAATTTGGTTTTATATTTTTTAAGACGATATCTTTAAATATTTTTTATTCATATTGTGGATTTATTTTAATTTATATAGAATGAATTTTATATTAAACATCTGCGGAGGTTTTATGAATAAGACAGAGATTTACCAATTCATAGAAAACAACCCTGTTTTTTTTCTTGCAACAATAGAAAATGACAAGCCGCGCTGCAGAGGAATGTTTCTCTACAAAGCCGATGAACAATCAGGAATTATTTTTCACACAGGTTCAAACAAAGACGTTTTTAAACAAATTTCAAAAAACAACAATGTTGAAATGTGCTTTAATGATTTTAAAACAGGAAAACAAATAAGAGTTTCAGGAAAACTTGAAGAACTGACAGATACAAAATTAAAAGATGAAATAAGCGCTCACCCTACAAGAGAGTTTTTGAAACCTTGGAAAGAAGCTGTTCCTCTTGACGTCTTTTACTCAAATTTCAAAGTTTTTTCTTTAAAAAAAGGGAAAGCTCTTGTATGGACCATGGAAACGAATTTTGCGCCTAAAGAAGAAATCTCTTTATAAGGATAAAAAAATGTTTCAGTCAAAATGCGGAGTTCAGTGCAATATCTGCACAAGAAAAGAACAGGTTAACTGCAAAGGATGTTTAAACATGTCCGTTCCGTTTTGGGGAGGTAAATGCGGCGTTAAAAGCTGCTGTGAAGAAAAGCATTTGGACCACTGCGGCTTATGTGCGGATTTCCCGTGTGAAATGTTAAGCAATATGGGCAAAGATAAAGGCTTTGACCCCAAACCTAAAATAGAACAATGCAAAAAATGGCGCGACGAAACTTTTAAATAAAAGGAGAATTTTTATGAACGCAAAAAAAATTGCAGTTATTGTCGGAAGCCTTCGCAAAGAATCATTTAACAGAAAAACGGCGAATATTCTTATAAAAACAGCTCCGGATTCTCTTAATCTTGAAATTCTTGAAATAAAAGATTTGTCTCTATACAATGAAGACATTGAAAATAATCCTCCCGCTTCATGGGTAACTTTCCGCAATAAGCTGAAAACTTTTGACGGAGTTATTTTTGTAACTCCGGAATATAACCGTTCAACTCCCGCGGTTATCAAAAATGCTATAGACATCGCTTCACGCCCATACGGACAAAGCGCATGGGACGGAAAACCCGGAGCGGTAATAAGCGTATCACAGGGGAATATCGGCGGATTCGGAGCAAACCATCATTTAAGACAATCTCTCGTCTTTTTAAACGTTCCCGTAATGCAGCAGCCTGAAGCTTATATAGGAAATGTTGCAGGATTATTTGACGACGAAGGCAATCTGACAAATGATTCGACTAAGATTTTTTTGAAAAAATTTCTTGATACTTTTTCACAATGGGTTTATAAAAATTCTTAAAAATTAAACCATTGACATTTATCAAAACTAAGATTATATTATAAATGCTTCCGGCAGACTTGGGACGTCATCTTGAAAAAGATGAAAAAAAGAAAAGAGATAAATTAAAAAATGTTTATCCCTCCCGAACTGCAGGGAGTGTTTTTTTTGCCGTGTTTTTAATTTTATTGTTTATTGCGCTTATCTGCGTTTTTTGATATCTTAAAGTTTGTAAGTTTTTTCGAAAATAAATTTTTAGTTATCGAAAATGTTTGTTTTATCTGTTTGGTAAGGTTTCTGTATGACGCTTTTTTAATCATAATTTATGCCTGTTTGTATATTCTTTAAATAAATTTATCGAAAAAAACAACAAAACGGCAATAGCAATCATAAGATATCTGCTGAACATTATATATCCGAAAATATTTAAAAGCGTATTTGTCAGTACAATCAAAGTTACCACGGCAAAACTCTTGTTTATGTACTTAGAATAACCGTTTTTTACAATAATATTATGAACTCTTATGCCAAGAGGAAATCCTATTATTCCTCCTATGGCAATGACCAATGACAATCCCAATATTTTATAATCAGGCGTACCGCCTGAAAAAGCATAAAACATACCGCCGGTAAAAGTTGCGATAAAAAGCAAAATTCTCACAGCTTTTGAAGTAATATTTTCAGGTATTTTAAAGTAATTTATAAGAGCCGGTCTGAAAAACAGAGCCCCTCCTATGCCGAGAACAGAACTGAATATCCCTGTTACCGCTCCTACAAGAAAAGCCGTCATTGAATGTTTATTTGTAACTGAAGGGATATTATCTTCATTTTCATTGGCTTCTCCAAAAAGAACTATAACAGCAAGAAAAATCATAAATACGCAGAAAGTAATAAGCAACGGCAAAGAACCAAATCTTACATAAAAAAACTTATTTATGAATTTACCGCTGAAAGCAAATAAAAACACGCCTGCCGCCAAAGGAATCACAAGTTTTGAGGCAATCCCTCCTTTACTCCAATCAAGAGCACGGACATCTTTCCTGATTGAAGGCAATATTGAAGGCACTATCTGCAAAAGACCTACCCCTACGGCTTCATTAGGAGTAAACCCGAAAATAAGCATGGTTGGAACTATCAGCCATCCGCAACCTACCCCCCAGTATCCGCCGGAAAACATTCCGACAAAACCTATTAAAGGTAAAACAAAGAAAAGATAAGTATCCATATTTTATATATTTTATAAAAATATTAACGATAATTTAATATATATCAAAACATTTGCATAAAAAGTCCTTGACAGTTTACAATCTATAGACTATATTAATATTGCTTCCGAGGTATTGGGACATCTTGAAAAAGATGAAAAAAGCAGGCCAGAGATAGATTAAAAAAGCATTTATCTCTTATCCCAAAACCGAAGGAAGTGTTTTTTTTGCCTATATAAGCAAATTAGATATTATTTTAACAATGGTGTCTTTTTCTTGAGGTTTGCTTATAGCTATCATAAGCGTCAAAGCTACAAGAGCGTTATCATCTATCCTTCTCAGCCCGCTTTTATCAAAAAGAATATTGTTATTCTGTAAATACAACACAAAAACTGAAGCGGCAATTCTTTTATTGCCGTCAACAAAACAATGGTTTTTGGTTATAAGATAAAGTATATTTGCCGCTTTTTCCTCAACAGCCGAATAAAGTTCTTTCCCGTCAAAAGTCTGGTATATGTCCTTTAATACCGATTTAAAACTGTCTTTGTATTCTCTTCCGACAAGAGACGACTCTTTGAATTCCGATTGTATAACCGCAATGATTTCTTCTGCATTTTCATAAGTAATTTTAAATATTTCTTTCTTTTTGCCTTTAGGAGCTTCTAAATTTTGATGAT
>Ga0265294_10010792_pt1 | contig 10338 bp, 7 predicted proteins | sample MunlanPumphouse3_FD_192504 | JGI IMG/M metagenome (GOLD analysis project Ga0265294, IMG submission 192504) | Groundwater microbial communities from a municipal landfill in Southern Ontario, Canada - Pumphouse #3 | ecosystem: Environmental > Aquatic > Deep subsurface > Groundwater | place...
ACTTTACAATGGCCGTTCCTAAGTCTAGTTACTACGAAATTGAAGTCAACACAGCATCTAATTTTACAGGTACTGTGATGTGGGATAGTGGAAAAACCGCTATGACAACGACCACAGCAGGACAAAGGTCACCAACTCTAACGTATGCTGGGAGCACCCTTCAGCGAGGTGTCACATATTATTGGCGCATCAGATTCTGGGATATGGTTGATAATGTTAGCCCCTGGTCGGACTATGCTATCTTTAAACTTAACCAAATCCCTACGGCGCCAACCGGCCTACTTACAGAGGGAAGAACAAACCCTACTGATGTAACAACAACTACACCAAAATTTAGCGCACTCTATAATGATCCCGATAGCACGGACTCCTCTAGTTACTATGAAATTGAAATCAACACCTCTTCTAACTTTAGTGGCACCGTAATGTGGGACAGTGGGAAGACTGCTATGACGACAACAAGCCAAGGGAACAGGTCACCTGACATCTTATACAACGGCTCTACACTAAACTACAACATAACCTACTATTGGAGAATTAAATTCTGGGACTCTGCTGGCAGTGAGAGCCCATGGTCATCAGTTGCGACTTTTATGTTAAATAGGACCCCAACAGAGCCAACCGACCTACTTACAGAGGGGAGGACAAATCCTAATAATATAAAAGATACTACCCCAGAATTTAGCGCTATATTTAATGATCCTGATAGTACAGATACCTCTGCTTACTATCAAGTAGAGGTGAACATATCCTCGAACTTTGGTGGTACTGTAATGTGGAATAGCGGGAAAACTGCTATGACGACAACTAATCAAGGAAACAGGTGCCCTGATATCTCATATGCAGGTAGCACATTAAACCTTAAAACATTGTATTACTGGAGAATTAAATTCTGGGATTCTGGTGATAATGAAAGCCCATGGTCTTCTTCGGCATTCTTTATGCTCGATATCCTCCCTGTTGCTTCTGATCTCTCAATTACAAAAGTGAATAACCTTTTGGACATATATTATAAAATATACTTCTCAGCCATTTACACTGATCCAAATGCCGACAACTCTTCAAACTACCAAATACAGGTTAATACCGCTTCAAATTTTCTTGGTACATCTATGTGGGATTCTGCAAAAACAGCTACTACGATTACCTCTGGCAACCGTTCAGCAGAGATACAATACAACGGCACTACTCTCCCGTACAGTGGTACGACGTACTACGTACGTATGAGGTTCTGGGATACAGACAATAATGCGAGTGACTGGGTAATAGGACAATTTACAGATGCTCTTAACAACTTTCGACTGAATGACTTACGAATGGATGGAGTACAGATAAATTAGCAAAATACTGTATAATTACGCCATGAGCTTAAAAATGGATTCTGCAAAAAAATTAAGAAAAGAAAAAACCAAATGGGAATCATCTGGAGATTGGGAGGAGGCTTCCAAGAGAGAAGATGAGTTTCATAAGGAAAGGATAAGGCATAAGTCTGCAACAATTACAGGTGGTGTTAGGATAACAGGAGGTTCAGCAAAAAATATAATAATTGACATACCAAAAACTACAAGACCTCTAACAGATCGAATGAAAGTTAGAGCCTTCGATATACTACAAAAAGATATTCTAAACCGAACTATCCTCGATCTATACGCTGGCACAGGTTCTTTTGGTATTGAAGCGTTATCCAGAGGCGCTAAAGAAGCTACCTTAGTTGATGCATCTAAGCAGGCCTTCCGTATTCTCGAAAAGAATGTCGCTAAAACAGGGTTTTCTAGCAAAACAGAAGTTGTCAAATCTAAAGTAGATGAATACCTCTCGAAAGCTATAAAAAGAGAAGACGAGTTTGAAATAATATTTATGGATCCTCCATACAAACTTTTCAATACTAAGAAACTCTCCAAAATGGAAGAGACCATTAACATGGCTTCAAAATTACTACCACTTAAAAAGAAATTTAAAGGAGTGCTTATAATTAAACATCCAAAAAGATATCCCCTTGAAAAGCTGGCTTTTGAACACTTGGATATATTAGAAACCTTTAAATTCGGACTGAACTCTGTAACTTTCTTAATTGTCAAAAAAGAGAAAAAGAGTTAGAATATACTCAAATGTACAAGAAAACAGGTGATTACAATGAAAGAATCAATAAAGTAGTATATCCAACATCTTTTTAATGTTACATTTTTATTATCCCCAATTTTTTAGATTTAACTTTGAATATATTTTGCTATGAAAGAAGAAAACACATCGGAATTAGAAAAAATAAGACACAGTGCTTCACATATATTAGCACAAGCAGTGTTAGCACTATACCCAGACGCCAAATTAGGTATAGGCCCTGCAACTGATGATGGCTTTTACTATGATTTTGAATTTGCTACACCTATAGAGGAAGAAGATCTCAAAAATATAGAGAAGGAAATGAAAAAGATTATTAAGAAAAACATTCCTTTCAAACAGGTATTTATGTCTCGTGAGGAAGCTAAGAAATATCTAACTACTATCGACCAGAATTATAAACTTGAATTGTTAGATGAAATCCCAGATGAGGAATTAAGCTTCTACACAACTGGAGACAATGATTTCATAGATCTCTGTAGAGGTCCTCATGTTGAAAATACAAAAGAAATTAATGCAATAAAACTTCTCAAAACAGCTGGAGCATATTGGAGAGGCGATGAAAGTAAAAAAATGTTAACAAGAATATACGGGACTGCATTTGGTAGTAAGGATGAGTTAAAGGAGCATTTAAATAATTTGGCATTGGCAGAAAAGAGAAATCATAGAGTCCTGGGTAAACAGTTAAAACTCTTCGCTCTAATCCCTGAAATTGGCCAAGGCTTACCTGTATGGTTGCCAAGAGGATACAAAATCAGAAGAATTTTAGAAAACTATATGATTAAACTAGAAGAGGATCATGGATATACTCATATCCTCTCTCCACATATTAACAAAGACGAGCTCTTCAAAATATCAGGACATCTAGATTTCTACAAAGAGTTTATGTATGCCCCTATCAAAGTAGAGGATGAAACTTACTATCTTAAACCTATGAACTGTCCAGCAGCTATGATGGTTTACAAACTAGAGCCCAAAAGTTATAGAGACCTTCCACTAAAAATGGGAGAGCTAGGTACAGTATATAGATATGAAAAATCTGGAGAACTACAAGGCCTGCAAAGGGTAAGAGGATTTACCCAAAACGATGCCCATATTTACTGTACCAAAGAGCAACTTGAAGATGAGATAAATGAGATTATGGACCTATTAGATCAATTCTACAAAGATGTTGGATTTGATAAATATAAGTTTGTTTTAGCACTCTCTGATCAAGAGAAGAATCCTGATAAATATGCAGGGGAGCCTGAAAAATGGAAAGTGGCAGAAGAAACATTAAGAAAAGTACTTGTCGATAGGAAAGTACAATTCGAAGAGGTCCCTGGAGATGCAGCTTTTTATGGCCCTAAGATCGATGTCGTAGCTGTTAATGTCTTTGGAAAAGAGGACGCTATCTCCACAATTCAATTAGATTTTAATCTCCCAGAGAAATTTGATATCAAATATATTGATTCTGATGGAGAAGAAAAAGAGCCCTTTGTAATTCATAGAGCATTAAGCGGTTCATTTGAAAGATTTTTTGCCTTTCTAATTGAGCACCACGGTGGAGATTTCCCACTATGGCTAGCTCCTGACCAGGTATTAATAGTACCTATATCAGAAAATCACAATGAATATGCTCAAGAAGTATATAAAATTCTCAAAGATGCGGATATCAGAGTACAGGTAGATGATAGGAGTAAGAGCATGCAATCAAGAATTAGAGACGCAGAGAAAATGAAAATCCCATACATAGTAGTAGTAGGCGATAAAGAAATTGAAACTGACACTGTTTCAATTCGATCAAGATTAAACAAAGAGCTTGGACTAATGAAAAACCAAGAGTTTATAGACTACCTAAAAGAAGAGATAAGAAATAAGGGAAATAAATAAATTTTAATTCATATATATATTTAATGGCATATAACAAAAGTAATAGTAGAGAGACTGGACCTCGTAGGAATGAACGAATTTTAGCTCCAGAAGTACGGGTAGTCTCTGACGATGGAGAAAACTTGGAAGTCTTAAAAACTGCAGATGCCTTACAACGAGCAAGAGAACAAGATTTAGACCTTGTAGAAGTAGGCCCAAATTCCAAACCTCCTGTATGCAAAATCATGGATTACTCAAAATATATATATAGAGAGAAGAAGAAGTTAAAAAAGAATAGGAGTAAAAGTAAGCAAAAAGATATGAAAGAGTTTAAGTTTAGCCCAGTTATAGATATTGGCGATATAAATACACGAGTAAGAAGGGCTACAGAGTATCTTGAAAAGGGTCATGCCGTAAGAATTACAATGTACAGAAAGGGCAGGCAAGCCCCAGAACAAGCGGAGAAAACGTTCGACGAAATATTGACTAATTTTAGTGAATATAGTAGGATTGAGCCGCAACCTAAGAAAGAAGGTCGCAATATGTATATCACATTTATCAAAAAAAATGGCCAGACAGAAGACAAATAAAACGGCAAAGAAGAGGATTAAGGTTACTAACCCTAAAGGGAAAAGAAAACCTAAATTACTTTATAAGCAGAGTCACCAGAACCATCTGAGAACAAAGAGATCAGCAAGATCTAAAAGGAGACAAAGTTCTCATAAAATTGTAAGTGAGGCAAACGAAAAGAATTTATATAGAAAAATTGTAAATCTATAACTATGAGAGTAAAAGCAGGAACAACAACACGAAGAAGACATAAGAAAGTATTAAAAGCTACTAAAGGTTACCGCTTAACCAAAAGTAAACTGTATAGAGTAGCTAATGAGGCATACATGCATGCAGGTCAGTACTCTTACAATGACAGGAGAAAGAGAGGAGCAAGTATGCGAAAGCTTTGGATTACAAAGGTAAACGCTGCCTGTAAACAAAATGGTATTAAATACAATGATTTCATAAAGAAACTTTCTGATAAGAATATTAAACTCGACAGAAAAGTATTAGCTGATATTGCTATGAATGAACCTAAGGTTTTCTCCTTTATAGTAGAGAATCTATAGAGTTCTTTACTCTGAATTTTACTAAAGGACTCCTCAAAGGGTCCTTTTTCCTTTAAAATAATATATAATCAAATTAATAGGGATTAAATATGTCAAATTTGGACGATTTACAAAACAAAATCAGTAAAGATATAGAGGAACTTAACTCTGAAGAACTAAAGAAGATATATCTTTCGAACGAAGGATTGCTAAAAAAGGCTTTCTCCGAAATTTCAAAATTAGATACTGACCAACGAGCAGAATATGGTAAGAAATTAAATGAACTCAAAAGTATTGTAGAAAAAGAGATTTTATCCTCGCAAAAGAGCAATGTAAGTAAAAGTGTTGAGAGAATAGACCCAACAGCACCTTTTGATCACGATACTAAACAGGAGAAGAAACCTAGGATACTTGATTTGCAAGGTTCTTCTCATCTGCTTATGAATGAACTTGGAAAGTTTTTAGAGATTTTCCAATCAATGGGTTTCGATATTGTGGAATCAAGGCAGATCGATGATGATTACCATATGTTTGAGAGTCTGAATTTCCCTAAAGGACATCCCGCAAGAGATATGTACGACACCTTCTGGACGGAGGATGGCTTTGTATTACCAGCACACACCTCTACAATGCAAAATAGAATACTTAAAGGTAAGAAACCACCCATCATGGCAGTGATACCAGGCAGGTGCTTTAGAAACGAATCTACCGACTCTAGCCATGAACACACCTTCTTTCAAATAGAGGGGATCTATGTTGATAAAGGAATATCAATTGCAAATATGATTGCAACTATCCAAGAGTTTTTGGAGAGCTACCTAGAAACCGAATTAGAAGTCAAAATACAGCCAGCATACTTTCCATTTACAGAACCTGACGCAGAGTTTACAATCAGTTGCCCATTTTGCGACAAGAAGGGATGCTCAACATGTGGATATACTGGTTGGATAGAGTTAATGGGCTGTGGAATGATACATCCCAATGTACTTAAATCTGCTAATATTGATCCAGAAGAATACTCAGGATTTGCATGGGGAGTAGGATTGGATAGATTGCTGATGATTAAAAATTACATACCAGATATAAGGGAATTGAGAGCTGGAAATATTAAATTCTTAAGAAAGTATTAAATGAAACTACCACTAAATAGTGTAAAAAAATATGCTCAATTACCAGCTAATACGCAGGAGAGCATTGATATTCTGGCAAACAGAGTAGGTGAGGTCGAATCATTTAGGAATCTAGCTGACAAATATAAAGATATTGTAATAGCACAGATAAAAGAGAAACAAGAACATCCAGATGCAGACAAATTAACAATATATATAGTAAATATTGGTGACAAAGAAGATATTCAAGTTGTGGCTGGTGATAAAAACTTGGAAATAGGGGACAAGGTAGCTTTCATCCAACCTGGAGGCGTAGTCCCTAGCAGCTACGATACAAAACCATTTCAAATTCAAGCTGTTAAGATGAGAGGAGAAATGTCTAACGGTATGCTCTGCTCTGAAAAAGAGCTGGACATTGGTCCAAATCATGAGAATGTATTGAAGTTACCTGAGGATGCTCCTATCGGAGAGGCATTTGCTGATTACTATGAACTTAACGATACTGTAGTTGAAATAGAAAACAAAGCCCTTACAAATAGAGGCGACCTATTTGGCATTTTAGGACTATCCAGAGAGTTAGCTGGTGCACAAGGCATCAAATTCATCAGCCCTAATTGGTACCAAGAATACCAAATCAACCTAGAACCTAAAAATGTCTGCCTTAATATGGACGTTGATAACCAAGCTCAAGCCTTATGTCAAAGATACTGTGCAATTGCAATGACAGATATTGAGATGAAGGAATCTCCTATATGGCTTAAATCCATATTAATTAGATCAGGTATAAAGCCAATAAATATTGTAGTTGATATAACTAACTATTTAATGATTGTTACAGGACAACCTCTACATGTTTTTGATTTTGATAAAGTTATCAAAACCGATACAGACCAAGCAGATATGGCCCATCTTGTGATAAGAACGGCTAATTCTGGCGAAAAAATACATGCCTTAGATGGAAATGTTTACGAATTAAATGACAGGCATTTGCTAATTGCAAATTCTGAGCATCCAATTGCTATCGCAGGTATAGTAGGAGGAGTAGATACACAGATTGACTCAAACAGTAAAAGTATAATTCTAGAATCTGCGAATTTCGACAGATACAGCCTTAGAAGAACCTCCATGGATTTAGGTACTGTAACCGAGGCTTCAACTAGATTCACTCGATCGCAAAGCCCTCAGCTTTGTAATTTGATAATTGCAAAAGCGGTTGAATTAATTACTGAATTAACTGGAGCCAAATTAGCTACTACTCTAATTGATTTATACCCGACGATACAAGAGCCCAAAACTCTTTCTTTGAATACCAACAAACTGAGAGAAATCTTAGGCGTGGACATTACAGATGAGGAGGTTATAAAAATATTAGATAACATTGAATATAAGGATATAGAACTTAAGGATGAATATTTAACTGTTACCGTCCCACCATTTCGACAAGACATAGAAATAGAGGAAGATATCTATGAAGATATAATTAGAATATATGGATATAGTAAAATTGAGCCAATCCTACCCAAAAGAGATATAACTGCAACCTCTATGCCAGATATTACTAAGTTAAAGAATAGCATAAGAGATATCCTATCAAACTCTGGATGCAACGAGCTACTTTCATACAGCTTTACCAGCATAGAATTTCTAAATAGTATAAAGCAAGATGTTGATAACTGTCTCAAGATAAAAAATCCTCTTTCAAAAGAATTAGAATTAATGCGGTCTTCAATACTTTCCTCGTTATTAGAAAAAGCAAAACTAAATACCCAAAATGGTATAAGGACCTTTTCTATATTTGAGATGGGAATACCTCATCAAAAAGATGTTTTAGATGAAGAAAATTTACCACTAGAAGAGTGGAGACTTGCTCTGCTGTTTACCGATAGCAGTAAACAAATCGAAGGTAACCCATACTTTCAAGCAAAAAGATATTTAGAGAAAGTCCTTAATAACTTTAATGTTGGTATTGTAGAATACGAGCTATTAGCAGATGTTGATTTTGAAAAATTACCTAAATGGTTAAAGGATCTTTCTGGGAGTTTTGAATTTAATAGCAGTGCGATTGTTTGGGCAAGAGTAGGGGGTAGCAAAATAGACCTTGGAATTGTAGGCGAAATTACTTCTGAGGTTAAAAGCAATCTCTCTATATATAGTTTCACTTCTGCTTTTGAGATGAATCTTAATAAACTACTACTGATTAAAGATAGTCGGTTTAACAAAGCTCTTGAATCCAGGTATCCATATATTACCCAAGATATCTGTTTCGTAGTGCCTAACAAAGTTACATACAAGGAGCTCCTTGATAATGTAGAAAAATCTGTGGGCGGTGAGTCTATTGTCTTCGAAATAGAGTGTATAGATATTTATAAAGAAAGTGATAGTAGGAATATAACTCTTAGAATCTCTCTGAGTAATCTAGAGAAAACCCTTAGGGATAAAGATTTTCGTAAAATAAGAGAGAGGATAAGCAAAAATCTTGAGAAGAAGAATATTAGTATGATACAGTAATTGTGTTGCTGTCATAAGAAGTGCCCCCAACTAATGCCTTAGCTTTGATATTATAATCCCCATTTCCCCCAGACGTACTATCCCAAGTTGCCGTCCAGTTTCCACCACTTTTTGTAGCTACTTTTGTATCTGAATATGTTCCTCCCACCTTTGAAATATAGAACTGAAGCGAGGTAGCAGTGCCTGTGACTGAAGCACTTAGAGCTACAGGGAAGGCTACAGTCACTCCACCAGCAGGAGAAATCATATTAACAATCGACGCGGTACCAGTTACTGTAAAATTTACAGACTTGCTATCAGCCTTACCGTAGTTATCTTTCACTGAAACAGTGACTGTATGATTCCCTGGCGACATACCTGTAGGGATTAAATATGTTACGGAGTATGTTTTGGCATCAACCATAGAAGCTCCACTTATCGGGCTCCCATCTATCGTAACCGTAAAGGTGCTAATTGATTCCAAAGCCCTAACATTCCCAGAAATTGTCATATTATTTCCTTGTTTAAATTCTTGACCATTTGTAGGAGTCTTTATCTCTATTACAGGAGAATTACCAGGACCAAGTGGTAAAGGACAGATACCTGCTGCAGGTTTTTGGGCAATTAAATTAGCTCCTTCAATCCCTGCAATAAAATCATTATATGTTTTTTGCTGGAAAGAGTTCTCTAAAGTATTGTTAAGAAAAATATATTCTTTACCAAGTTCATACTTTCTAGCAGCCTCGTCATTTTCTGCAATTAAACCGTTAGCTGTGCAGATATATACCAATTCCCTCTCATCCTTGGCAGGTGCATGACCCTGTATGTATATATTAGCCTCTGAATTGCAATTATTGCCATCTTCAGCAACTTTACCTGTATCAGTACAAACTTTGGTCGAGAGTATGCCAGAAGGCCTTGTGAAGCCTTCCACAGGGTACTGGTCGGCCACCCTTTGTGTAAATGCATGAGTTATTCTAAGAGGGACAATAGAGCCCCAAGCACCAGGCATATCTTCATTATTATTATTTCCTCCCCAAACACCTACTGATAGGTTAGGATGATACATTACTGTTATAACATCCTTTGGCCCATTGGTAGTTCCTGTTTTATAGCAAACTTTCTTCCCTCCCACATTATATGCGTTCCCACCAATCCTATCTCCATGACCACCTAGATCACATAACATATAGTTAAGGGCGTATATTTCTTTTTCATCAAACACTCTCTGTGTAACAGGTTCTTTTCTTTCGTAAAGGACCTCCCCTGAAGAGGTCTCTACCTTTAATATTGCTGTAGATTCTGCCTTAACCCCTTCGTTTGCGAAAACCCCAAAGGCAGCAGTATGCTCTAAGAGTTTCATTTCCCCTGATCCCAATGCTAGACTCAATCCATAGTCTGCCTTATCACTAATAGTTGTAATACCAAGTTTTTCGGATACATTTATCATATTATTAATACCTGCAAGCTGTAACGTATACACAGCGGGAAGGTTTCTAGATTTAACCAAAGCCGCTCTAGCAGTCATTAAACCATCATGTGTTCTATCCCAGTTAACTGGTTTATAACCACCAAAAGTCATCTGTATATCAGGAGCCTCTGTCCAAGGTCCATATCCTTGGGTAATAGCTGCTAAATAGGCATAAGGCTTGGCGGAAGAACCCATCTGTCGC
>Ga0265294_10010793_pt1 | contig 10337 bp, 6 predicted proteins | sample MunlanPumphouse3_FD_192504 | JGI IMG/M metagenome (GOLD analysis project Ga0265294, IMG submission 192504) | Groundwater microbial communities from a municipal landfill in Southern Ontario, Canada - Pumphouse #3 | ecosystem: Environmental > Aquatic > Deep subsurface > Groundwater | place...
ACGGACAAGGAGGTCTCTTCCTGGGGCGGTCTCCGGTTGATTGAGGAGACGTACCGTCGAAGCGGATTAAAGCAGTACCTGGAGGAGAATAGCCAGGATTTGCCGGTTTCTGGTTCCAATCGGGGGTATGACCCAGTTGATTTGGTTGAGGGGTTCATGGTCAGTGCCATTCTAGGTGCCACTCGGCTTGCCCATACCGGAACGCTCCGGTATGATAAAGTGGTCCAGGGCATTTTTGGCTGGGAGAAAGGAATGGCCAGCCAAAGTACGTTCAGCCGGTTTTTCAGGAGGTTTGACCAGGAACGCAACGACAAGTTGTTTCCGGCGATTAACCAGTTCTGGTTTTCCCAACTGAAGCTGGATAAAATGACCATTGACGTGGATTCGACGGTAATTACCCGCCATGGCAGACAGGATGGGGTTGAGAAAGGATATAATCCCAAACGGCACGGTCGGGGTTCCCACCATCCTTTGATTGCCTTTGTAGCTGAAGCCAAGATGGTTGCCAACGCCTGGATGCGAACCGGAGATAGCGCTTCCAGTACGGATTTCACGGAGTTTTTTGATGAGTTATTGACCATAATACCTCCCGATCGTATTGGTTTGTTCCGTGCTGACAGTGGATTCTGTCATGAGACGATCATGGCCAGACTGGAAAAAGAGAATCTCAGTTATATCATGGCCATTCGTATGATGGCCCCATTGGTCAGGCGCATTTTTGAGCATAAAGAGTGGTTTCCGATTGACCATGGCTATTGGACTGCCAGTTTTGAATACCAGGCCAAAGGTTGGTCAAAACCACGCAGAATAGTGGTTGTACGTAAAGATAGTGGCCAGCACCCTGATACCGGTGGCAAATTGCTATTCCCCGAGATTGAGGAGTTTGAAAAGTATAAATATGCTGCTTTTGCGACAAACGTCGAGTTCTCAGCCGAGTTAGTCTGGCAGTTGTACAACCAGCGAGCCGATTGTGAGAATCGGATCCGAGAGTTGAAATACAACTATGGTATCGAAGGATTCTGTATGGATGATTTTTATGCAACTGAAGCAGCTTTTCGTTGGACGATGGTTGCCCATAATCTAATGAGTTTGTTTCGTTTACAGGTGCTCAACACAAAGCACCAACCGGTTCTTTCTACAATGAGATTCCAATGCATTGCAATAGGATCTTACCTGGTCAAATCGGGTCGAAAAACGACCTTGATGCTCTCCGCCAAACAAAATCGGCGACTCTTTTTGGAGGGGTTGTTTGAGAAAGTATCGAATTTATCACCTCCGTTTCAAATTTCTAATGCATAAATTGGGATTATATAGACTTTGGAGATACATTTATAATTCTAAGAAAAAATAAGGTTTTCTTAACAAAACAAACTTATGATTTTCTATACACAATTTTTAATGAATTAAATCAAATAATTCCAATCCGAAACAGGGTAATGCATACAAGACCTTTGTTAAGTGGAGATTTTACTACAGTATACAACTTTGTTTCGAAACTTAAAATAACTGACCCAATCAATTGGAAAGCAACAATTGAGACAAGAGATTTAATTGAAAAAGACCCAACATATGTTTTAACTCTAAAATTTCCTCGGTTATCTTTTTCAAGTCAAAATAATAAGGTTATTCATAATCTTCCTATACCAGACTTTGATGAAACAGGTTTTATAGGTCGCAATAAAGATATCGATGATGTTAAACAATTAATTTTTTCCAATAAAGTCGTATCTGTTTTAGGTGATGGTGGCATTGGTAAAACTGCATTAGCTCTAAAAGTTGCTTATGACATTGTAGATTTAAATGAAAAATGTCCCTTTGAACTAATTATTTGGACGACTGCAAAAACTACAATGCTTACTTCTAAAGGGATTGAAGATATATATACTGCAATTAAAGATTACACAGGTTTAATTTCAGAGATTTCAAGGACATTAAATTCTGAAAATTCTGAAAGTAACCCCATTGACTCAATTCTAGAGTACTTTGATATTTTCAAAACGTTATTAATTATTGATAACCTAGAGACAATCCACAATGAAGAAGTAAGGGATTTCATCAGAAAAGCTCAAGTAAAATGTCATATCCTTATTACATCAAGGATTGGTTTAGGGGAATTAGAATTCCCAAGGAAATTAAGTGGTCTTACTGAAACTGAATCAGCTAAACTTATTCGAGAAATAGCTCGAATTAGAAATAGCGAAACCCTAATTAAATTACCTCAAAAAACACTAGTAGAAATTTCCGAAAAATTATATTTTAATCCTTTAGCAATAAAGTGGTTTGTTAGTACTGTTGAAACAGGAATCTCACCAACAGAGGTGTTACATAACAAAGATAATCTTCTAAATTTTTGCTTAACAAATGTTTATGAAAAGCTGAGCGAGGGTGCAATTTCAATTCTTAATACAATTAGAGCATCACGCAGAAAACTTACTACAGGTGAAATAATATACCTATCTGAATTTGAGCCACTAGACGTTAGAAAGTATTTAATTGAACTATTCAAAACAACTTTATTAAGTCGGGAAATAATTGATGCAAACAATTTAGAAGAGGTGTATTATTATATTTCGGATTTTGCTAAAGAGTTCCTATCTAAGAAATATCAAATCAATCAAGATTATGTAAAATCAATAACAAGAAAGTATAAAATTCTCGAAGACGGTTTAAAGGATATTAAAAAAATTAGTAGATATAATGAATTCTCAATTAATGCTTTATCGTATGAAACTGCAAATCAAAAAATAGCAGCAAAGTTTTTATCAGAAGCGTTGAGTTATTCTAAATACAAAGATTTTGATAAAGCTCTTCAAAAAGTAGCGGAAGCTAAAAACATTGACCCAAATTATTTTGAAGTGTATCGAGTTAGTGCTTTTATTAAAGCTACTCAAGGGGATATTTTAAGTGCAGAAGATGATTATCAGCTTGGCTTAGAGATATCACCTAATAACTTAAGATTGCTATATTATTATGCTCAATTTCTTTTATTTTCGCTTGAAGACAGCGAAAAAGCATTGATTTATGCTGAAAAAGTATATCAACAAAAACCCAATCACCCTTATACTGCATTTCTATTCGCTAGATGTTTTAATATGAATAAGGATTTCAATAAAGCAATTCAAATAATTCGCAATCTTATTACAAATGTAGAATTAGACTCTAAGAATAAAAGGGTTGCTTATACTGAATTGATTTCGTTGTATGCAAATACTGGTCAGAGTTTATTAAGAATTGAAACGGATATAGAAAATGCAATAAACCATTACAAAAAAGCATTTGAAACATTCGAAGAGTGTGTAAACGAAAATGTTATTGATTATAAATTATTAAAGAATTTTGTTGATAGTATTTATAGTTTTGTATCAGCTTTACCAGCTACAGAAATTGACAAAAACAAAGCATTTGTTAAAGGTCTAATTTCGAAATTTGAAAAACAAATTATGTTAACTCACGTCTCAGGTCGTTTAATCCAGAAATATTCTGATAAGTTTAATGATACTGATTTTAATTACAACTTAGAAATTGAATCTAGTGGAAATACTTTAATTGGTAACGTTTGTAAAGTTAAAAGTGATGTCAATTATGTGTTTGTAGAAACTGATAATTTGAGATATTATGCAAACAGGTATGAATTTATTGATATATCAAGTTGGACTGATTGGAAAAATTTAAAGCACGGTCAACTTGTTTCATTTGAACTTGGGACTAATTCTCAAGGTGATTGTGCTAAGAATATAAAAATAATCTGCGCATAACAAGGGGTTAATAAAATGCAGGTATCCAGCGGATTAGGAAACTTTCTCGCTTTTTCGTAGCTTCGTAGCGTGGGACAAGAACTCGTTTCAATCTCCTGCACTTTACCAACCCCCAGCCGTTGGGCAACATACAAAAAGCCCACCGCACAAACAGGCACATTTGATTTTGCCGACACGCAAAGCCAACGCTGAAAAACCAAAAGAGCCTGTTTTTTGCCAACGCTCGGACGGAATAACGAACAGAAACAATTAAATTAACCGACAGAAAAGAAAGACATAGAGTAAATGGAGATAAACAGACTGAAACCAAGGAAGGCACTGAACAAAGCCTTTTTGAAAGTAAAACCAAACAGGACAGAAATCGAAGGTTTCAAGACCAATCTCATCCAGCTACTCGACAGGACAAATGACACCGAATCCGAAGAATTCCATAAAAACCTTGTCATCGACTTTCTCAAAAAGACCTATTACGACCCGAACCATTTCATAAACACCAAAGGACGAAATGACCTTGTAATCCACAACGGAGACAAAGCCAAAAGTACGGTTGGAGTAATCATTGAAGCAAAAAAGCCGACCAACAAAAGCGAAATGGTTACAACTGAGAAGCTTAACGCAAAAGCTTTTCAGGAATTGGTACTTTACTACCTACGGGAGAGAATCACGCAAAACAATCTTGAAACCAAACATTTGATTATCACAAATATCAATGAATGGTTCATTTTTGATGCAACAACTTTCGACAGACTTTTTGCCCAGAACAAAAAACTCGTAAAGCAATTTCAAGACTTTGAAGGTGGACGAATGGCAGACACCAAAACGGATTTTTTCTACAAGCAAATTGCCGAGCCTTTTATTACTGAAATCAAATCCGAAATTGAGTTTACACACTTCAATTTACAGGATTACCAGAAGCCTTTGCTAAATGATGACAAGGCAGACGACAACAAACTAATTGCTCTCTTTAAGCTCTTATCTCCTGAACACCTTTTAAAACTTCCTTTTACCAACGACAGCAACAGCCTTGACAAACGCTTTTACAGTGAGTTGTTGCATATTATCGGCTTGATAGAAACCAAAGACGGAAGCAAAAAACTGATTGAGCGAAACAAACCAGGCGAACGACACACGGGAACCATTCTTGAAGATGCCATTATTCAGCTTGACAGTTTGGATAAAATCAGCCGATTAGAACGACCAAGCCAATACGGAAGCACTCAACAAGAAAAACTTTTCAATGTAGGGCTTGAATTGTCCATCACTTGGATTAACAGAATCCTGTTTTTAAAATTGATGGAAGCCCAGCTAATTACCTACCACAAAGGCGATAAATCGTATTCGTTTCTCAACCTTGACAAGATTAAAAACTATGATGACCTGAACAGCTTGTTTTTTCAGGTATTGGCTCGAAAATATGATGAAAGAAACGAAGATGTAATCAAAGTTTTTGAAAAAGTTCCCTATCTGAATTCTTCACTTTTTGAGCCTACCGAAATTGAACAGGACACCATTTTTATCAGCAACCTGAGAGATGATAAAACCATTCCTATCATTTCGTCAACTGTGCTGAAAAACGAGCAAGGGAAGAAAAGAACAGGAAGTTTAACCACGCTCCAATACCTTTTTGAATTCCTCAATGCTTACGATTTCAGTAGCGAAGGTTCAGAAGAAATTCAGGAAGAAAACAAATCACTCATCAACGCTTCCGTTCTTGGGTTGATTTTCGAGAAAATCAACGGCTATAAAGACGGTTCGTTTTTCACTCCAGGTTTCATCACAATGTATATGTGCCGTGAAACCATTCGCAAAGCGGTTGTTCAGAAATTCAACGAAACCAAGAATTGGAAATGCAAAGACCTTGATGAACTTTACAACAAAATTGAAGATGCCAAAGAAGCCAACCAAATTGTAAACAGTCTGAAAATTTGCGACCCTGCCGTTGGTTCAGGTCATTTTTTGGTTTCTGCTCTCAATGAAATGATTGCCGTCAAAAACGACTTGAAAATTCTGCAAGACCGAGACGGCAAACGCCTGAAAGAATATCAGGTAGAAGTAGTAAATGATGAATTAATTGTAACAGACGAAGAAGGAGAACTTTTTGACTACAATCCCAAAAGCAAGGAAAGCCAGCGTATTCAGGAAACACTTTTTCACGAAAAGCAAACCATCATTGAAAACTGCCTTTTCGGTGTGGACATCAACCCAAACTCGGTAAAAATTTGCCGACTGCGATTATGGATTGAACTGTTGAAAAACGCTTATTACAAAAACGCCACAGAACTCGAAACGCTTCCGAACATTGACATCAACATCAAGTGTGGAAACTCACTTGTAAGCCGTTTTGACATAGATGCCGACCTGAAAAAGGCACTCAAAAGCAGCAAGTGGACCATTGAAAGTTACCAGATAGCCGTTGACACCTATCGAAATGCTACAAACAAGGAACAGAAAAGGGAAATGGAGAAACTAATTGCCGACATCAAATCGGATTTCAGGAGTGAAATTTCCTTGAACGACCCGAAAGTGAAAAGACTACGCAAACTTTCAGGTGAGCTTTTTCAGATGACCCAACAACAGCAGCTTTTTGAAATGTCCAAAAAGGAAAAGACCGTTTGGAACAAAAGAGTAGCTAAACTGACCCAAGACACCAAAAAATTAGAAGCCGAAATTGAAGAAATAAAAGCCAACAAAATTTTTGAAAATGCTTTTGAATGGCGTTTTGAGTTTCCCGAAGTGCTAAATGATGATGGTGATTTTGTGGGCTTTGATATGGTTATTGGTAATCCGCCTTACGGTGTATCGATTAAAGGTCAAACACGTGAGTATTTGGTGGCAAACCTTTCAAAGGTTCCTGACTACGAAATTTACTATTGGTTTATAGATAAAGGACATCAGATTTTAAAAGGCAATGGAGTTATATCCTATATAATACCGAACTCTATTCTATTCAATGTATTTGCTCAAAACTATCGTTTGAGTCTTTTTGATTATTGGCGATTAGATGAAATACTTGATTGCACTGACATTGATATTTTTGAAGACGCAGTTGTAAGAAATATCATTTTTCAATTCACTAAGACAAAAAAATCTGATACGCTTGGTTATCGAAGAACTAACAATATTAATACATTCCAAGAACTGCTTGAAAGAGATAAAATTGAAATAAACAAAACAACAGTTGAAGCGAGTAATCAAAATTGGGCTTTGATTTTCAAGCTTGATGAACAAGTTTTGGATATTGTAAAAAAAATAAAACAACAAAAATATTTGCTTTCCGAACATTTTGATGTAACACAAGGCTATATACCGTATAGGAAAAGTGACCTCATTAAACAATTTGGCAAAGAAAAAGCAAACTCAATTGTAAAAAATAGAGAGTGGCATTCGAAAACAAGAATTAACAATGAGTATAAAGAAGAGATATTTGGTGAATCAATTTCAAAATACAATTACAAAGGAACAGGAAGTTATGTGTGGTATGGAAAACATTTAGCAACATATGTTGACCCAAGATTCTTTAATCAGAAAAGGTTACTAATCAGGGAAATAACAAATCCTAAAATAATTGCTTCTATTGTATCTGAAGAATTTGTAAACGATCCACAATTAATAGTTGCAATTCCTGCCACAAACAAGATTTCACTTGAAGTTCTATGGGCAATTATGAATTCTAAACTCGCAACGTTTTTTCATTTCAATTCATCTCCAAAGGCAACTAAAGGTGCATTTCCCAAAATTCTTGTTACTGACATAAAGAACTTCCCTTTACCGCACAATTTCAGTAATGACACCAAGAAAAAACTTGAAGCACTAACATTAAATATTTTAGATGATAAAAATAACAACCCTTCTCTGAATACAAAAGCACTTGAAGATGAAATAGACCAATTGGTTTATCAGCTTTATGACTTGACGGAAGATGAAATTGACATAATTGAAAACAGCGGAAAATGAGTATAGATAGTATCGCCAGACAAATAGCAACTGTTGACCGTGAAATAAATACGGTTGAGAAAAGCATACAAACTATTGATGGTAATATAAGCCGTAAATCAAAAGATGCTCATAACCTACTGACCAAAATTTCAAGAGAAAAAGATTTAAAGCGAATACTCACCTATCAGAAAGACCTGAACAAAAAGAATGAAGAAATCGGTAAGCTTGAAAAGGATAAAAGCAACAAATCCAAAATATTAGCGACCAAACAGAAAAAGAAATTTGACTTGCAAAGCAAACTAAATAAAGAAGAGCAGAAAGAACGAGACAAAGCCAAGAAAGAGCAAAAAGAAATGTTGACTTTGCAACAGCAGATAACCAGAGAAATGGAAAGGCAGAAAACCCAATCACTCCATTCTTTTGATGTTTTGAAGCCTCAACCAATTGAGCAAACCAGTTATGATGTTTTTGTTTCGCACGCTTCGGAAGATAAAGACGAGTTTGTAAGAGATTTTGTGAAATGCCTTCAAGAAAACGGACTTAATGTTTGGTATGATGAATTCACATTGAGAGTTGGCGACAGTCTTAGACGTTCCATTGACAATGGTTTAAGAAGTTCACGCTATGGAATTGTCGTTTTATCGGAAGCTTTTTTCAGCAAAGAATGGCCACAAAGGGAGTTGGATGGACTTTTTGCACGAGAAGTAAACGGAGAAAAAGTTATCCTACCGATTTGGCATAAAATCAGTAAAAATGAAGTTTTAAAATATAGCCCAATAATAGCCGATATGTTGGCTTTGAATACAGCAAGTTTCACAATTGAAGAAATCGCAAAAGAAATTTCTGACAGAGTATTAAATTAACCCTTAAACTAAAAACAATGGCAAAAAAGACAGTTCCGGTAAAACCTCACAAAAGGTCAACACCATCACCGACACCAAGAAAAAATCCTGATGCTCCAAAGCCAGGACCGAAAACAGTTCCAGTTGACCCACATAAAAGGTCACGACCGAAAAAGTAGAGATGAATAAAAAGACACTGACATTTAGCGGAATTGTCTGTTACATAGACGATTTTAAAATTGACTCGGACACTTTCAAAGAAGTTGTTCAAGCAGATAATTATGATGAAGTCAGTGGTAATCGTGTTCATATCTTCCAATTGGAATATGAAAGAAACTTTTTGAAAATTAATTTTTCAGATGGTTCAGCAATGCCCCGTAACCCAAATGTTTACAATAAGTCAAGACAAGAATTTGAACCCAATCCTAGAGATTCAGACCAGATAGAACCTAAAGAATATTTTGCGGTATTTGACCTAACATCAAGCTATTTATGGTTGAGTAATACAAAGAAAAAGTCTCTGTTGATTGACTTTTTTCAGAAGTTATTCAAGAACAAAAAAATTGTTCTGAAAGATGTTTATGACGAAGATAAATTCATAGAAGGTTTGAAAACGCTTGACCAAATCAAACTGAGTGCAGCACCAAGTTTATTCGGTCAATCAAATTCCGTTTCGAAGGCCTTAATTGATGAAATGTATGGGGCATATGAAGCAATTTTGCATTTAAAATACAAGGACAAGTTTATAGGAGATGATTTACAAACCAAAATCAGAAGCATTTTCAAAAATAGAGAAAGCTTTAATGGGATAATGATTGCGGGCAGGGATGAAAAGAATATGGGAATGTTCTTTAACAATAACCTATTTACTAGAAAAATTGACATTGAAGCTCCAGTTGACGAAAATGAAATGTTTAATCCAAAAGATGTATTCAGTAGAATCATTGCTAAAATTGAAGAAGAATTAAATGCAAACAGCTAAGAATATATCAAAATATCTTCTGTCGGTTGGGGCGATTTTCCTCTTATCGACCTATTTGCATTTCGATAACTCCTCAACTTTCGGACATATTTTGACCTTTTTGTCAGTTACAACAGGTTTTACAATTACAGCCTTATCAATAATTGCAACTTCCAATTTTTCAAAGGACTTGTATAAAAAGGAAGCTCCAGATGATAATTCAAAAACATTACTTCATCAATTGGCAGGTAAGTTTGAAAAATCAACTTTGACTTTTGCATCAGCCATAGTCTTGATTTTAATATTCTCATTGATTGAACCAATTATTTTCAAAGAGTGGTCTTTTTTTAACACTACAATCAGTTTTAAAACGGTTTTAAGTGGTTCAATTTGGTTTCTGACTTTTAGGTCAATATGGCTCTTTGCAGACCTTTTAAGAATGTTTTCAAAATTCGTAATTCAAAGTGCTAAACGACAATAAGATGCCAACGCTCAACAGCCACACACATTGCCAAGCCGCTCAAGCCAGCCGCACGAGCCAAAGCTTGCCAAAGAGTGTGTCTGAGCCCACGCACGGACGAAAAAAAAGTACGATTGCCCAACAACGGCTATGCGCCAGGCGGGAAATCCGTCTTCGGTTGACAAATTACGGATACGAGAAATGAACGTTTCCAAAAGAACAATTCGGGGTAAAAGCCCCGCCCGACCGCATAGCCGCCATCCGTTGGGCACCATAATAAAATGACTCCGAACCATTAATACTTATAGATATGTTTGTAAACGCAATTGAAAAAGCAGCCAAATTTACCAGACCTATTCACACGATATCTAAATCTTTTAGGA
>Ga0265294_10010794_pt1 | contig 10336 bp, 8 predicted proteins | sample MunlanPumphouse3_FD_192504 | JGI IMG/M metagenome (GOLD analysis project Ga0265294, IMG submission 192504) | Groundwater microbial communities from a municipal landfill in Southern Ontario, Canada - Pumphouse #3 | ecosystem: Environmental > Aquatic > Deep subsurface > Groundwater | place...
AGGTGTTGATTGTCTGATGGAAAGAATATCAAACATTTCGGATTGATCAATCCATTTTTGCTTTTCAACGACTTCTTTTTCAATAATTGGAATCATGGCATATCCTCCACCAAAAGTTAAAATTCCAATTTTAAAGAAAGTTAGGAAGAGATTTGATAGATAATGTGTATTTTTCCTCTTTGGCATGCATTATATTATATATAAACCTCGCAATTAAATAAACTATGGAAATTGTTTTATCTCCTTGTTATAATAACGCTTGCTTAATTAATCATAATTAAAGAGGATGGATACATGACAGAGAAATTAAAAATTACAAAGGCTGGTTATCAAAAACTACAAGATGAACTTCGCACATTAATTGATGTGACAAGAGATGAAGTAAAATCACAATTAGCCGAAGCACGCGCGCAAGGTGATTTAAGTGAGAATGCCGATTATGACGCGGCAAGAAATAAGCAAGCTGAAGTTGAAGCTCGCATCAAACAGATTGAAGATATTTTAGAAACGGCTGAAATTATCGAGGAAGTTAAACATACCAATCGTGTGGCATTAGGTTCAACAGTGACAATTAAAATTGTTGGAACTAACGATGAGCAACGTTATAAAATCTTAGGAACAATCGAAAGCGATCCATTCAGTGGTGTTATCTCTAATATTTGTCCTCTTGGCGAAGCTGTTATTGGCAAATCTTTAGGGGATGTTGTCGAGGTTAAAGGGACGAAGCCATATAAAATTGAGATTGTTAAAATTGAATCAAGCGAGAACGCAAAAGAATCCAAGTAACAATTCACTGAATTATTTCTAATTTTAAATCAAATAGGACCTCCTAGATTTATAGGAGGTTTTTATATGGTAAAAATCATTATTGGAGTCATAATCGTTGCCTTTATTGTCATCGGAGGTTTTATGTTGCTCGATCCTAACATGAAATCTTCTAGTCCTAATGAAACAAGTGAAACTACTGATGCCAATTCGTATACCATTGAAGGTGAAATCAGCATCGCCGGCACCTATAAAATTACTGGTGTAGTCACAATGTCAGATTTGATTGAAACAGCAGGAGGAGTGACAAATAACGCAGATGAAAATGCATATTTTGAAACGACCGAATTAACCATTGGTGATACTTATTACATTGCTCCAAAATATGATACTTCTGATGTTTGCAGCAATACGCCAATAGTAAAGGTCAATGTTAATAGCGATAGCGCTGATGAATTAACCGCCATCAGTGGAATTACCACAACAATTGCTAATTCAATCATCTCGTATCGCGTTGAAATCGGAACATATCAAACTCTTGAAGAGTTGATGGATGTCTATGGAATTGGTAATGCGACATATCGTAAAATCAGAAATTATATCACATTACAATAGTGATTATTCTTCTTGTTTTTCTTTGCTTTTGGCTTGGATTATCCCTTCGATATAATTGGATTATCCTGGCCATTATCAGTCTTTTCTTTCTGGTTTTTATTTTTAAAAGGCATGGCAAAAAAGTTCTCATTATTACTAGCATTTTTATATTATTAGGATGTGGAATAAGCTTTATCTCTTTTGATTGGTCAAGGAATCAATATAGTGGCGTTGTCTTCGAAGCCAAAGAGAATTATTATCTCTTTTTAAGTGGTGGAGAAAGACTATATTGTTATCAAAAAAATCATCCCTATGAAATCGGTGATTATCTATCAATTAAAGGATATAAAAATGATATTGATTTTTCACAAATTGAATCGTCCTTTAATTTTGAGAATTATCTAGAAAAGAAAGGCATTCATTATAGACTTTATGCTGATTATGTTAGTATTCGTTTTCACAATCCTCTTCGAATTCGCTCTTATCAAAATTGGTTTCTATTACATTTTAATGAACAGAGTAGGAGCCTTGTTCAGGCCATTTTATTTTCTAATCAAGATGATTCTGAAATTATTCAAAACATAACGGGATTGCACCTCTTTCGTCTGGTCTCAGCAAGCGGCCTTTATCTCTCAGCATTTATAACTTTATTGGAATTCGTCCTATCTTTTAAATTAAAAAAGAAATGGACCAAGTTAATAGCTCTTCTTATTTTAAGTTTTTATTCGCTTTTTACTTTTCCTCGTTTTTCAGTTTTAAGAATTTTAGCAGTGAATATTTTTTGGTGGATTAATAATTATTTTTTACATGGGAAATTGAAATCTCATGATATTTTAGGACTTTTGGGATTAATGTTTCTCTTCTTTGATTATCATTTAGCGTATCAGGATGCGTTTATTTTAGGCTTTTCTATCCCCATTTTTTATTCTTTTATCCATACAATAACTAGAAGATTTAGAAAATTTAAACGCCTCATCATAAATGTCATCTTTATCTCTCTCTTTTTTATTCCATTTGAATTGAAATATTATCACTCCTTATCATTATTTTCCGGTCTACTCCAAATGATTTTAAGCCCTCTATTTATTTCCTTTGCCTGTAGTACATTACTTTCTTTTTATGGTCTTCCCATTTACAAAGTTATTGAGTTTTTTGCTAAATTTATTACGATAATTATCAAACCTATTTCATCTTTAAAATTAGAAATATACAGCGATGAAATGAATCAGTGGATCTGCTCTTTATATTATCTTTTTTATGGATTCTTCATCTATTATTATGCAATTGGTTTTCGTCCTATCTATCGCAAGATTGCGTTTTTAATGGTCAGTTTTTTAATTCTTTATTTTGTTCCATCTCGTAATTTGATGAGTCAGCAAATATCATTTATTAATGTCGGTCAAGGTGACGCTTGCTTAATCAGAGAACAAAATCGAACCATCTTAATTGATACGGGTGGTTCTATCTATCACGACATAGCCACCGAGTGTTTAATTCCTTTTTTTCGAAAGCAAAAAATATATCATCTTGACTATGTCATTACAACTCATGATGATTATGATCATTGTGGAGCTCTTCCTTCTTTGATTGCTAATTTTCGGGTCGGAAAACATATCGAGAACGCTAGTGATTTCCCCTTTACTTATGGCAACATAACAATTCAAAATTACAATCAACACATTACTTCGTCGAATGAAGAGAATGAAAATTCTTTAGTCTTAGGATTTCGTTTGATGAAAAAAGATTTTCTCGTTATGGGCGATGCTCCCATTATAGTAGAAAAGACGATAATGAGTGAATACGCCAACATCCCATGCGATATTTTAAAAGTGGGTCATCATGGTTCAAATACATCAAGTTGTGAAGCTTTTATTAAATATCTTCAGCCTCAAGAGGCTATTATCTCTGTTGGATTCAATTATTATGGTCATCCTCATGAATCAGTGATTAGAACTCTTCAAAAATATCATGTTAAAATTAAACGAACTGATTATGAAGGAACGATTGATTATTTTAACTACATTTTTATGTAGTTTTTTGCGATAATAACAATATGGTTTACTTAATATTTGGCAATCAGACACCAACAATCAAAAAAAGGCTCAATTCTATTATTAAAGAGAGACTTCCTCAAAAAGACGACATTAATTTTGTTCAATATGACGGAAGTTTAACGCCTATTCAAGAGTGTATTGATGATGCAAATAGTTTGCCACTTGGCTACGAACACAAAATTGTTGTTATTAACTCATGTTATTTTTTATTAAAACCGAAACCACGAAATAAAATTGAATCCAATCAAGATTACGATACTCTAAAGCGCTTTATTGAAAATCCATCTTCCGAATGCGATGTCGTCCTTATTGTCAACTCATCTAACGTCGATAAAAAAAGCGATATTTTTGTCTTAATTCAAAAAAAAGGAAAAACCTTTGAGATTCTTGATCCGACACCCGATCAATGGAAGTCATACGTTTGTCATTATTGCCGTGAAGTTAAGAATATTTGCATTGATAATGATGCATTAATGGAATTATGTACTCGAACATCGGGAGATGTGGCCCTTTTTCAAAACAGCCTTAATAAACTCGAATTATATACTGATCACATCACCTATGATGATGTTATTTTAATGGTGACTAGGCCTTTAGAAGAGAATGCTTTTTTAATTTTTAATTATCTTTTACAGGGTAAAAATTCCTTAGCGGTGGGTCTATATCGCGATTTAAGAACCGCTAATGTTGAACCTGTTACCTTAATTAGTATGCTCTCTAACCAGTTTCGCTTGCTGAATCAAATTTCTTTTTTAGCTAAAAATGGCCAGTCGAAGGACGCTATTGCTTCCCAATTAAGAATTAATCCAATTCGCGCTCAAATCATCCTTCGCTCTGTTCATTTAATAAGTCAAAAGTGTCTTTATCAAACATTAGAAGATCTTTTTAATCTTGATCTTGAAATAAAAAGCGGTCTTGTAGACCGCTACTATGCATTTGAATTATTTTTAATTAATTTTAAATGTCGATAAAATACCTATTTAATCGAATTGATTAAACGTTGTAACTCACCTTTTTGACGAGCTGCAGTATTTTGATGCTGAATGCCATCACTAACAGATTTATCAATAAGACGGAAAGCTTCGCTTAATAAACTTTCAGCCTTAACTAAATCTTTTGCTTCAACGGCTGCTTTAACTTTTTTAACCGCTGTTCTCATCGCTGATTTAGCTGATGCATTTCTGACTCGAGCTTTTTCGTTTGTCTCGACTCGTTTAATTTGTGATTTTATGTTTGCCATAAATGTTCCTCTTTCAATATCGTTAGATATGTTATCAAATGTCAGGAAATAATGCAAATTATTTATGCGCTTATTTATGATTTGTTTTTATTGAGAACGGCTACTTCATAGACAAAATCATTAACGCAAGCCATTACACCCAATTTATCTTCAGGAAATGTGATATCGAATTTATCTTGAATTTCTTTAACCAATTCAACATAATTCATCGAATCACCTCCTAAATCATCAATCCAATTGGCATCATCATCAATCTTAAATGAGGCCAAGATGAGAACCTTAGAAAAAATATCTCTTACGGGAATAAGAATTTCTTTAATAGTGGTCTCATCAAATCCGTCGAATGTCTTCATTTCTTTTTTTGCATTAATCGAAATAAAATCAGGTGATTTATTTTCTAAGGCCTTCTTAACAAGATAACGTTTTACCTTGATACCATTTGCTAAAGGCAATCTATTTTTAGATAGATAAACATCAGAAATTTTGGCATGATGAGGAAGATTTAAAGAACACTTTCTGATTTCTTCTTTAATGATTTCTAATTGTTGATCTGTAACTTGGTTATCTAAATCTAAAACAAGAGTAATTTTTTCTTCATGATTATTTTTATTGCCAACTCCTAAAACGCAGAGATGACTAATATGAGGAACAGATTTAAAAGCTTCTTCTAGTTCATCAGGAAAAATATTTTCTCCGTCAGCGTTGATGATAATATCTTTAATTCTTCCTTTAAGATAATAGCGACCATCTTCTTTTTTCTCAGCGATGTCGCCAGTTTGGAAGTAACCATTTTCATTTAATTTCGTTTTTTGCTCTTTGCCTCCGATTATTTCACGAATATGAAGAGCGGGCGATTTGACAAGTAATTCGCCGTTTTTAGCAATTTTATATTCGACATTATGAAGAGGCTTTCCAATGCTACATTTTAACCTTTCATTAATATCACTTGATAGTTCCACTGAAGTGACGCCAATCTCGGTCATTCCATATCCGTTGCATAGCGGATAACCGAGGCCATTGATCGTGGTCATTGTTTCTGTTGATAAAAATCCTCCACCAGAAATGCAAAATTTAATTTTGGCACCAAGCAACATTTTTTGAATTGTTTTGCGCGTGATATCCCAACTGGCTTTTCCGGCTTCAACTTTCGAAATTTTGCCAAGATTATAATCCATTAATTTGGTAAAAATAATTCTTTTATCTTCCTCTAATAAATCAACCTTACGTTTGATGCCAAGAGCGAGACTATCCCAAAATAAAGGAACACTATAGACATGGGTAACTCCTGCTTTTTGGCAGATTTTCTGTATTTCACTTGGAATAATCGCACTAGGGAAAACGATGGTTTTTCCATAGTAACTATACCAGAGAAAAACGGCGACAAAACCGAAGATATGATGAAAGGGAATCATTGCTAAAATCTTGATATTTCCTAGTTTTTTTGGATACATAATCGCTTTTGTTTCTCTAGGCATATCAAGTGAGCAACATAATTGATGAGAAATTGCCTCTCCGTTATAGACCATTAATTTGACATCACCGGTCGTTCCACTGGAACAAAAAATAATTTCATCATCCCAAAGCGGTTCAAAATGCTCATGTGATTTAGCATCGAGAATATCACTAGTTGAAATTTTGATAACATCATAAGAATAGATATCATCAGTAATAATAGCCACCGCCTTACTTTGCAAGAGAATGTTTTGCGTTCCTTCTTTGCTCAGCTTAGCATCAATTAAAAGAGGTTTATAACCCGCCATTAAAAGAGCCCAAAAAAGTTCGCCCCAATGATGATTATTAGCTAGCTTCAATCCAACGGGCTGATGTTTTGGTTGCTCTTTTAAAAGTGAATTAAGAATATCGCAATATGATTGGATATTAACCTTCATCTTCTTATAGGTATAATGCTTTAGTTGTCCCTTTATATTATAATATTCAACAGCTATTTGCTTTGCGTTTCTTGTCATTATCAAGGAAAAAATATCGCTCATTCTTTTCGGTGTTTCCATCACTAGAGAAGCTGTTTTTATGAAATCGTTGACCTTGTTATACTCAGGATACATATGTTATCCTCCTCAAACCATTTTTAAAAATCATAGTGGAAAAAAAATTATTTGTCGAGTAGGCTATGAAATTCTACTTCGACATGACTCTCCTTAATATCGAGAATTGCAAATGATAAATCATATTGATCACGAGGAAAGGAAATGGCTCCTGGATTTAAAATTACGAGGCCATCTTCTTCTTCATAGAATCGGCGGTGTGTGTGCCCATAGATAAAGATTTTAATTTGATATTTCTTTATTAATGAGTAAGGAATTCGTGGCATATGTTGCATTAGTATTTTTCCATATGGAGTTGCGAACATTCTTCGTTCTGACAGATTAAAAGCGACATCGCAATTACCTCTAACAGTTTCAAAAGGAAAAAGCGCCAATTCTTCACTTTCACTATCACCAGCGTGAAGGTATAAATCACAATGAGGATATTTCTTAACTATTTCTTCTAAAGCTTGATTATTACCATGACTATCGGAACAGACGAGAATTTTCATAGAGACATTTTAATGTATTTTGTAAACAAAATGAATTATTATTATTAAGATGAAAAAAGAAGAATTACGTTTGATATTTATGGGGACTCCTAACATGAGTGCCTATGTTTTAGAAGAAATGATAAAAGATGGTTATCATTTTATTGGCCTCATCGCTCAACCTGATCGCCCTAGCGGTAGAAAAGGTGAGCTGATTAAAGTTCCCACTAAAATAGTAGCCGAGAAATATCATATTCCCGTTTTTCAGCCCTTAAAAATTCGTCAAGATTATGAATTTGCCAGATCTTTACATCCTGACCTCATCCTCACGCTGGCGTATGGTCAAATTATTCCTCAAGGATTATTAGATATTCCTCGACTTGGGTGTTTAAATCTTCACGGATCACTGTTACCAAAATATCGTGGGGCCGCTCCTATTCAATATGCTCTTATTGACAATGCGACAAAAACTGGGATGTCCTTAATGCAAATGGTATATAAGATGGATGCAGGTCAAGTGTTTGCTACCAAAGAAGTAATAATTGAAAACAGTGATAATGCCACATCTTTATTTAAAAAGATGGGTGTCGCCGCCAAAGGACTAATTTTAGAAACCTTACCGCTCTATATCAATGGTCAATTAGTGGGGAAAGAACAGGATGAATCTCTTGTGACTTTTGCTCCTTCCATTAAGCCTGAACAAGAGAGATTAAATCTTGAGTTGAGCGCTCAACAAATTCTCGGATGGATTCGCGGATTAAGCGATCGTCCAGGAGCGTATTTTCTTCTAAACGACCAGAAAATTAAAATCTTTAGGGCTGAATTAGTTGATCTTCCACTTTGTGGCAAGGTAGGAGAAATTATTAAAGCCGACAAAAAAGGATTGGTTATTCAATTGAAAGATGGTCAGATTTCTCTTCTCGAGCTCCAAAAAGAAGGTAAGAAACGGCTTGACTATCGTTCATTCATTAATGGTAATCAGCATCTCCTCGGTTCATTGATAAAGTAAAGACTAGTAAAATCTAGTCTTTTTATTTACTATATCTATATGACTAAAGCATTGGTTTTATCAGTTCATCAACTAGTTGATTTTCTTTTAAGAACAGGAGATATTGATAATCGTGTCTTCAATCGCAGTTCAATGCAAGAAGGAAGCCGTGTTCACACTAATTTTCAGGAAAAACAAGGAAAAGATTATATCAGCGAATACCCTCTTAGTCAGTTCTTTGTCATCGATGATGTCGAAATCACTTTGCAAGGACGAGCTGATGGCATTATTAAACATAACGAAAGCGAATATATTGTCGATGAAATAAAATCGACTGTTACCGATCTTTCAACTTTTAGGAATAATAATTTTGATTGGCATTTGGGACAAGCTAAATGCTATGCCTTGATGTTCATGGAGGAAAGAAAATTATCGTCTATTGGTATTCGTTTAACTTATATTCGCCAAGGCAAAGAAAAAGAAAAACTCGTTGATAATTACACATTTATCAAAGAGGATCTTGAACAGTTTGTCTATCAACTTTTATATGATTATCTCTCCTTTTTTAATCTTGTTTTTCGCCATAACGAAGAGCGAAATAATTCTATATTAACATTGACGTTCCCCTTTGGCGAATATCGACATGGGCAGAGAGAATTAGCAAAATATGCTTATAGCATCACTAAAAATGGTGGGCGATTTTATTGTGAAGCTCCGACTGGTATCGGCAAGACCATGTCAGCCCTCTTCCCTTCTATCAAAGCTTTAGCGGATGATGATAAGAGCAAGATTTTTTATCTCACGGCTAAAACTTCAGGAAAAGAAGCGGCCTATGACGCCACTCAAATCCTCAAAGATCATCATTTAATCCTCAATGATATTCTCATCACCGCCAAAGACAAAATATGTTTTTGTCATGAGAAGTCATGTAATCCTGATGAATGTCCCTTTGCTCGCGGATATTACAATAAAATTCAAGGAGTCTTAAAAGAGGCTCTCATCCATTATTCAACTTTTGATTATGCGACGATTGTCTCTCTCGCTCAAACAAATCAAATATGTCCTTTTGAATTAGAACTAGACCTATCTCTTTTTTGCGATTTAATCATCTGTGATTATAATTATTTATTTGATCCCATCTCATATATGAAACGTTATTTCGATGAAGATTCAAGTCATTTTTTGGCTTTGGTTGATGAAGCGCATAATCTAGTCGATCGTTCACGCGAAATGTATAGTGCTTCCATTAGCTCAGCAAGTTTTTTTAAAGCTCGTAAATCACTTCGCAAAATGAAACACGCTCGTTTAAAAAGAATGATGAGTAAAGTAAACAAGATGTTTGATGAAATTAATAAAACTTTCGATGAAAAAGAAACGATTGTCAAAGATTTTTCAATTGATCAATATAAAACCCTCAATTCTTTTGCTAATCTCATGCAAGATCTCAACAAAAATGAATATCAAATTGTCACTAAAGAACTATTAAATTTTTATTTAGAGGTCAATCGTTTTCTCAAGATTGGTGAATTTTATAATGATCGGTATATTGCCTACATTAGAAAAAATGAATATGGAATCGAACTCCATTATTATTGTCTAGATGCCTCAAACTTTCTTCACGCTGTTACAAAGCGTATTAAAAGTAGCGTTTTTTTCTCTGCGACTTTATCTCCAATTGATTATTTTATCGACACATTGGGAGGTGACAAGGAAAACGACCCAACTCTTATCCTCCCCTCTCCATTTCCAGCTCATAATTTCAAGTTGATGGTGGCACCTAAAGTATCAATCAAATATAAAAATCGTGAAGCATCTTATGAAGAAGTAGGAAGATACATTAAGGCTTTTGTTTCAAACAAAATTGGCAATTATTTCATTTATTCGCCGAGTTATGAATATATGGAGCGACTTCTTCATTTTATCAATCTCGATGAAATGATTGTTTTCAAACAAAACCGAGACATGAGCGAACAAGAGAAAGAAGAATTTCTTCTTCACTTCCAAAGCCATCCATCTTCAACGACATTGGGCTTTTTAGTCATTGGTGGAGCTTTTAGTGAAGGCATTAATTTAGTCGATGATCGTCTTATTGGAGCGGTTGTCATCGGCATTGGCATGCCTCGTCTTAATTTTGAAAGTGATCAAATCGCTTATTATTTCAA
>Ga0265294_10010795_pt1 | contig 10336 bp, 9 predicted proteins | sample MunlanPumphouse3_FD_192504 | JGI IMG/M metagenome (GOLD analysis project Ga0265294, IMG submission 192504) | Groundwater microbial communities from a municipal landfill in Southern Ontario, Canada - Pumphouse #3 | ecosystem: Environmental > Aquatic > Deep subsurface > Groundwater | place...
AGTATTAATTTTTTTAATCCTAATTTTACTTATTATATTTAATAGTTTTTTTGATCTTAAAAACTTTTTTTATTCTCTAGGAGAGAATACAAATATTATTTTATGGCAAAAAAGTGCGGAAAGGTATTTGTCTCAAAAAAATCAAGAAGAAGAAAACAAAGAATTAATAAAAGAGAATCAAAGATTAACCTCCCTTCTTTCTCAATTGGAAGAAGTTGAAAACGAGAATGAATTTCTAAGAGACAGTCTTGGCCTTAAAGATTATGATAATACTGGATTAATAATCGGAAGGATTTTAACAAAGGACTATTTATCAGATTCAATTTTGATCAATGTTGGCTCTAAAGAGGGGGTAAAGGAGGGTTTCCCAGTGGTCGTTTCTAATAATATTTTATTAGGAAAAATTACAGATGTTTATTCTAACTATTCAAGAGTTTTATTATTAACGTCTAAAGACAACTTAACAGATGTGAATGTTAACAATATGGTATCTTTGGCTAGAGGATTGGGAGGGAATGAGATTAATCTAGAAATGTTTCCTCGTGAAAATGGACTAGAAGAAGATGATTTAGTGGTAACATCTCTATTGGGAGGGAATTACCCAGCAGGACTTTTAATTGGTAAGGTTAAAAATGTTCAAAACATTGATAGTGAACCATTCCAGAAATCGGATATTAGCCTAGCATACGATATTTATTTAGAAGATAGGGTTTTTGTTTTAAAGGTAACTAATATAATTAATGACTAAGAAAATAATTAAAATATTATTTTTAGGTGTTTTAACTTATTATTTATTTCTTATTGAGTTGAATAGTTCTTTTAGTCTTTTATTAGTTGGCCTTTTTTTAATTAATCTACTAGAAGAACCAAAAGAAAGATTGGGCATATATTTAGCATTTTTTATTGGTTTATTTTGGGATATATATTCCTCTAATTTCATGGGATTAATGACGATAGGGCTTCCTGCTATAGCTTTTGTTTTTAAAATTATTTTATTTAAATATGTTAGATTTTTTTCACTTTCGTGGATTCCAAAAATTTAAAGTAAAAAGAAAAGACAGTTATATTGATACAGAAGAAATTTTTCTTGATGCTTTAGCTCATAAAAAAGATAAGGGAGATTATTCTATGGAGATGGCATTGTCGCAAAGAATATTTCAAATTACATTGACCTTGATTTTGCTTGTCATTATTTATCTTTTAGTCTATTCTCTTTACTTGCAAGTTTTTTTATATGATGACTATACTGCCAAGGCTGAGAAAAATAAGTATATTTCAATTGAAATCGAGGCCCAAAGAGGAATAATCTATGATAGGGAAATGAGTCAATTAGCATTTAATTCTCAAAAATTTGAATTGGATTGTTTGATTGATTACTTACCAAAAGACTTAACATTAAGAGAAAAACAGATAAGAGAGGTGGCTAGAATATTAGAAATTCCTTTTGCTGATTTATCTACTGCTATTGAAGAAAAAGAATCAGGAACCCTTATTATTGCTCAAGACATCGAAAAAGAAAAAGCCATTGCCCTAAAAACAAAAGAAAAAGAAATATCAGCCTTTGAATTAATTATTAAAAAAACCAGAGAATATTTAGATGGAGATAATTTTTCCCATATTTTAGGATATGTTTCAGGAGATGAATTTATGGGAGAGGCTGGTATTGAAAAGCAATATAACGAGGATTTAAAAGAAACCGCAGGAACTATTAACATAGAAAGGGACACGTGGGGAGACTTAATTGACGAAGAAGTTGTTACTTCTTCAAAATCAGGGAATAATATTGTTTTGAATATAGACTTTGGATTACAACAGAAAGCATCGTCATATTTAGACGAAGTTGTGAATCAATATGGAGCAACAGGAGGTGCTTTAATCGCAATGAATCCTCAGACAGGAGAAATTTTAGCACTTGCCAGTAATCCATCTTATGACAGTAATATCTTTTCAAAAAATTTAACAACTCAAGAATTTAATTGGATAATGAGCAATCCTGATGTTTCTTTCTATAATAGGGCGGTTGCGGGAGAGTATGCTATTGCCTCGACCATTAAGCCAATTCTTGGAATAGCAGCGCTTGAAGAGTCAATTATAACCTCTGAGACTAGTCTTTATTGTGACGGGGGGATAGAATTGAATGATGGAAGTTACAAAAGTGATTGGAGGGAGCATGGTTGGACCGATTTAAAGAAAGCAATTGCTGAATCTTGCAACGTTTTCTTTTATCATGTTGGTGGAGGATATGGAGATTTCATTGGATTAGGAATAGAAAAGATTGATAAATATTTAAGTTATTTTGGTTTTGGAGAAAAGACAGATATTGATTTACCAGGAGAAAAAGAAGGGTTAGTTCCTACCCCAGAATGGAAAGAAAATATTTTTAATCTTCCTTGGTATCCAGGAGATACATATAATCTTTCAATTGGACAAGGATATATCAAAGGCACCCCCTTACAATTAAGTGTTGCAATAAGTGCTATTGCTAACGGAGGATACATTGTTAAACCGCAAATCGTTAAGAGTATCTTAGATGATAAAGATAATATAATAGAAGAGTTTTCAACAGAAATTACTTCCTCGGGATTTGTTTCTTTATCATCAATTAACGAAATGAAGGAAAGTATGAGAGAGACTGTTACTTCTTCATCTGGAACAGCAAGAAGTCTCCAGTATTTACCCGTTACTTCAGCCGCAAAAACTGGAACAGCGGAAACAGGGAAGTATCAAGTATATCATAATTGGATTACGGCTTTTGCACCTTACGAAGAATCAGAGATAGTTTTAACTGTCGTAGTTGAAAATGTTCCTAATAACATGGGATTAGCTAACTTAATAGCTAGAGAAGTTTTGGGGTATTATTTTGGAGAAAAAGAGAGAAAACAGTCTGATGAAGATATAGTTAATGAGGCAGGTAACTGATATTGCTTTTTGACCCAATTTTATGCTATAATGCTCTCAATTAATCTATAAGATTAATTATTTTTATAAAATTAATAAAAAATATGGAAGAAAAATATTTAACACAAGAAGGCTTGGATAATTTAAAAAAAGAGCTTGAATATATGAAGAAAGAAGGCAGGATTGAAGTTTCAGAAGAACTTAAAGAAGCTATTTCTTTTGGTGATTTATCAGAAAATGCTGCTTATGACGAGGCAAAAGAAAGACAATCAATGCTTGAAAGTAAGATAATGGACACAGAAAGGTTAATTAACTCGGCTAAGGTTATTGAGGAAAATGGTAATAAGGGCTGGGTAACCATTGGTTCTTATGTTACAATTAAAAGTGAGAGCGGTGAAGAAAAATATCATATCGTGGGAGAGGAAGAAGCTAATCCACTTGAAAACAGAATTAGTTTTAAATCACCCCTAGGGAAAGAGTTAATCGATAAACCAAAGGGTGCTGAATTAAAAATTGAAACTCCAAAAGGAGTAATGAAGTATAAGATACTAAAAATAGAGTAAAATTATGTCTACTTTAGACGAAATAAGACAAAATAGGATAGAAAAGATTAAGAAATTAAAAGAATTAGGATCTGATCCTTATCCTATTGAGATTAAAAGGTCTCACGAAATTAAGGAAATTTTAGAAAATTTTGATTCAATAAAGGAAGAAGTTACTCTTGTCGGAAGAATTAAAACTATGAGGTCTCATGGTGCTTTGACTTTTATTGATTTTGAGGATGGAACAGGAAAAATACAGGGACTAATTGCTAAGGATAAGGTAGGAGAAAATATATACCAGTTTTTCTTGGACATGTTTGACATAGGAGACTTTGCTCAAGTGAGAGGAAGTTTATTTGAGACTAAAAGAGGTGAAAAAACAGTTCAAATTAGTGACTGTAAAATAATCGGAAAAAGTTTAAGACCTTTGCCAGAGAAATGGCATGGAATTAAAGATGTTGAGGAGAGGTTTAGGAAAAGATATCTTGATTTAATGTTTTCTCCCGAGGTAAAGAATAACTTTGTAATTCGTTCTAATTTTATAAAAGAATTAAGGAATTTTTTAAACAATGAAGGATTCTTAGAAGTTGAAACCCCTATTCTTCAAACTCTATATGGTGGAGCAAGAGCAAAACCGTTTAAAACTCATTTAAATGCAATGGATATAGATGTTTACTTGAGGATATCCCCAGAACTATATTTAAAAAGACTATTAGTTGGAGGATTTGAAAAAGTTTATGAAATCGGTAAATGTTTTAGAAATGAGGGTATGGATAAAATGCACAACCCTGATTTTACAATGATTGAATTTTACTGGGCTTATGCTGACTACAAGCAATTAATGAAATTGACTGAAAAAATGCTTCAAACTATCCTTAAGAATGTTTTAGGTGCTACAGAAATAGAATATGATGGTCAAAAAATATCGTTTGACGGGGAGTGGGAAAGAATAGAGTTTTTTGCTCTTCTTGAAAAATATACGGGAATAAAATACGAGGAGTTAAACGAAGAAGCTTTATTATCTAAAGCCAAGGCTTTAGGAGTTGAGGTTCCTGATGGAGCTGATAAACCAAATATTGCTGATGAAATATATAAAAAATATTGTAGACCAAAAATAATTCAGCCTACTTTTGTTATTCACCACCCAAAAGGCTTCCAGCCTTTAGCGAAAGGATTAGACGAAAACAAATTGGCAAGTTTTGCTTTAATTATTTCTGGGGCTGAGGTTGTTAATGCCTTTTCAGAATTGAATGACCCAATAGAACAAGAAGAAAGACTAAAGAGTCAAGAAAAATTATTTAGTGGAGGCTTTGAAGAAGCACAAAGATCAGATGAAGGTTTTGTTGAGGCATTAGAGCATGGCATGCCTCCAGCAGCAGGGTTTGGAATGGGAATAGATAGAATTGTTTCCATAATTACAAACTCAAGTTCGTTAAGGGAGGTTATACTTTTCCCCTTAATGAAAGAAAAAGATTGATTTTAAATAATTTAGTGTTAAAATTAAAATATGTTAGATATTAAATTTATTAGAGAAAATCCTGATGTTATTAAAGAAGCCTGTCAAAAAAAGAAAGTTAATTTTGATGTTGATTATTTAATAAATCTTGACTTAAAAAGAAGGGAGTTACTTCAATCTATTGAGGTTAAGAATGCAATGAAAAATCAAGCAAACCAAAAGATTAAAGAAGCAAAAGACGAAGAAGAAAGAAGTAATGTCATAGCACAGATGAGAGAACTTGATAAGAATTCTGATAACGAAGAAGAAGAGTACAAGAAGGTTAACGATGAGTTTAATGAGTTAATGCTTTTAGTTCCTAATATTCCAGACGAATCAGTTCCTATGGGAGATTCTGATGAAGATAATAAAGAAATTAAAAAATGGGGGGAAATAAGGCAGTTTGATTTTCCTGTTAAAGACCATATGGAATTAGCTAAAGACCTAGATTTAGTTGATTTTGAAAGAGGAACAAAAGTAGCTGGTTTTAGAGGTTATTATTTAAAAAAAGAAGCTTTCCAATTATCAATGGCTGTTTTGAATTATGCAACAGAAATATTGACGAAAAATGGTTTTATTCCTATGCAAGCACCATCTCTAGTGAATAAACAAGCAATGACTGGAACTGGTTATTTGCCTCAGTCAAAAGACGAGGTTTATGCAACTTCAGATGGAATGTATTTAGCAGGAACATCGGAGGTTTCTGTAATGAGTTATTATTCTGATGAAATATTAAAAGAAAGTGACCTACCAATTAAATATATGGGTTTTTCACCTTGTTTTAGGACAGAAATTGGTAGCTATGGAAAAGATACTCAAGGGATACTAAGGGTTCATGAGTTTATGAAAATAGAGCAAGTCGTTCTATGTCATTCTGATAAAGAGGAATCAGTTAACCTGCACGAAGAAATTACTAGAAATGCAGAAGAAATATTGCAAGGATTAGGAATCCCTTATCATGTTGTAGTTAATTGCACAGGAGATTTAGGATTAGGGCAAGTTAAAAAATATGATATTGAATGTTGGGTTCCTTCACAGGAAAAATATAGAGAGACTCATTCGTCTTCTTATTTCTTTGATTTTCAGACAAGAAGATTGAACATTAGATATAAGGATAAAAACGGAGACATCAAGTTTGCACATTCATTAAATAATACAGGAATAGCTACTCCAAGAATATTAATTCCATTATTAGAAAACAATCAAAACGAGGACGGAAGCATTACTATTCCAGAAGTTTTACATAAGTATCTTAACTTTAAAGAAATTAAAAGATAGGAATGACTATTTTTGAATTAAAGGAAAATAAAATCAACCTTAATGGGATTGATTTATATTATAAGGTTGCCGGAGAGGGTAAACCTCTTTTAATATTGCATGGTTGGGGGGCAGGATCATCTTCTTGGATGAGAACAATAGAAGAATTATCATCTAATGGATTTCAAGTAATTGTTCCTGACTTACCTGGATTTGGAAAAACTAACCCCCCTTCAACAATTTGGGGTGTTGGCGAATATGCTGATTTTATAGATGATTTTATAAGAGAAATTAAAGTTAATAATATTTCTGTTTTAGGTCATTCATTTGGAGGAGGGATAATTACTAAATTAAAAACTAATCTTGATAAGATAATATTTTGTGATGCTGCAATAGTTAGGAAAGAAAGACTTAGCCTAAGACAAAAAATATCAAGACTAATCTCAACAATAGGGAAGAAGATTGTGTCAAAAGATTTCTTTGCCTATAAGCTTTTTGAAAAAGCTACTTATTTTGTTTCAGGAACATACGACTACTATTCTGCTAATCCCTTGATGAAAGATATTTTTAAAAAAGTTATTAGCGAGGACTTATCTTTGGATATAAATAAAATCAATAATCAATGTTTAATTATTTGGGGAGATAATGACAAAGTTACTCCTGTTGAAGATGCTTATTTTATTAATGAAAAAATATCGAATTCAGAACTAAAATTCATTAAAAAATGTGGACATAATCCTCATAGAACAAATAATAAAGAATTGAATTCAATAATTATAAACTTTTTAAAATGATTAAAATAATATTTATTTCCTTATTTTTTTTGAGAGAAATAAAGAGCCTATTATTTTGGTTATATCTTTGGCAGCTAAAGAATTATCATATTGGAAGATTTTTAGCTCATTTCAGCACTTACAAAGGAAGAAAATTGTTACTTAATTATTTTTTGAAGATTTTTATTTTAATTTTATCTTTGTTTAATTTTAATTTCTTTTTTATAATACTTCTTTTATACATAATAGAAATATTATCTAGTAAAAGTATTATCCGTCCACAAAAAACATCAAAAACATTATTTTTATCAGTAATTATGTTTTCAGTGTTTATTGCATTTATATTTTTAGCATATAATCTTAATTTATATTCACTATTTTCTTTAATAGTATTGTTTGATATTTTAACTCCATTAATAGTTTCATTTATCGTTCTTCTTTTTCAGCCAGTAACAGTAATATTAAGGAATAGAATTATTAGGAGAGCAATAAAGAAAAGAAAGAGCCTAGAAAATTTGCTAGTAATAGGAGTTACTGGTAGTTATGGAAAAAGTACTACTAAGGAATATTTAAAAACAATATTAGGTGGTGATTTTAAAGTAGTTACAACTCCTGAAAATCAAAACTCGGAAATGGGTATATCAAATTGTATTCTAAATGATATCAATGAAGACCACGAAATATTTATTTGTGAGATGGGAGCATATAATAGAGGGGGAATAAAATTACTTTCAAAGATTGCTCAGCCTAAAATCGGAATTATTACAGGAATTAATAATCAGCACCTAGCTACTTTTGGGTCCCAGAAAAATATAATTAAAGCAAAGTTTGAACTAATAGACTCTTTGCCTTTAGAAGGTTTAGCAGTCTTAAATTGGGATAACCAATACATTAAAGATAACTTTAAAAAAGATATTTATTCAATAAAATGCGGGCTTGATATTTGGGCAGAAGATATAAAGGAAGGCTCTTTTAAATTATGTAATGATAAGGAGGAGGTTGTTATAAATACTAAAATTATGGAGCCGTACAATATTCCTAATCTTTTAATTTGTATTGCTGTTGCAAAAAAACTAGGATTAACAATAAAGGAAATTAAAGAAAGGGTATTATTAATCGAAGACTCAATAAATATTAATAGTTATAAGAATTTTGATATAATTAACGCCACATATTCATCTAATTTTAATGGTATTGTTTCTCATCTAGAATATTTAAAAAAATGGAACGGAGATAAGATAATTATTATGCCATGCTTAATTGAATTAGGTTCAGAAGCTAAGAATACTCACTATGAAATAGGAAGGAAAATTGGAGAAACTTGTGATTTGGCAATAATAACAACGAAGGATTACGAAAGGGAGTTAAAGGATGGAGCTAAAAAATCAGGAATGGAAAATATAGTATTTACTGACAAAGTTAATGAAATATATGATAAAATTAATTCATTAACAAAAAGTAATAGTGTTATTTTATTAGAAAGTAGGGTCCCAAAGGGGATTATAAATAAATTAAAAAATGAGTAAGGTTATTTCAGTTTCTTTATCTCCCAACACAGAAAAAGATGATATTTCTTTAGCTTTTAAAGTTATTTTTGGCCTTAAGAGAAAAGAAAATACAAAAAAACTAGAAAAAATATTTAGAAATTATTTCGGTTTTAAAAATGCTTTTGCTTTTAATAGTGGAAGAAGTTCTTTAATTGCTATTCTAAAATCAATGGAGATTAAAGAGGGAGATGAAGTTGTGGTTCAAGCTTTTACCTGTAATGCCGCTGTAAATCCAATAATTTATGTAGGAGCTAAGCCTGTTTTTGTTGATATTAATAAAGAGTTAAATATGGACTCAAAGAGTCTAGTTCAGAAAATAAGTAAAAAAACAAAAGCAGTAATAATTCAACACACATTTGGAAATCCAGGGGAAATAAGTGAGATTAAAAATATTTGTAAAAAGAATAATATTTATTTAATTGAGGATTGTGCTCATTCTCTAGGGGCGATGTATAAAGGAGAGTTTTGTGGATTCTTTGGAGATGCTTCTTTCTTTAGTTTTGGAAGAGATAAAGTTATATCATCAGTTTATGGGGGAATGGTTACGGTAAATAATAATAGTCTGATTAAAAAAGTTTCTGAATTCCAAGAAAGTTTAAAAAATCCATCTATCTTTTGGACATTTCAACAATTACTGCACCCCATATTATTAAATATTTTTGTTTTGCCGATTTATAGTATAAAACTTGGAAGGGCAATAATGGCAGGACTAATAAATTGCAATATTTTATCAAAAGCAGTGACAAGAAAAGAAAATAAAGGAGAATTACCTAATTACTTTCCTAAAAAAATGCCCAATGCTTTATCAGCTCTAGCAATCCATCAGCTTAAGAAATTAGAAAGATATAATAAGCATAGAATAGAAATTGCTAGCTACTATAATTTATTATTTCTTAAGCCCGCGAATAAGAATAGTATTTATATGAAATATCCTCTTATAGTAGACAATCCCTCTAAAGTATTTAATGAATTGAGAAAGAAAAATATATATCTAAATGATGGTTGGTCTGGTTCTCCCATAATGCCTAAACTTACTTCACTAGAAAAAGTTTGTTATTCTAATGGATCGTGTCCTAATGCGGAGGAAATAGCGAACAAAATAATTTCTTTACCAACCCATATTAATATATCAAAAAGAGATGCAAAGCTAATATTTGACTCTTTAGAAGAATTGAGGCAAAATAAGTAAATAATAATAAAAAAAATAAATAATATGTTTGATAAACTAAAAGACTTAAAGAAATTAAAAGACTTAGAAAGCTCATTAGGAAAGGAAATAATTGAAAAAGAAAAAAATGGTATCAAAGTTATTATTAATGGAAAATCGGAAATAGTAAGTATTTCTTTAAATCCTGAATTAGAGAAAGAAGAACAAGAAAAATATTTAAAAGATTGCATTAATGAGGCTTCTAATGAAGCAAAAATGTTAATGGCTAAGAAAGCTTCTCAAATTACAGGATTTGGACTATGAAGATATACCCTGCAATTACAACTAATAAAGATTCTAATTGGAGAGATAAGTTCAGGGAAATTAATTATTTGAAACTAGAAGAGGTTGCTGTTTTTCCAACTTTTCTAGACAAGAGAGAAAGAGAGAACCTTTATCAAATGATAAAGGATTCTTCAATTAAAAGAATTCCTTTGGTTCATTTAAGAGAGGATATGGACATAGAAGAGCTTCATTTCTTTGCCAAAAAATATAATACTCAAGTTTTCAATACTCACTCAGAAAGAGAATATAAAATAGACCCTAAGTGGACAATGGAATACAAAGAGCTAATTTGTATTGAGAATACTCATAACTCTCCTTTACTGGAGGAAGAA